>Ga0180215_1001814_pt1 | contig 22608 bp, 21 predicted proteins | sample eDN3rd37CBELigBY_FD_128871 | JGI IMG/M metagenome (GOLD analysis project Ga0180215, IMG submission 128871) | Enriched backyard soil microbial communities from Emeryville, California, USA - eDNA 3rd pass 37_C BE-Lig BY (version 2) (version 2) | ecosystem: Environmental > Terrestrial > Soil >... | reverse complement strand
CCGATGGCGATGTTCAGCCGCTGGCGGTTGCCGCCCGAGAGCTTGCCCGCCTCGTCGCCCGGCGGCAGCTCGGTCATCGCCAGCACGCGCTCGACGGCGCCGTCCGGGGCCTTCTCCAGGCGCGCGAACAGGCGCAGGTTCTCGCTGACCGTGAGCTTGGAGTAGACCGCGGCCCGCTGCGGGACCCAGCCCGCCGGCGGCAGCTGCAGCTCGCCCGCGTCGGGGGAGAGGGAGCCGGCGAGGATCTGCAGCAGCGTCGTCTTGCCCGCGCCGTTGGGGCCGATGATCGCCAGGCGCTCCCCGGTCCTCGCGCTGAAGGACACGTCGCGCAGCACCTGCTTGTCGCCGAAGCGCTTGGCGATGCCCGCGACGTTCATCCGGGCGCCGAGGCCGCCGCCGCGGCCGCCGCGTCGCCGCCGCCGAGCTCGGTCCCGCAGGCCGGGCACTCGCGCGCCTGCGGCGCGATCGGCGCGTCGCACTCGGGACAGCGCGCCTGCGGCGTGGGCGGCGGCCGGCCCGGCAGGTCCCAGCTGCCGAAGACGAGGTGGCGGCGCAGATAGACGATCGTCTCGCGCACGATCGCGGCGATCGGCAGCGCGATGAACGCGCCGATGAAGCCGGCGATCTGGCCCCCGAGCAGCAGCGCGAAGATCACCAGCAGCGGGTTGATCCGCAGCGCCTGGCCGAACACGTTCGGCGCGACGACGTGGCCCTCGAGCTGCTGCAGCGCGGTGAAGGCGATGATCAGCCAGACGGCGTCGACCGGGTTGTCGCTGAGCGCGGCGATCACGATCGGCGGGAAGGCGCCGATCGCCGGCCCGACGTACGGGATCAGCTCGGCGAAGCCGAACCACGCGCCGAACGCGATCGCGTACGTCTTGCCGTCGGGGAAGATCCCGATCGACCCGAGCACGTACAGCATCAACCCCGCGCTCGTGCCCATGATCAGGCTGAACAGCACCTGGCCGCGCACGTAGCCGAACAGCGAGGCCTGCACGCGCGTCGGGTAGTCGTCCTCCGGCGTGCCGTTGCCCGGCGGGAAGACGGCCCGGACGATCGCGCCGATGCGGTCGCCGTAGATCATCATGTAGATCGCGACGACGATCACCAGGATCAGCGCCAGGCTGGCCTCGACGGCGATCTGCAGCGCCTCGCTGGTGAAGTTGACGATCTCGCCCGCGCCGCCCGTGATGTTCTCGCCGATCGTCTGCAGCGCGGTCTCGCCGTCCTGCTTGATCTCGAGGTCGATCCCCTTGCGGTCCAGCCAGGCCTGCAGGTCGGCGAGCTCGCGGTTGGCGTCGTCGATGTAGCCCGGGACGTCGCGTTGGAAGCTCGACACCTGGTCGGCGATCGGGTTCGAGAGCAGCAGGCCGAGCCCGGCCAGGAACGCCACCATCGAGACCATCACGACCCCGACCGCCGCGCCGCGCGGGATCTTCAGCCGCAGCAGCAGCGTCACGAACGGGTTCAGCAGCAGCGCGATCAGCCCGGCGATGATGAACAGCAGCAGCACCCGGCCCGCGGCCTTCAGGATCAGGTAGGCGGCCGCGATCGCGACCGGCAGCAGCACCATCTGGACCCAGCGCGGCACCTCCACGGGTTGCACGTCCGGCGGGTCCTTCAGGGGCGGGGGAGCGTCGTTGGCAGCCTCCTGCGCCATCCCTTGGCAGTATGCCTGCCATCACGGCGATCCTCTTCATCGGCGACGTGGTGGGGCGGGCCGGGCGCCGTGTCCTGCGCGAGCTGCTGCCCGAGCTGCGCGAGACGGCGGACTTCGTCGTGGCCAACGGCGAGAACGCGGCCGGCGGGATCGGCATCACGCCCAAGGAGGCCGACGAGCTGCTGCGGCTCGGCGCGGACGTGATCACGCTCGGCAACCACACCTACCGCCACCGCGAGGTCTGGCCCTACCTGGAGGACGAGAAGCGGATCATCCGCCCGTACAACTTCCTGCGCACGCAGCCCGGGCGCGGGACCACGATCGTCGAGCGCGACGGCGTGACGCTGGGCGTGATCAACCTCAGCGGCGCCGTGCACCTGCAGTCCGCCGCGCCGCCGCTGGTGGCCGTCGACGAGGCGCTGCGCGAGGTCGCGGGCTGCGACCAGATCCTGGTCGACATGCACGCCGAGGTCACCAGCGAGAAGGTCGCGCTGGGCTGGTACCTGGACGGCAAGGTGACCGCGGTCGTCGGCACCCACACCCACGTCCCGACCGCGGACTACCGCGTGCTGCCGGGCGGGACGGCCTACATCACCGACGTCGGCATGACCGGCGCGCGTGGCGGCGTGATCGGGATGAAGCGCGAGCAGTCGATCGCGGTCATGCGCACGCACATGCCGATGCGCTACGAGCCCTCGGACGAGGACCCGTGGCTGAACGCGGTGCTGATCCGCTCGGACGGCCCGCGGCGGGCCGCCGAGATCAGCCAGATACTCCGAAGTGCTCCATGACCATCGGCACGATGTCGCGCAGCGCCCACTGCTCGCGCGCGGACTTCTCCGGGCCCGTCCCGCACCACAGCAGCGCGGCGTTGGAGTCGTTGGCGTGCAGCGAGCCGTGCGAGCCGCCGCCGATGTGGTGCGCGTTGCCCCAGTCCAGGAACTCGTAGCCCGGCCGCGCCGAGGCCAGCACGTCGCCCATCGGGGCGCAGCGCAGCGCCGACCAGATCCGGCTCATGGCGTCCGGGTAGGTGGGGGAGCGGACCTGGTTGTCCGTGACCTTCAGGCCGAGCAGGTCGAGGTCGCCCTCGACGTGCCAGCGCTCGCCACGGGCGTCGACGAGGTCGCCGCGCGGGGCGAAGCGCAGCTCGCAGACGCCGCGTGAGCGCTCCCCGCGCACGATCGCCTCGCCGTCGGGGTGGTCGCCCATGCGCATCACCAGGTCGACGCCCTCCAGCGCCAGCAGCGTGCGCTCGATGCGCGGGATCAGCGAGCGCCGCTCGGACCGGTCGAGCACGTAGACCTGCGCGGCGCGGGAGTTCGGGCAGACCGCGATCTCGTCCTCCGGGCGGGCGCGCTGGGCCGCGCGCACGCCGAAGCCGTCGAAGGCGCGGAAGAGGTCGATCTCGCCCTCGACCTTGGACTGCGAGTGGTCCGAGCAGACGATCACGGCGTGGTCCTCGAGGAACTGCTCGGGCCCGCCGGCGGGCTCCATCATGCGCGCGAGCTGGCGGTCGGCGGCGGCGATCGACTCGACCTGCGCGAACGGCCCGTACTTGTGCGAGTGCGTGTCGTTGTCGGGCAGCGAGAGCAGCAGGAAGTCGAACAGGTCGTTCTCGACCAGGTGCTCCGCGACGCACCCGGAGTGCTGGTCGCGCACGCCCGGCAACCCGAGCTGCGAGCGGCAGGGCGTGCGGCGCGAGGCGAACAGGTCGGCGTAGAAGAGCTCGCGCGGCCCCATCGTCGGCTTGCCGAAGGCCATGTGCGCCAGCCGCGTGAGCGCGGTGTCGACGGACGGCTCGTGGCGGAAGCGCCCGCGGTACATCAGGTACGTCGTGCCCGCGGTGCGCACGTCGGCGTCGTCGAGGCGCTCGAACACCGTCTCGACGTCCTTCGAGAGGTGCTCGAGGTTCATGTTGTAGATCGTGTCCGTCAGCGACTGGCGGATCCCGAACGCGCGGCTGGCGCCGAAGCTCGTGCCGTACTCGACGTAGCGCTCCTCGCCGCGGTGCCACCAGTTCATGGAGGGGATCTCGTGCTCGGCGGGCCCGTACCCGGTGGCGATCGTCGCGGCGCAGACCGGCGTCACCGACGGGAACGCCGCCACGCAGTCGTCGACGAAGTGGCCGCGCTCCATCAGCAGCGCGAGCGTCGGCGCGCGCCCCGTGGCGATCGCCCGCTCGAGCATCGCGGGCTTCATCGCATCGATGACGGCGAGGACGAGCTTGGTCACTTGAGGATCCGCAGGCCGGCGTACTTCTCGCCGGCACGGCGGCGACCGCCGATCAGCAGCCACGCCAGCGCCGCGACGACGATGATCGCCAGCGGCGGGAAGAGCACCGAGAGCCCGGCGGCGAGCAGCGCGGCGCCCTCGCCGTAGAGCGGCAGCGCGCCCGCGGCCTCGTCGTCGAGCCGGGAGCGCACGCGGGTGAACAGCGACAGGGCGGCGAAGTAGCCGAGCACGGCGGCCGCGATCCCGATCGGGATCCCGGGCCACCAGTCCGCGCTCTCGTCGGCGATCGAGCCCGCCGCCAGCAGCGCGCCGAGCGCGATCGAGACCACCAGCAGCACGTGGCCGAGCGTGCCGCCGGGCCGGTTGCCGCGGCGGCGGTCGATGAACCCGACGACGGTCACGCCGACGAGCACGGCGAGCAGGAAGCCGGTCTGCTCGAGGAAGGCGAAGTCGGTGCCGTCGAAGTCGACGCCGAGGTCGGCCCCGGCGAGCGCCCCGACCAGCAGCGTGGGCAGAAACGGGCGGATGCCGATCGCCGCGGCGATGCCCAGTCCTTGGAGAAGTGCGAGGAGGTAGTCCATGGCGCGCGATAGCGTTCCCAGCGGCGCATGACGATAGACGACACCCCTGGGAAGGGCACGACGCCCTCGAGCGCGCACGAGATCGAGCGCTACGGCGGCCTGTTCGCCAAGCGCACGCGCGGGATGACCTCCTCCGCGATGCGGGACATGATGGCCGTGACCGCGCGGCCCGAGGTGATCTCGCTGGCCACCGGCCTGCCGGACACGACGACGTTCCCGGCCGAGGACTTCGCGGCGCTGATGTCGCGCGTGGCCGTGGACTCGAGCGCCGCCGCGCTGCAGTACGGGCCGACGGACGGCCTCGAGGACGTGCGCAAGTGCATCGTGCAGGTGATGGCCGCCGAGGGCTCGGTGGTCGAGCCCGACGACCTGATGATCACCACGGGCGGCCAGCAGGTGATCGACCTCGTGTGCCGCGCGTTCATCGACCCGGGCGACGTGATCGTGGCCGAGGCGCCCACCTACCCGGGCGCGGTGCCGTGCTTCACGTCCTTCCAGGCCGACGTCGTGCAGATCGAGATGGACGAGCACGGCATGCGCATCGACGTGCTGGAGGCGACGCTGGCGCAGCTGCGCAAGGAAGGCCGGCGGCCGAAGTTCATCTACACGATCCCGAACTTCCACAACCCGGGCGGGGTGACGATGTCGCTCGAGCGCCGCAAGGCGCTGGTGCGGATCGCCAACGAGCAGGAGCTCGTGGTGCTCGAGGACAACCCGTACGGGCTGCTGCGCTACGAGGGTGAGCCGCTGCCGACGCTGTTCACGCTCGACGGCGGCCGTTACGTCATCTACTGCGGGACGTTCTCGAAGATCCTCTCGGCCGGCCTGCGGCTGGGCTGGGCCGCCGCCCCGGCGCCGATCCTGCAGCGCCTGAACCTCGGCAAGCAGGCCGCAGACCTGTGCTCGTCGCCGATGAACCAGTACTTCGTCGCGGCCTACTTCGCGCAGCGCGACTGGCGCCAGTACCTGCACGAGCTGCGCGCGCTCTACCGCCGCCGGCGCGACGTGATGCTGAGCGCGATGAACGAGTTCCTGCCGCACGAGACGACGTGGACGAAGCCCGGCGGCGGGCTGTTCGTGTGGGCCAAGCTGCCCGACTACATCGACACGACCGACCTGCTGGCCCGCGCGCTGCGCGAGCACGTCGCGTTCGTGCCCGGCCGCGCCGCCTACCTGGACGGCCGCGGCGGCTCGGAGATGCGGCTGAACTTCTCCGGGGTCGGCGAGGACGACATCCGCGAGGGCGTGCGCCGGATCGGCAAGGTCGTCGCCGAGCAGGTCGCGCTCTACGGCACGCTGACCGGGGTCAAGCCCGCGCCGCGCAAGCAGAACGTCGTACCGCTGCGCCGGCGGGAGGCGTCGTGAAGGTCGCGGTCCTGAAGGGTGGCGCCTCGCTGGAGCGGACGGTCTCGCTGCGCTCGGGCGCGCGCGTGGAGGACGCCTTGGCGCGGCTCGGCCACGACGTGCTGCCGATCGACGTGGGCGCCGACCTCGTCGACCGCCTGCGCGCCGAGCGCCCCGACGTGGCGTTCATCGCCCTGCACGGCCGCGGCGGCGAGGACGGGACCGTGCAGGAGCTGCTCGAGCTCGTCGGCGTGCCCTACACGGCCTCGCGCCCCGGCGCCTGTATCCGCTGCATGGACAAGGTCGTGGCCAAGCACGCGCTGCGCGACGCGGGGATCCCGACGCCGGACTTCTACGCCTTCAGCCAGGCCGCGTTCGAGGACCTCGGCGCCGCCCGCGCGCTGCCGGCGATCGAGGAGCGGCTCGAGTTCCCGATCGTCGTCAAGCCCGCCGGCCAGGGCTCGGCGCTGGGCATCAAGTTCGCGCGCACCGCCGCCGACGTGCCGAACGCGATCGTGGCCGCGTTCTCCTACGACACCAAGGTGATGCTCGAGCGCTACGTCGACGGGCGCGACCTGGCGGTCAGCGTGCTCGAGACGGCCTCCGGGCCCGAGGCGCTGCCGGTGGTGGAGGCGATCCCCGAGACCGAGGACTTCTACGACTTCGAGTCGCGGTACGAGATCGGCCGCACGCGTTTCGTCTGCCCGGCCGACCTGCCGCCGGAGATCACGCTGCGCGCGCAGGACCTGGCGCTGAAGACGTGGAACACGCTCGGCTGCTCGGGCTTCGCCCGCGTGGACCTGATGTACGGCGGCGACGAGCTGACCGTGCTCGAGGCCAACGCGATCCCGGGCCTGACGGAGACCTCGCTGCTGCCGCTGGCGGCCGACGCCGCCGGGATCGGCTTCGACGAGTTCGTCGCGCGCGTGCTCGAGCTCGCCGTGCAGCACGCTCCTGCTTTGTAGGTACGCCGGATCGTCCGCGCGGCGGATGCCGGGCCGGCCGCGCCGATCTACCTTCGATCGGCCATGCGTCGTTGCCTGCTCCCCCTGATCCTCGCCCTGTTCGTCCTCGCCGAGCCCGCCTCGGCCGCGCCGCGCTGCCCGAAGGGCGCCACCGTCGTGGTGAAGAAGCCGCGCGCGTGCCTGGCCAAGGCCCTCGACGGGCCGCGCGCGCTCAAGCCGCTGCTCAAGCTGGCGCCGAAGGCGCCCAAGGGGGCGCGGGCCAACCGCAAGACCGAGCGGCTGGCGCAGCGGATGCTGGCCGCGCGGGCCGGGGCGCGCGCCGCCCGCCGGCGGGACGACGGCCTGTTCGGGCGCCAGGTGAGCCAGCGGACCGCCGCCGACGGCACGACCACGACGCGCTTCGAGCGCCCGGACGGCATCGACGTGGACGTGCGCTCGCACGACGGCGGCGCCGTGATCGAGCTGCGCGACCGCGCGGGCGGCGGGCACACGGTCGGCATGGAGCGCCTGGACGACGTCCCGCGCTGCCCGCGCGCCGACGGCGACGTCCCGGCCACGCTCGACCACCGGATCACCTACGGGCAGGCCGTGGCCAAGGGCGGCCGGCGGACGTGGACGCTGGTCACGACCCGCACCGAGATCACCTGGACCGGGCACGTCGGCGTGGGCGCGAAGGCCGAGAGGTTCGACTTCACGCTGCGCGGCGAGGTCTCGATCCGCTCGGGCGTCGAGGTCGCCCGCACGGGCAAGGCGCTCAAGCGCAACCCGACCCGCACCTACCGCAGCGCGCTCACCCGCACGGGCGTGCCGGTCGACGCCGACGTGGCCGCCCTGGCCAAGGCGCTGACCCTGCGCGGGCCGAAGGGCAAGCGCGCGCTGCCCGAGGACATCCAGCCGTTCACGAGCCTGGTCACGACGTCGGTGATGGGGCTCGCGGAGGTCGTCGACGCGCTGCGCGCGGGCGACCGGCGCTGGTACGACGAGCGGGCGTGCGCGACGCTCGACTACACGTGGGCGCCGGAGAAGGTCGTCAAGGGCGGCCGCGCCGACTACGACCTGAAGCTGTTCGCGCAGGACGGGACCCCGCCGGCGGCCGCGGATATCGCCGTCGGCAGCGCGTGCGGGACGGCGTCGGCGGAGGCCTACAGCGGGACGGGCTTCCGGTTCGCGGTGGTGGACAGCGCGGGCGCCTGGGGTCCGGACCCGTACGCGGGCTCGTGCGTGACGGTCGACATCACCTCGACCGCGGGCCGCCCGCGGCTGCTGGCGCACGCGATCCCGCCGCTGGAGTCCCAGCGCCGGCGCTACACGTTCCGGGTCGAGTTCAGCCAGCGCATGGGCCCGGGCATCGCCGAGACGCGGGCGACCGGCACGGGGACCGTCACGCTCGGCCCGCAGGACGGCATCGTCGAGGGCACGGGCACGTTCTCCGGCACCGAGTGGGACTCGGGCCCGGCCAACACCTGCGGGCAGGACATGCTGCGCACGCGCGCGTTCTCGTCACCCGTGGCGTTCGGCGGTGAGATCCAGGGCGATCAGGTGACGCTCGCGTTCACGGCGATCGAGCGGCCGTTCGACGCCGCCTGGATCGTGACGTTGCCGCTGACGGGCGGCGAGCGGACGTTCAGCTCGCGTCAGCCGTTCTGCGGCGAGCCGGACCGCGCCCTGCGGACGGCCAAGATCACCGTCACCTCGACGCCAGTCGGCTAGGTGTCGCCGCCGGCGAAGTCCTCCGGCGTCACCTGGTCGAGGAACTCCTTGAACTTGTCCACGACCTCCTCGGTGTCCTCGACCTCGTGCTCGAACTCGATCGCGGACTCCGCGATCACGTCCTCGGCGGCGAAGATCGGGGCGCCGGAGCGCACAGCCAGGGCCAGCGCGTCGGACGGACGCGAATCGATCTCGACCTCGCGTCCGTTCACTGACAAGGTGATCGAGGCGTAGAACGTGTTCTCGCGCAGCTCGGTGACCGACACGCGCGTACACGCGACATCGAGCTCCCCGAGCATGTCGAACAGCAGGTCGTGCGTCATCGGCCTGGGGGTCGATGCGCCCTGCAGCTTCATCAGGATGGCCGCCGCCTCTGGATGGCCGATCCAGATCGGCAGGAATTTGTTCGTGTCGACGGCCTTCAGAAGCACGATCGGCTGCTTGCCGACCATGTCGAAGCTCACGCCGTAAATCACCATCTCCTGCACCTGCCGGAGTATAGGCCCGGGGTCGGTTCGGCACGACCGCACCGGTTTTGCGATGTGAGAGATTCCTTAGCGCCACGCCGTACCGTTCGGCCGGTGAACACCCTCCGTCGCGCGCTCGGCGGCACGCGGACACGGATCCTGGCCGCCTTCGTGGTGCTGATGGCGTTCTCGACCCTGGTCTCGGTGATCGCCATCTACGAGGTGCTGACCGTGCGCGCCGGAGACCGCGTGGACGCGGCGCTGCGCCAGGAGGTCGAGGAGTTCCGGCAGCTCGCGACCGAGGGCCAGGACCCCGACACGGGCGAGCCGTTCGGGGACCGGCTGGACCGGATCTTCGAGGTCTACGCCGACCGCAACGTCGCCGCCACGGGCGAGGTCGTGGTCATGTTCGCGAACGGCCGTTACTTCGACTCCTTCTCGGGCGCCAGCGGCGGCCGCTTCACGCTCGAGCCCGAGTACCGCCGCTGGGCGCGGCTGCGCGAGACCGAGCGCGGTGACCTCGAGACCGCCACCGACACCGTGCGCTACCTCGCGGTCCCGATCACGCTCGGCAACCCGGAGCCGCTCGGCGTGTTCGTCGTCGCGGCGTCGCTGACCGCGGAGCGGGCGGAGGCCACCGAGGCCGTCCGGCTGGCCGCGCTCGTGCTGTTGTCCGTCCTGCTGATCGCGTCCGCGCTGGCCTGGGTCGTCGCCGGCCGCGTGCTCGCGCCGCTGCGCACGCTGGACGAGACCGCGCGCTCGATCTCCGAGACCGACTTCACGCGCCGCATCCCGGTGTCGGGCCAGGACGAGATCGCCGAGCTGGCGGGCACCTTCAACGCGATGCTGGACCGGCTCGAGAGCGCGTTCGCCAGCCAGCGCGCGTTCGTCTCCGACGCAAGCCACGAGCTGCGCACGCCGATCACGATCGTGCGCGGCCACCTGGAGCTGCTCGGCGACGACCCGGACGAGCGCCGCGAGACGATCGCGCTGGTCACGGACGAGCTCGACCGCATGAGCCGCTTCGTCGACGACCTGCTGCTGCTGGCCAAGGCCGAGCGGCGCGACTTCCTGCGCATCGAGGAGGTCGAGCTCGGCGCGCTCACCGACGAGCTGCTCGAGAAGGCGACCGGGCTCGGCGCGCGCACGTGGGAGCTGGAGGCGCGCGCGGAGGCGCGCATCCGGGCCGACCGCCAGCGCCTCACGCAGGCGATCATGGGCCTCGCCCAGAACGCGGTCCAGCACACGGCCGACGGCGACCATGTGTGGATCGGGACCGGCGTCGACGCGGGCGAGGCGTCGCTGTGGGTGCGCGACAGCGGCCCCGGCATCCCGCGCGAGGACCAGGCGCGCATCTTCGAGCGCTTCGCGCGCGCCAGCGGATCGCGCCGGCGCTCCGAGGGCGCCGGCCTCGGCCTGGCGATCGTGCGCGCGATCGCCGAGGCCCACGGCGGCCGCGCGGAGCTCACGAGCATGCCCGGCGCCGGATCGACCTTCACCGTTGTCGTGCCCATGGAGGGACCGGAGATCACACGATGAGCCGCATCCTGATCGCCGAGGACGAGCCGCGGCTGTCCTCGTTCCTGGAGAAGGGCCTGCGCGCCGCGGGCTACACCACGACCGTCTGCGACGACGGCCTGCGCGCCGCCGCGCTGGCGCGCGCCGAGAACTTCGAGCTGCTGATCCTCGACATCGGCCTGCCCGGCCAGGACGGCTTCGCCGTGCTGCGCGAGCTGCGCGCCCGCGGCGAGCGGCTGCCCGTGCTGATCCTGACCGCCCGCGACGAGGTCCACGACATGGTCGCCGGACTGGACTACGGCGCCGACGACTACGTGACCAAGCCGTTCGTGTTCGAGGAGCTGCTCGCCCGCGTGCGCGCGCGGCTGCGCCAGACGGGCGGCGCCCGGGCCGCCGCGATGGAACTCTCGGCGGGCGGGGTGACGCTCGACCTGCGCACGCGGCGGGCGTCGAGCGAGAGCGGCGAGGCGGAGCTGACGGCCAAGGAGTTCTCGCTGCTGGAGACGTTCCTGCGCCACCCGGGCCAGGTGCTCAGCCGCGAGCAGCTGCTCTCGCACGTCTGGGGCTACGACTTCGACCCGGGCTCGAACGTGGTCGACGTCTACGTGGGCTACCTGCGGCGCAAGCTCGGCGCGGAGCGCTTCGAGACCGTGCGCGGGATGGGCTACCGGCTGCGCGCCTAGTGCCCTAGTCGTAGTCGATCCGCAAGAGCTCGAGGTCGGGCGAGAGCTCGACCTCGTGCTCGCCGCCGTCCTCGCGACGCAGCGTGACCTCCCACTTGCCCGCGTCGGAGTCGATGCGGACGTCGACGAGCTCGCCCGGGACGATCGCCTTCGCCGCGGTGATCGCGCGTTGCGCGTCGGGGCGGTTCGGATCGACCGGCCGGTCGTCGTCGCGCAGGCCCCAGGCCAGCCCGAGCGCCGCCAGCACGGCGAGCGCCGTGACCGACCAGGCCACGGCGCGGGAGTGCTGCTCAGTCGTCATCGTCGCCGTCGTCGTCCGGGCCGTCATCGTCGTCATCGTCGTCGACGACGGGCGGCGGTGCGGTGGTCGGGGCGGGCGTCGCGGCGCGCCTGGGCTCGCTGCGGCGCGGCGCCGCCGTCGGCTGTGCCGTGGCCTGCGGGGCCGGCGTGCTGCTCGCGCGCCGCGGCTCGCGGGACGCCTGCTCGCGACGGCGCGGCCGCTCGCGCTTCGGCGTCGCGGTCGGGCTGGCCGTGGGCGTCGCGGTCTGCGTGGCCTTGAGCTTGATCGGCGGCGGCTCCGCGGATCCGCCCGTCCCGCCGATCAGCGTGAACGCGAGCGCGGCGACCGCGATGCAGCTGATGAAGGTGAGGGTGTAGCGGCGCATCAGTCGCTCCAGGGATGCGAGCCCGGCGCCAGCGGGGCGAGCCGCGCCGCCAGCTGGGGCAGGGTCGGTCGGTCGTCGGGGTCGAAGGCGAGGCAGGCGGCGATCACGTCGCCGAGCGGGCCGTCCACGCGCGGCGCGGCCTGCTCGAGCTGCGGGAAGCCGGCCTCGAGCTGCTCCTCGGTCTGCCAGGTGTCGTCGCTCGAGGCGACCGACGCGTCGTCGGTGAACGCGGGCTCGCCCGTCGCGGCCTCGTACAGCACGGTCCCGAGGCCCCAGACGTCGGCAGCGGGCGTCAGGTGGTCCCCGCGCGCCTGCTCGGGCGCGAGGTAGCACCACGTGCCCAGCCCCTGCTTGTAGCGGCCGGGCGGGCGGGCCAGCGAGAGGTCGAGCAGGATCGCGCGCCCGTCGCTGGCGATCACGTTCGACGGCTTGACGTCGACGTGCAGCAGGTCGTGGTTGTGCAGGTAGCGCAGCGCCGAGGCGAGGTGCAGGCCGAGCCAGGCGACCTCGTCGGTATCGAGCCCTTGCGTGCGCTCGATCAGGTGCGCGACGGTCTCGCCGGTGAGCGTCTCCATGATCGCGATCGGCCCGTCCTCGAGCAGCTCGTAGCCGCGCACGATGTGCGGGTGCGCGAGCTCGGTCAGCAGCCGCCCCTCGCGCAGCAGCGCGGCGCGGGCGCGCTCGTCGTCGCGGCGGTCCGGCCGCAGCGTCTTGGCCACGCACGAGCAGGCGCGCTCGTGGCTGAAGACCTCGTAGGTGTCCAGGCGGCGCGTGCGGCTCAGGTGCTCGATGACCGTGTAGCCCGGGGCCAGCAGTTCTCCTTGCGCGGTCATGCCGGCGCGAGCACCTCCTTCTCGCCGAGGACGACGATCTCGTCCGCGGCCGCCGCCAGGGCGTGGTCGTGGGTGATCAGCAGGGTCGCGCGGTCACGCATGAGCTCGCGCAGCGGGCCGAGCAGGCGCCGCGCGGCTGCCGGATCCAGGCCCGCGCTCGGCTCGTCCAGGATCAGCACGGGCGCATCCTGCAGCAGCGCGCGGGCCATCGCGACCCGGCGCCGCTGGCCGCCCGAGATCGAGCGCCCGCGCTGGCCGACCGGCGTGTCCGGCGCAAGCTCTCCGGCCAGCCCGACCGTCTCCAGCACGGCCGCGACCTGCTCGTCGGTCGCGTCAGGACGCCCGTAGGCGACGTTGTCGCGGATCGTGCCGTCGATCAGCGGCGCGTCCTGCAGCAGCAGCGCGACGTTGCGGCGCAGCGAGGCGAGCGTGAGGTCGCGGACATCGTGGCCGTCGAGGTGCACGGAGCCCTCGTCCGGGTCCAGGAAGCGGACCGCGAGCTTCGCGAGCGTGGACTTGCCCGTGCCGCTGGCGCCGACCAGCGCGACGCTGCGCCCGGATTCGAGCACGAGCGACACGTTCTCCAGCGTCGGCGGGCCGCCCGGGTAGGTCCAGGAGACGTCGCGGAACTCCAGGTGCCCGCGCGCGTCGATCGCGTACGCGCCTTCGCGCTCGCGGACCTGCGGCTCGGTGTCGAGCAGCTCGATCACGCGCTCGGCGCCCGCGGTGGCCTCGAAGACCTGCTGGTACAGGCGCGAGAGGTCGCGCAGCGGCCGGTACAGCTGCGACAGGTAGGCGAGGAACGCGAGCAGGCCGCCGATCGTCATCTCGCCCGAGCTGAGCGCCCAGGTGCCGAGCGCGATGATCAGCAGGCCGCCGAAGAGCTCGATCAGGTCGATCACCGGCGCGAACAGGCCGGCGACGCGCGTGCCCGCGAGCTCGGCGGCGACCGCGCCCTCGTTCTCGCGCCGCAGCCGCGCGCGCTCGCGTTCCTGCGCGTTGGCGGACTGGACGAGCGCCGTGTTGGCCAGCGCCTCCTCGAGCACGGCGCTGACCGACCCGCTGCGGCGGCGACGCTCGCGCGCCGCGCGGCGGGCCAGCGTGCCGAACCGCTTCGCCGCCCAGTACAGCGGCGGGATCACGACCAGCGAGGCGAGCGCGAGCTTCCAGCTGAGCAGGAACAGCGCGCCCGCGAAGAACAGGATGCGCGCCGCGGCCTGGACGGCCTCGGCCAGCGCGTTGAGCAGCAGCGTCTCGATCGCGTGCAGGTCGCCGGTCAGGCGGCTGAGCACGTCGCCGTGGCGGCGCTTGTCGAGCGCGTCGGGCTCGAGCGATTGCAGGTGGTCGAAGACCTTCGCGCGCAGCGCGAGCGTGAAGCGCTCGCCGACCCAGGTCGACGCGTACTCGTCGCCGAACGAGAGCACCGCGCCGAGCAGCGCCAGGCCGGCCATCGCGGCGGCCAGGACGGCCAGCGGCGCGAGATCGGCAGGCACGACGACGTCGTCAACGACGAGCTTGAAGAGCCAGATCTCGGCCGCTTCGACGGCCGGCAGCAGGGCCGCCAGCACGAGGCCCGCGAGCCAGGGCTTGCGGTAGCGGCGGGCGAGCGGCCAGAAGCGCCGCAGGATCGCCCCGATGCGCACATGCGGGGCCGCGGCGACCAGGCGGTCGTCGTCGGGTACGGGCGCGAGTGCGGCGGAAAGGCGGTCAAGAAGGCGCATGGGAAAGACGCAGCGGCGCCGGGACGGTGTCGTCCCGGCGCCTGGCGGTGGTGGTTACGAGTTGCTCCGGCTGCGGTTCCGGCGACGCCGACGCCGGCGACGCCGGCGACGGCGGCGGCGGCCGGAGTCGGAATCGGACGTGTCCTTGGCCGAGACGCGAGCGGCCGCGGAGATGGCCTTGAACGAACGGTGTGCCACTTCGGGTGCCTCCCCCTGGGAGTCGGATGAACTTGACGCTGAGCAGCATCTCCGCGCCCCGTAAGGCGACCGTGAGGAAGTCATGAGGAACCTCTCACGTATGCGAAGGTCCTCCCATGGACGACAAGGTCAACCTCGCGGAGAAGCTCGCGAAGCTCGACGGCCCCTACCAGCCCGGCCTGATCGGCTACCTCAACGACTACAAGCTGCTGGTCGTCAAGATCCAGGGCGAGTTCGTCTGGCACAAGCACGACGAGACCGACGACTTCTTCCTGGTCCTCAAGGGCCGCCTGACGATCCAGCTCCGCGACCGCGACGTCGTGCTCGAGCCGGGCGAGTTGTTCGTCGTCCCGCGCGGCGTCGAGCATTGCCCGAAGGCCGACGAGGAGACCCACGTGCTGCTGATCGAGCCGCGCGACACGGTCAACACCGGCGACGCCGGCGGCGAGAAGACGCGCGAGCCGATCGAGATCTGAGGGGCGCGCAGGGCGCCTGCCGCTCTGTCGACTGAACACCGGGGCGATAAGGGGGAGGGAGCGTGGTGGCCGGCACCGCTCCGTCACTTAGCGCGCCCGTTGGCCGCGCACCTTTGCGCCCTGCGCGTGCAGGGATACCGTCAAGTTACGGGCCACGGAGACAGTGGGACATCCGCGCCCTCTCTCGCGGCCGTTTCGGCCCTTCTCGATATATCGACCGAGGGGGGTGCGGCTCTGCGCTTTCCCCAGGGTGAAGCGCAGAGGGGCACCCCCATCAACGCGCCAACTCGAACGCGCGAAGGTATTTCGAGAAGGGCCAGAACGGCCGCGAGTGATCACAAACGATCACCCACCTTCTCCGTGGCCCGTACCTTGACGGTGTCCCGGCACGGCCAACGAGCCAAAGGGCCCGGGCAAGGAGCGCAACGAGTTCCGGGCGAGCGATCCAAGCGCCGCCCCCTCCCCCTTATCGCCCTGGTGTTCGTCCACCGGTACCGCCGCGCGCCCTGCACGGCGCCCACCAATGCCACGCCCGCGACGGACACGTGGACGATTGACACCCACCGCCCCCGCTGGTCAGCTTTCCGGATGAAAGCGCTCCTGGTGGCCGCCGCCGCCCTCCTGCTCTTCCCCGCGGCAGCGTCTGCGCAGCGGGTCGAGGACACGTTCTTCAACTCGATGATCCCGCTGCGGGTGGACCACCTGATCGGCTTCACGCCGACGACGTTCGCGATCCACCCGCCGCGGCAGCGGGTCAAGCCGATCAAGGTGCGCGTGAAGGGCCGGACCCACCGGTATGTGTTCGGCAACGCGTCCGCGGTCGTGGGCCCGGACGCCAAGCTGGCCATGCGGAACATGCTCCGCGAGCGCCGCTACCCGTCGCCGCAGGGGATCTTCCTCGACCGCAAGCTCACGGCCGCGGAGCGCCGCCACGCGCGGGTGCGCGCCGACCTGGGGCGCGACGCCGACGTGCTGGCCGTCCACCGCGAGCACCCGGCGTGCGTGACGGGCGTGTCCCGCGCCGCGGCGCGGGGGATCGCCGCGGGCCGGATCCGCACGTGGTCGGCGGCGGGCGTCCCGGCGCCGGCGAGCGGCGACGCGATCGAACTCCGGCGCGCAGGGCCCGGCACGGACGGTGCCGTCGAGCCGCGCTTCGGCGCCACCTGGAAGCTGCCCGCCGGCGCGCGGGCCGCGGGCGACGGCGGGCTCGGCGAGGCGGCGTCGGGGAACCTGGCGGTGGCCGCGGTCACCAGCTGGTCGCGCGCCCGCGCGTACGGGCACACGACCTGCGCGGTGCCGATCGACGGCCGGGCGCCCGACGACGCGTCCGTACGGGCGCTGTCGCATCCCGACGCGTACCCGATCACGTTCGTGACGCTCAAGCGCCTGAAGGACGTGACGCCGATCGCGACCGCGTTCCTGTCATACCTGACCGGACCGCAGGCGACGGCGTCCTTCCAGCAGCGCGGGATGCTGCTCGCGAAGGCGGAGTGGCCGTAGCAGCCACCGGAGGGCGCGGCGGGTGACGAACAGCGCGCCGGCGAGCAGTCCGAACGTACCGGCGAACAGCGCCCCGACCGCGAGCAGCGGGACGATCACCAGCGCGAGCGCCGCGGCGGCGCCGAACAGCACGGGCGCGAACAGGATCACGACGCCCACGCTGAGCGCGGCCGCCTCGTCGGCCATCTCGGCGTAGCTGGGGGCCATCACGGCCTCCTTTCGGGGTCGGCCGCCACGGGATGGGCGGCGAGGAACAGGTCAGCCGGGTCCACCCGGGCCTTGATCGCCTGCAGGCGGCGCAGCACGTCGGGCGGCCACAGCACGGCCCGGCCGGGCTGGTCGGCGAAGTTCGCGTCGTCGCGCTCGTGCGCCCACGGCGCGAGCGCGTCGAGCGGGTCGTCGGGCGCGGCGACGCCGTTCGAGCGCGTAGGCCGCGGTGAGCCGGCCGATCGCGCCGCGGCCGGCGCGCGGACGCGCCAGCGCCCCGCCGAGGTGGCGCAACTCGACCGAGAAGCAGGATCGCGTGCTCGAGCGACCCGAGCGCGGCGGCATGGTGGCCCGAGCCCTGGGCGGCGATCCGCAGCCCGCGGCGCGCAGCGTACTTGACGACGGCAGCGACGTCGGCGGCCGAGGCAGGGGTCGCGACGAGCGCCGGCCGCTGATCGGCGAGGCGGTTCCAGGCGTGCCGGGCCCGCTCCCACGCCGGGGTCCCGCGCTGGGCGATGGGGGACGGCATGCGCACAGTCATGGGACGATCGTGCGCCGAGTGCCGCGAAGGCGCATCGGGGCATCCCCCCTGTGCGCGGCGCGCCGGGGGACGGCAGAATGCGCCCGTGCCCGTCCCCCGTCCGCCGTTCGTCGGCCGCGCCGACGAGCTCGCCCGCCTGCTGCAGGCCGTGCAGGACGTGCGCGCCGGCGCGGGCCGGCTCGTGGTGGTGCGCGGTCCCGCGGGCGCCGGCAAGTCGGCGCTGCTGAACGCGCTCGTCGCGCGCGCCGACGCCGTGCCGGTGCTGCGGGCGACCGGCGTGCAGGGCGAGCACGAGCTGCCGTTCGCCGCGCTCGACGCGCTCGTGCGCCCGCTGCTGGATCTCCGCAGGCAGCTTCCGGAGGCGCAGCGGATCGCACTCGAACAGGCGCTGGCGCTGGCCGGCGGCGAGCCGCCCACGCGCTACGCCGTGGCCGCGGCGACGCTGTCGCTGCTGGCCGCGGGCGCCGAGCAGCAGCCGCTGTTGTGCGTGATCGACGACCTGCAGTGGATCGACGGCCCGTCCTGCGACTGCCTGCTGTTCGCGGCGCGCCGCCTGAGCCACGAGGGGATCGCGATGGTCGTGGCCGCCCGCGACGACGACGAGCGCACCGCCGCCCTCGCCAACCCGCTCCAGCTCGCCCCACTGGCTCCGGACGCCGCCCGCGAGCTGCTCGGCGCGCTGACCGGGGGCGCGCTGCCGGCGGAGCTCGCGGACCAGTTGGTGGAGGCGGCGCAGGGCAGCCCGCTGGCGCTGCGCGAGCTGGTCGCGCGGCTCGACCGCAGCCACCTCGAGGGCCGCGAGGCGCTCGTCGGCCCGCTGCCGCCCGCGGCGGGCGCGGCCGAGCTGATCGGCGCGCGGCTCGCCGGGCTGCCCGACGCGACCCAGCGCGCGCTGCTCGTGCTCGGCGCGGCCGACGACGCCGACACGCCCACGCTCACCCGCGCGCTGCGCGAGCTGGGCCTGACGCTCGACGATCTCGCCCCGGCCGAGGCCGCAGAGCTGGTCACGATCCGGCCCGACCGCGTCCAGGCCGGGCATCCGCTCGTGCGCTCGGTCGCCTACCACGCGCGCCGCCCCGACGAGCGCCGGCAGGCGCACCGCGCCGTCGCAACCGCGCTCGACCCGCGCGACCGGCGGCGGCCATGGCAGCTGGCGGCGGCCGCCGACCGTCCCGACGAGCGGGTCGCCGCCCAGCTCGACGCGGGCGCGAACGACGCGCACCGGCGCGGCGGAGCCGGCTCGGCTGCGCGCACGCGCCGACGCGCCGCTGAACTGACCCCGGATCCGCGGCGTCGCGCCGAGCGGCAGCTCGCGGCAGCGGAGGACTTCTTCGCCGCCGGGCTCGGCGACGAGGCCCGCGCGGTCGCCGCCGAGGCGTTGGCGGCCGAACCCGGCGAACCGCTCGGAGCGCGGCTGCGGGCCCTGCTCGCGCGCACCGAGCTCGCGCGCGGCCGCACGCGCGCGGCCCGCGACCGCCTGCTGGCCGAGGTCGAGGCCCTCCCGCCCGGCGACGCCGCCCACGCGATCCAGGACGCGACCTACGCCAGCCTGCTGCTCGGCGACCTCGACGCCGTCGACGCACACTCCGAGCGTGCGCTGGCGCTCGCGCCCGACGACGACCACCGCCGGGCCGCGATCGCGCTCCGCGCGGCCGCGCTGGTGGCGGTCGGACGGCCAACCCGAGCAGCCGCGATGCTGCGCGGCGAGGACACCAACGGCGACGCCGACACGTTCGCCCGCGACGTCCGCACGGGCGCGGTCCACATGCACGTGCTGCTCGCGCACGCGCGGCTGTGGCTCGGCGACTGGGACGACGCCGAAGCGCTGCTCGGCCGGCTCGTCGCGCACGCACGCGCCACCAGCGCGCTGGCGATCCTGCCCTACGTCGTCGGGCTGGAGGCCACGCTCGACCTGCGCCGCGGCCGCTGGCCGGCGGCCTGGGCGAAGGCCAGCGAGGCCGTGACGCTGGCCGAGACCGTCGGCGACGGCGGCTACCTGACCGGCTCGCTGACGATCCGGGCGGGGATCGCCGCCGTGACCGGCCGCAGCCGCGAGACGGTCGCCGACGCCGAGCGCGCGCTGGCGCTCGCCCGCGACTCCGCGCCGCGGCTGCGCGTCTTCGCCCACCACGCGCTCGGCCTGCTCGCGCTCGGGCAGCGGCGCGTGCACGACGCCGTCGAGCAGCTCGAGACGGCCGCGGAGGCGGCGGCCGCCGCCATGCTCGCCGAGCCGGGCGCGATGGTCTGGGAGCCCGACCGGATCGAGGCGCTCGTCCGCGACGGCCAGGCCGCGCGCGCCGAACGCGCACTCCAGGCGTGGGAAGGGCTCGGCGAGCGCTACGGACGCATCTTCACCGCCGCCACCGCCGCCCGCTGCCGCGGCCTGCTGGTCGCCGACGAGGAGCTCGACGCGCAGTTCACGCACGCGCTCGCCCTGCACGACGACCTCGGCCTGCCGTTCGAGCGCGCCCGCACGCAGCTGGTCTACGGCGAGCGGCTGCGGCGGGCGCGGCGACGCGGCGACGCGCGCGGGCCGCTGCGCGAAGCGCTGGACGCCTTCGAACGCCTCGGCGCGCCCGACTGGGCGCAGCGGGCGCGGGTGGAGCTGCGCGCGACGGGCGGCGCCGTCCCGCCCGTCGCCCGCGAGCTGCAGGCGGAGCTCACGCCGCACGAGCTGCAGGTCGCGCTGATGGCGGCCGAGGGGCGCACGAACCGCGAGATCGCGGGCGCGCTGTTCCTCGCGCCCAAGACGATCGAGCACCACCTCAGCGCGATCTTCCGCAAGCTCGACATCCGGCGGCGCACGGAGCTCGCCGCGGCGCTGGCTAGCTCTGAAGCGTCGCCGAGACCTCGATCGCCAGCTTGACCCTGTCGCCGACGAGCATGTTGCCGCCGCCGAGCGCGTGGTTGAAGCGCATGCCGAAGGCGGCGCGCGAGAGCTGCCCGGTGAGCTCCGGGCCGACGCGCGTGAGCCCGTCGGCGTCGACGATCACGCCGCCGAGCTCGCCGCGCAGGACGAGCTCGTTCGTGACGCCCCGCAGCGTCAGCTCGCCGGCGACCTCGACCTCGCCGTCCTCGATCCGCACGCTGCGCGAGACGAACGTCATCCGCGGGAAGCGGTCGCAGGCGAAGAAGTCCTCGCTGCGCAGGTGATCGTCGCGCTGGGCGACGCCGGTGTCCACGCTCGTGAGCTCGACGCTGCCCGCGGCGCGCACCTCGTCGCCGGCCTCGAGCGTGCCCTCGAACGAGCGGAAGCGGCCGCGCACGTTGGAGACGCCGGCGTGGCGGACGCTGAAGCCGACCGTCGTGTGCTCGGGATCGATCGCCCAGGTGCCGGCCGGGATCGTCGGAGTGGTGGTCTCGATGGCCATGGGGAGGGTCTCCTTTTCGGGGGGTTGGGAAATGGCTCCCCGGCACCGTGGAGCGCGCAGCGGCAGGCGGCAACGGGGGAATGCCCCTGTGCCGCGGCGCGCAGGGGGTTCTCCGCGATGCGGGCACGGGCGCGCCGGCGTGTTCCCCAGCAAGGCGACCTGATGACCGCTTCGGCCCTGTCCCCCGTCGGCGCGCGCTCGCCGGCCTCGGCGGCGCGCTGCTGGGGCTCGCCCTGTTCGCCTGGCACGAGCGCCGCAGTCCGGACCCGCTGCTGGAGCCCGCGCTGTTCAAGCGCCGCGCCGCGCTGGTCGCGTTCGGGCTGATCGGGATCGGCGCCGCCGCCCTGTTCGCGATGTTCTTCTTCGTGACGCTCTACATGCAGAACGTCGAGGGCTGGTCGGCGCTGGAGGCCGGCGTGTCCTGGCTGCCGTTCAGCGCGGCGATGATCGGCGCCGGCGGCGTCCTGCTGAAGGTCCTGCGCGGAAGCCGGTTGCGCCCGTTATGGCAGTCGGCGCGCAGCCTTCTGGGTCGCGGCCGGCCTGATCGCGCTCGCGCTCGGCCCGATGCGCGCGCCGCGGGAGCCGCTCACCGCGGCCTGGAGACACAAAACCGCGCCGTGGCGCGGTTCGTGAGGCGAGTGGGCGATCCTGGATTCGAACCAGGGACCTCTTCCTTATCAGAGAAGCGCTCTAACCGACTGAGCTAATCGCCCGCTGCGGCGCGCAATGATAGCCGCTCTGCGAGCGCTTCGGCCTCGGCGAGCGAATCGAGTGTCAGCGTGACCGTGTAGCCCTCCTTCCGGGGGGCGACACGGACCTCCGCGGACAGCGCGCTGGAGAAGACGTCCTGCAGGCGCTCGGCGGCCTCGAGCTGGTCCGGGTGGAACGTCCGCACGGCACGCGGCTCGCGCACGGGACGGTCGACGGACTCGCGCGCGCGGGCCTCGGTCTCGCGCACGGTCCAGCCCTCGGCGACGGCGGCGCGGGCCAGCCGGCGGCGGTCGGCGTGGTCGGGCGCCATCAGCAGCGCGCGGCCGTGGCCCTCGGTCAGCCGGCCCTCCATCAGCAGGTCCAGCACCTCGTCGGGCAGGTCGAGCAGGCGCAGGAGGTTCGAGACCGCGACCCGGGAGCGGCCGACGCGCTTGCCGATCTCCTCGCGCGTGAGGCCGAGCTCGTCGACCAGCACGGCGCAGGCGCGCGCCTCCTCGACCGGGTTGAGGTCCTCGCGGGCCATGTTCTCGATCAGGGCAAGCTCGAGCGACTCGCGGTCCTCGTGCGGCTCGACGACGGCCGGGACGACCTCCAGGCCCGCGAGCTGGGCGGCGCGCCAGCGGCGCTCGCCGGCGATCAGCTCGTACGTCCCGCCCGGGCAGGGCCGCAGCAGCACGGGCTGCAGCACGCCGCGCTCGCGCACGGAGTCCGCCAGCGCCAGCAGCGCCTCCTCGTCGAACTGGTTGCGCGGCTGGCGCGGGTTCGGCGAGATCATGTCGACGGGCACGCGGCGCAGCTCGGCCGCGGCCGCCGGCGAGCTCGGCGGCGAGAGGATCGCCGACAGCCCGCGGCCCATGCCGCGCGTGCGCTCAGCCACGGGCGGCCACCTCCTTCGCCAGCTCGAAGTAGGCCTCGGAGCCCGCGCAGTGCGGGTCGTGCAGGATCACCGGCACGCCGAAGCTCGGGGCCTCGCCGAGCCGGACGTTGCGCGGGATCACCGTGTCGAAGACGAGCGCCGGGAAGTGTTCGCGGACCTCGCGCTCGACGTCCTGGCCGAGCTTGGTGCGGGCGTCGTGCATCGTCAGCAGCATGCCCGCCACGGTCAGCCGCGGGTTCAGCTCACGCTGGATCAGCGACAGCGTGTCCAGCAGCCCGGCGAGCCCTTCGAGCGCGAAGTACTCCGTCTGCACGGGGACGATCACGCGCTCGGCGGCCACCAGCGCGT
>Ga0180215_1001813_pt1 | contig 22615 bp, 18 predicted proteins | sample eDN3rd37CBELigBY_FD_128871 | JGI IMG/M metagenome (GOLD analysis project Ga0180215, IMG submission 128871) | Enriched backyard soil microbial communities from Emeryville, California, USA - eDNA 3rd pass 37_C BE-Lig BY (version 2) (version 2) | ecosystem: Environmental > Terrestrial > Soil >... | reverse complement strand
GGCCTTGATCTGCTTCAGCGCCTCGTTGATGGCGGCAACCAGCTCCGGGTCGCCCTTGCGCACGATCACGCCGGACTCGGAGGCTTCGCCCTGGGTCGCCACGATCTTCACCGGCGCACCGGGCTGCTTCTTCTTGAAGTCGAGGAAGGACAGGCTGTCGTTGATGGTGGCGTCGGCGCGCCCCTGGACGACCAGGGCAATCGACTGGTCGAAACCGTCTGTGCCAACCAGCTCGGCGCCGGCCTGCTCGGCCATCTTGCCGTAGTTGCTGGTCAGCGACTGTGCCGCCTTCTTTCCGGAGAGATCGGCGAAGCTCTTGATGTCGCTGTTGTCCTCGCGGACGATCAGCGCAGCCTTGGAGGCAATGTAGGGGTCGGAGAAGTCGAACTTCGCCTTGCGCTCCTCGGTGATGCCGACCTGATTGATAACCGTGTCGTACCGCTTGGCGTCGAGCCCGGCGATGAGACCGTCCCACTTGCCTTCTACGAATTCGGGCTTCACGCCCAGCTGCCCGGCAATCGCCTCGCCGATCTCGACGTCGAAGCCGACGAGCTTGCCGCTCTCGTCGTGATAGGTGAAGGGCGCATAGGTACCCTCCGTGCCGATCTTCAGCACGCCGGCAGCCTTGATGGCGTCGAGGTTTTCGCCGGCCTGGCCGGGGAGGATGGCAAGCAGCTGAACAGCGCCCGCGACAGCCAATGATTTCAGCCAGTTCATGGTAGTTCTCCGTTGTTCTTGCGGCCTGTGACGCGTTTGGGGGGACTTGAGGGGCCAATCTAGGCCGGCGCCCGCCATGAACAAGGCTCAGGGTTGGGTGGAACTACGTTCCGGCAAAACTTCATTCCTCTAGCATCGGCATTCCAAGGAAAGAAAATCCCGGTCGGCAAGCCTAGTACGGGAACCGGGGCATGGCCCCGGGTGGGCACGGGCCATTCCATGCGTGACATGCTTCGCCGCGAGATGGCCGCCTCAAGCCACAACCTGCATCCGGTTCGCTATCGGCGTGATCGCAGGACCGCCTCGGCGGCCTCGATGAAACCAGCTCCGCCGGGCCCCTCGGTGATCCACGTCGGGGGCACTGGGATTTCCGACAGGCAGTCGACGACGGTGCTCACCCCCACCGTGTGCCGGAAGAAGGAGAACATCGGCGCGTCGTTGGTCGAGTCCCCCACATAGAGGACCGCGTCGCGCTCGGCGTCCATGTCGAGATCGCAGGCCCGCTTCAGCATCCGCCTGGCCGCCGCAAGCTTGTCGTATCCGCCGAACCAGGCGAGCAGCCAGAGATTGTTGATGGTGACATCCGCCCCGGCGGCCCTCAACCTCGCGAGAATTTGGTCCTGAAGCGCCGCATCTCGGGATCTGGCGAAGGCGAGGCTGGTGGTGCGAAAGGGCTGGTCCTCCGCAAGTCGGGCACCGGGCAATGCCGCCAGGATTTCCCGTGCGATGGCCTGCAGCCTGGACGAGACACGCTCCCGCTCGCCGTCGGAATGCCAGAAGAGACGCCGCAGGCCGTGACCTTCGGCGTCGCGCTGGAACAGGAAGCCGCCGTTCTCTCCGATGACACCGTCGACGGGCCACATCCGCGCCATCTGATCGCACCAGCCTGCCGGTGCGGCCGTGACCGGAATGACGATCACGCCGGCCCTCTGCAGGTTTTCGAGTGCAGCGTAGGTCGCCGCGGAAAGTCGCCCGCGATAGGTGAGCGTCTCGTCCATATCCGTGAGGACGAAACGCACGCTCTCGAATTCGGCAGCGGCGGCCAGCCTCAGAGGCTTCATTCTGCCTTAGGCCCTGCGGAAAGACGTCTTCACCAGCCCATGCCGCTTCTCGGCAAGGCGATGAGGTCCCCGAAGCGGGCGCGCAGCTGGTCGTCGAGCACGCGCGGCACGTGACGGGGATAGTAGCTGGCCAGAAGCCGCTTCTTCTCGGCGATGGCGCGGCTGAGGATGTCGGGCCTGCCCTTCTCGTTCCACTCCTTCGGCGAAAAGCGATCGCCGACAGCTGGGTAGAAATACTCCGTCTGCATGAGCTTCAGCGTCTGGGCGTGCCCGAGATAGTGGCCGGGGCCGTTCAGGCAGACGTCGGCGATGGTGTCGACCGACAACGCCTCGTCGGTAACCTCGATGCCGCGCACGCAGCGCTGGCAGTGGCCCAGCATGTCGTTGTCGACAATCAGGCTCTCAAGGCAGAAGCCGAGCAGCGAGGCATGCATGCCTGCCGATTCATAGACGAGGTTGAGGCCCGAGAGACCGGCCATCACGTTGGTGATGCCCTTCTCGTAGCCCGACTGGATGTCGGGCAGTTTGGAGTCGGCCATGCCGGCAGCGGAACCGCCGGGCAGGTCGTAGAACAGCGCCATCTGCGCGCACGCCGCCGTCAGCAGAGCCTGCTCGGCCGAGCCGCCGGACATCGCGCCGGTGCGCAGGTCCGATACGAAGGGCCAGGTGCCAAAGATGCAGGGGTGTCCGGGCTTTATGGCGTTCACGTAGACCAAGCCGACGAGCACCTCGGCAACTGCCTGCACGACCGCGCCGGCGATCGCGGCCGGAGCCGTCGCTCCCGCCTGCCCCGCCGAAAGCAGCAGGATCGGAATGCCACCCGCCACGCAGGCCTCGAGCACGCCACAGGCGTCCTCGGCGAACTTCATCGGCGGCACGACAAAGCAGTTGGAATTCGACACGAACGGGCGGGCGCGGAAATTCGACACGAACGGGCGGGCGCGGAAATTCTCCTCGCCACCGGCGATCGCGTAGAGCATCTCCAGCGCCGGAGCGACGTTCTCGCGGACGGTAAAGGAGGTGCCGACATGCTTGGAGGTGCCGGTCACGCAAGCGTAGAGCGTGTTGAAATCCATCGCCAGCGGGTCAGGCACGTCACGCGGCACCATCGGACGCTGGAAGAAATGAATGTTGTCCATCGCGTCAACGATGCGCGCGGCGTCGTAGATGTCCTGCAGCTGGCTCTCGCGATATTCGCGCTTCTCCACGTCGACGAGGTGCACGGCCGCGCCCGCCGTACCGTAGTGGACGCGGCTACCGGAAATCAGCATGTCGTGCTTCGGGTCCTGGCCGCACAGCGTGAAGTTGCGTGCCGCGTTCCTGATCGTCGCCTCGACGAGGCCGCGAGGAAATCGCAGTCGGCCATCTTCGCCGAGTGTGGCACCCGCGCGCACACAGACCTCGATGCAGGATGGAATGGCGTTGGCGAATCCGACCCCTTCGAGCAGGTGCAGCACCGCGGCATGGATTCTTTCGAGGTCCGCCTGGACCAATGGCTTGTACCTGCCACCTTCCAGGCCCGCGCGAATGGGGCGGATGTCCTCGGCCAGCGGAGCCGAGCGCAGCGCGCGTCGCGCCTCCCGTCCGCCGGATCGTCGCGTACGCTGCTCAGCCCCCGATTCCGGACCGGAAGCCTGCAAATCAGCCGTCACAGACATGGTTCTGTTCTCGCGATGCGGGGGCCGGCCTGCATTCTGTAAGGCGGCTCGGCGCGCCCTATAACCCTCTCGGCGCGACTATGCAGGGCGGCCATGCCGTGCGTATGGACCAGCATTTTGCCGCCAAGTGGGCCAGAATTGTTGGCCAAGCAAGGCTCAAGCAACATGAACGGCGCCGAAAACCTCGAAGCCAAGACGAGGTCGGCCCTGCGAATATTCACCGCCTGCCCAACCTCATCTCACAACAACTCGAATTATGCGGCGAGACAGGAGGTTTGTTGCCTGCCGGCACGAAACGCTTTCGATCCAATTGGCTTCCGAGCCGCAGCCGTCACCTTCGAGGCGCCCATGGTGATGCACCACAAGCGCGTTGCCCGTTTCGCGCCGAAGATTACGCCGCCGCCGGTCGCCTTCCCGCCGCCGTAGCAAGTTCCCGGATGCCCGGCTCGATGTGCTGGAGCGCTATCGAGGAAATGCCCAGGCGCAAGAACTGGGTGGGACGCGGCGTGCGGTCGAAGAAGCGATCGCCCGGCTCGATGATGACGCTGCGCGCCGCGGCCGCCTCCGCGAGGCCGCGCGTGTCCGCGCCGCGTGGGCCCTCCAGCCAGATCGACGTTCCGCCGGAGGTTTCCGTGGAGCGCCATTCCGGCAGGAAGGCGGAAACCGCCTGTGTCAGCCGCTTGCGGCGCTCTTCAAAGGCGGCGGAGAGCCGTCGCACCAACGCCTCGTGGTGGCCGAGCGACAGGAACAGCGCGACGGCCCGTTGATTGTTGGCCGGCGGGTGGCGCAGCATGAAGCGCCGCAGGGCACGCAGCTCCGCGATCAGTTCCGCCGGGGCCACGATGTAGCCCATGCGCAGGCCCGGCGCGAGCGTCTTCGACATCGAGCCGACATAGATGACGCGCCCGCTGCGATCGAGGCTTTTCAGGGCCTGTTGCGGAGCGGCGTCGATGAGCTGGCTGTCGTAGCCGTCCTCGATGATGATCTGGTCGTTGCGCGCCGCGCGTGCCAGCAGGTCGTGCCGGCGTTCGACCGATAGTGGCACCATGGTCGGGCAATGATGGCTCGGCGTGGTGAAGATGAAGCGCGCATCCTCGGGGAGCGCAGAGGTGACGAGACCGTTCTGGTCTACCGGCACAGGCGCGAGCTCGGCCCCCGCCAGCCGGAAGATCGACCGGGCGTCGGGATAGCCCGGCTCCTCCATCGCCACCTTGATGCCCCGCGTCATCAGCAGGGTGGCGAGCATGTAGAGCGCGTTCTGCGCACCGAGCGTGACGATGATTTCGTCCGGATTGGCGAAGATGCCGCGGCGCGGGAGCAGGCGCGCCTGGATCTGCTCGATCAACAGCGGGTCGTCGCGGTCGACCATGTCGGCCGCCCAATTGCGAATTTCCAGCACGGCCAGCGCCATGCGATTGCATTCGCGCCATTCGGCAGTCGGGAACAGCGCCGGATCGAACTGGCCGTACACAAAAGGATAGGAGGACTTGATCCAGTTCTCGTGCTTGGCCGGGCGAGGCATGTCGCTGGCGGCAAACTGGCGCAAGGCCTTCCAGTCCACCTCGTTGCCGCCCTCTGCACTCTTCGGGCTCGGACGCGCCGGGGTGGTGAGGACCTCCGGATTGACGAAATGACCGCGCCTTTCGCGCGCGATCAGGAAGCCCTGGTCGACCAGTTGCTGGAAGGCCAGCACCACGGTGCCGCGCGCCACGCCAAGCTTTTCCGCCAGTATACGGCAGGACGGGAGCGGCATTGAAGCTGCGATCTGCCGGTCAAGAATAGCCGCGACGATGGCCTGGCGAATCTGCGCCTGAAGCGTCTGGCCGGAGTCCGGCGAAATGCGAAAGAGCCCGGACCAGATGGCGGAATCGTTACGCTGCGGCATGAAGTTCCTCCGGGTGCTGTTCCTCCAGGGTCGCGGATCTCGTTGACTGCCGCCCGCTTGGCCTTCTCTGGACCACTCGATGATAAGCGTGGTCCAATCGCTTGCACCAATGAAAAATTCTCATCCCAAGAATCTATGCCAATGATGCTTCGCTGATCGAACCAGCGCATGTCGTTGGAATGAATTTGTGCGCCGACCCCGCAGAAACGGCAGCAGGCGGGTTGAAAAGACGACGCTCGCAGGAACCGCAAAAATCACGCCGGACGGTGGCTCAAATGCCGCGGCAAAGGGGTTAAACCGTTTCGCATCCGTGCTAGACAGCACTCCTCGTTCCCAGGGACCGGAGAGGACCGTGACAGCGTACGATCAAGCGCTCGCCGCAGTAAAGGCGCACCGCGCCAACGCGCCCAGCGACATGCGGAAGGCATTTGCCGACGACAAGGGAAGATTCGCCACCTTCTCGCTCACCGACAACGATCTCCTGCTCGACTGGTCGAAATGCTCGGTGGACGCCACCGCGATGCGGTTGCTCGAAGCGCTAGCCCATGCCGCCGGCGTGGAAAAGCGCCGGGACGCCATGCTGTCGGGCGAGAAGATCAACATCACCGAGAACCGCGCGGTGCTGCACACGGCGCTGCGCGCGCCGAAGAGCGCGACCATCCGCGTCGACGGCAAGGATGTCGTGCCGGAAGTGCACGCCGTGCTTGACGCCATGGCAGGTTTCGCGGAGGCAATTCGCAACGGCACGGCAAAGGGTGCGACCGGAAAGCCTATCACCGACATCATCAACATCGGCATCGGCGGCTCCGACCTGGGGCCGGTGATGGCGACGCTGGCGCTGGCGCCCTATCACGACGGCCCGCGCGCCCACTATGTCTCCAATGTCGACGGCGCCCACATCCACGACACGCTGAAGGGTCTGGACCCCGCCTCTACGCTGATCATCGTGGCGTCCAAGACCTTCACCACCGTCGAGACCATGACCAATGCGGAGACCGCGCGCCGCTGGATCCAGGCGGCACTCGGCGCGGACGCCGTGCGGCACCATTTCGCCGCCGTCTCGACGGCGCTGGACAAGGTGGCCGCATTCGGCATCGCCGAAGACCGCGTGTTCGGGTTCTGGGACTGGGTCGGCGGGCGCTATTCCATGTGGGGTGCGATCGGTCTGCCGGTCATGATCGCGGTCGGGCCCGCCCATTTCCGCCGCATGCTGGAGGGCGCGCGGGCCATGGACGAGCATTTCGCGAAGGCGCCGCTACTTCAGAACCTGCCGATGTTGCTCGGGCTCGTCGGCTTCTGGAACCGCGTCGTCTGCGGCTATCCGGCTCGCGCCGTGATCCCCTACGACCAGCGGTTGTCGCGCCTGCCGGCCTATCTCCAGCAGCTCGACATGGAATCGAATGGCAAGAGCGTCACGCTGGCTGGCACGCACCCGGTCACGCCGACCGGCCCGCTGGTGTGGGGCGAACCTGGCACCAACGGCCAGCACGCCTTCTTCCAGCTTCTGCACCAGGGCACGGACGTCATCCCGGTCGAATTCATCGTCGCGGCCGAGGGGCATGAGCCCGAACTGAAGCACCAGCACGACCTGCTCGTCGCCAACTGCTTCGCGCAGTCGGAAGCGCTGATGAAGGGGCGCACGCTGGAGGAAGCCCGCGCGCAGATGCTGTCGAAGGGCATGTCGGCGGAGGAGGTCGACCGTGTTGCCCCCCACCGGGTCTTCTCCGGCAACCGTCCGTCGATCACCATCGTCTATCGCAAGCTCGACCCGTTCGCCTTCGGGCGGCTGATCGCGCTCTACGAGCACCGGGTGTTCGTCGAGGGCGTGCTGTTCAACATCAACTCCTTCGACCAGTGGGGTGTGGAGCTGGGCAAGGAGCTCGCCACGAACCTGCTGCCGGTCATCGAGGGGAAGGAAGGCGCATCGCACCACGACGCTTCCACCGCCGGGCTGGTTGCGCATATTCATGCGCTCCGGAAGGGCTGAGTCCCTGGAACCCGGCCACCTTCAGTGCCAAAGGACCTGACACGCGTGAACGACATAAAGGGCGTCCTCTTCGACAAGGACGGGACGTTAGTGGACTTCCAGAAGACGTGGTTCGCCATCGGCGATCTTCTGGCACTGAAGGCGGCGAGCGGCGATCGCGAGAAGGCCAACCGACTGCTCGAACTCGCCGGCTACGACTTCGGCCTTGCCGGCTTCAAGGCCGATTCCGTCTTCGCTGCCGGGACCAATGCCGACATCGTCGCGCTCTGGTATCCCGACATGGAGCTGGATGAGCGCGCGGCGATTACGGTCAGTTTCGACCGCTTCACCGCCGAGGAAGGCGCGGCGCAGTCCGTGGCCCTGCCCGGCGGGTGCGAGGCGATCGCGGCGCTACATGCGCGCGGCCTGAGGCTGGGGGTCGCCACCAACGACTCGACCGGAGGCGCCGAGAAGACGCTGCTGGCGCTCGGCATCGCCCAGATGTTCGACGCGGCCTACGGCTATGACGGCGTGGCCAATCCCAAGCCGGCGCCGGATACCGTCTACGCGTTCTGCGACCTGACCGGGCTGAAGCCGTCCCAGATCGCGATGGTCGGCGACAACCGCCACGACCTGGAAATGGCGCGTGCCGCAGGCGCGGGGCTTGCCGTGGGGGTTCTGTCCGGGACCGGCACGCGCGAAACGCTGGAGCCAATGGCCGACGTTGTGCTGGAATCCATCGCCGATCTGCCCGCTCTACTGAACGGCGCGGGCTGACCGACGGTCCGCTTCAGCGGAACTCCACCTCGACATGCCGCTCCGTCCTGTAGACGACGCGGCAGGCGCGGTCGATGTTGGCGGCGCGGATGCGCAGGCTGAACGCTTCGGGCAGGCCCTCCGAACTCGACAGGTCCAGCCCGGCGCCGGCATCGCCCAGCGTGCGCACCGTGCAGTCGATGGAGACGCGGCGCCCGTCGATGTGAATCTCGCCCGCCTTCAGCACGCGCCGGCGCGAGACAGGCTCGCCGAGCCTGCCGTTGCGCCAGGCGACAACCCGGTTGCGGCCGGCAGCCTTGGCCTCGTACATCGCGGCGTGCGCGTGATCGAGCAGGGCGTTGAGATCCCGCGTCTCGAGGTCGAGCGTGGAGACGCCAAAGCTGGCGGAAACCGGATGCGCCTTGCCCTCGGGCTCGAAGGGCATCCCCGACAGGATCGACCGAAGCCGCTCCGCCACCTCGATCGCCCCCCGCCGATCGGTTTGGGGGAGCAGGAGCGCGAATTCGTCGCCCCCCAACCGGCCGAACACCTCGCTCTCACGCACCGATCCCGCCACCGCGAGGCCGATCCCTGCCAGGACGGAATCCCCGGCGGCATGGCCGAAATTGTCGTTCAGCGCCTTGAAGTGGTCGATGTCGAAATAGATCAGGCTCAGGTTCTGCTTGTGGCGCGTCGCGAGCGCCACCGCCCGGCGCCCGTCCGCCTCGAAAGCCAGGCGCGTCAAGGCGCCGGTCAGCGGATCGGCGCTGGCTAGGCGACGCAGGTCGATCTGGTCCATCGCCAGATCGGCGAGCTCCTTCAGGATCGCCACTTCGCGGGGCCCGAACCCACGAGGCTTCACGTCCATCGCGCACACCGTTCCGATGTTGTGGCCGTCGACGGTGGCCAACGGGGCACCCGCATAGAAGCGCACATGCGGCTCGCCGGCGACGAGGGGAATGGAGGTGAAGCGCGGATCGAGATGGGTGTCCTGCACGACCAGCGGCGAAACGCTTTGGATCGTATGGTGGCAGAAGGTCGAGCGCCGCTCCGCCTCACTTCCCGGCAGCCCCTCCGAGGCCTTGTAGAGCAGGCGGTGGGCGTCGATGACCGAAACAAGCGCTATCGGCACGTCGAAGATGGATCGCACCAGCCGCGCAACGCGATCGAACGCCTCGTCGCGGGGCGCGTCCACGACATCGAGACGCTCCAACGCCTCCAGTCGTTCGGTTTCCCTGATCTCCTCGGGGGAGAGCGGCTTCCTGCGGTGCGTCCGTCGTCCTGACACATCAGCCTCCTGGTCGTTCCGCCCACCCGTCGTCTGATGGTGGCGAACGTGAGGAGTGAACCCTTAGCGATTCCTTATCCGGGCCCGCCGCCATCAGCGAAGGTCTCCGACACGGAAAACACCCCCTGAACAGGTTTGTTCGGATTGTCCCGATCGGTCGGATCGCGATGTCGCGCAGGCATGGCGCCCCGCTCGGCGCGACGATAAAAGCGCGGGATGATCGACAAGCTCGAGGCATTCATCGCGCTCGCCAAGGCAAGGCATTTCGGCCGGGCAGCGGAGGAGCTCGGAATCACGCAGCCCACGCTTTCGGCGGCGATCAAGCAGCTCGAGGACCAGCTCGGCGTCATGCTCGTGCAGCGCGGGTCGCGCTTCCAGGGGCTCACGCCCGAGGGCGAGCAGGTACTCGTCTGGGCGCGGCGCATCACCGGCGACGTGCGCACCATGAAAGAGGAGATGCGGGCAGCCAGGCGCGGCCTGTCCGGGCGGCTGAAGATCGCCGCGATCCCGACGGCGCTCGCCATGGTGGCGCGGCTCACGACGCCCTTCCGCGAAAAGCATCCGGGCGTCACCTTCTCCGTGCTGTCGCGCACCTCGATCGAGGTGCTGTCGCTGCTCGGCAACTTCGACATCGATGCCGGCATCACCTACCTGGACAACGAACCGCTCGGCAACGTGCTGTCGGTACCGCTCTATTTCGAGCGCTACCAGCTGATTACCGCCGCCGGGAACCCGTTCTCCGACGCGAAGGCGGTGACATGGGCCGAGGTCGCGCAACTGCCGCTCTGCCTGCTTACGCCCGACATGCAAAACCGGCGCATCATCGACCAACACCTCGCCGAGGCCGGCGCCAGCGTGCGCCCGACGCTGGAATCCAACTCGATGATCGTGCTGTTCTCGCACATCCGCACCGGCAAGTGGTCGTCCATCATGCCCATGAATCTTGCCGAGACATTCGGCTTTGCCGAGCCGATCCGCGCCATTCCGATCGTCGAGCCGGACGCGAGCCACCTTGTCGGACTGGTCGCCGCGCGACGCGAGCCGCACACGCCCCTGGTCGCCGCCCTGCTGGAAGAGGCGACGGCGTTGGCCGGCTACTTCGGCGTGAAGCCCTAATTGCTGCAGCTGCCGTTCATCGAAGAGCCGGAGCCCATGTCCAGCGGTTCCGACGAGAAGGCCATGGCCGCGCCGATGTTTTCGGCATGCCTGACGACGAGCCACTCCACGTCTTCGCGCGCAACGTTCTCGACAAGATTCTGAAGCCGGATCATCTCGGCGAGGTGGGTCACGTTGACCGTACCGCCGGACGCGGCAGCTTCGATGACGGCCGAGCGGACATCCGATAGCAGCTTCGGTGAATAGGTTCTTTGCATCGGATTTTCCTTCCGCGTTCTACTGGCCGCCAGCATAGACGAGACTGCCGGAACAGCAACATAAATCTCGAATATTTCTCAGTAATATCAATTAGTTAGTAGAATGCGAAGACAGTTCAATCTGCATGAAGGCAGGATTGTCCACATGAAGCGACGAACGCGTCGATAGCCAATCGAACGCCGCTTCTTGTGTCTAATCAACGCGCGCATATATAGTCACTTACTCATTCCCGGTATTTGGCTGTGGGGAAGGTCAGGTGTCCGAACTCGAACGTGCGGAACGACTGCAGATCATGCTCAGCGCTGAAGAGCTGCGCGCCGTCGAGGACTGGAGATTTGAGAAGCGGATGCCAAGCCGCGCGGCGGCGGTACGCGAGCGGCTGCGGCGGGGCCTGGCAAGCGAAGGCTTTCTCGCGGCCAGCCCCGGCGTGAAATCACAGGACTTCGGCGTCATCGAGCGCAAGAGTGGCGACGACGCGGCCGACTAGCCGCCTCCGGTTCCTGCACCGCGGCCTCTCCGACTCTTGTCCGACGCGGCTTGGCAAAGGCGTGCCGCGAACAGGCAACCCGAAATCCCCGATCCCACGATAACCTCTTTCCGAGGATCGATAGAAGCTATCTATCAAACGACGATTTCGCTTTATTGATTTTTGCGTTTTCGTCGAGCTTCATTGACGGGAGGCGCGTAAGCGCAAAAGTCGAGGGAGGTGTCGGCCTTGCAGCCGCCGGGTACCCAGATCAACGTCGCGGATGTCAGCGCGCGCACGTCAGCCGTCATAGCGGAGCATGCCCATCTCGAGGGGCCGCTACTGCCGATACTGCACGGCATCCAGGACGAATTCGGCTTCGTTCCCCAGGAGTCGCTGCCGGTGATCGCCGATGCGCTCAACATGTCACGCGCCGAGGTGCACGGCGTCGTCACCTTCTACCATGACTATCGCCGCCAGCCCGCGGGTCGGCACGTCCTCAGGATCTGCCAGGCCGAAGCGTGCCAGTCGATGGGTTCCGACAGGATCGCGGCCCAGGTCAAGGCGGCGCTCGGGATCGGCTTCGGCGAGACCACCCGCGATGGCTCGGTGACGCTGGAAGCGGTCTACTGCCTGGGCCTGTGTGCCTGTGCCCCCTCCGCGATGCTCGACGGCGAGGTGATCGGACGGGTGGACGCCGACAGGGTGAACGAGATTGTGGCGGAGGTGCGGGGATGATCCTCCCTCGTCCTTCCCACGCCCCAGCCTTCATGTCGAGCGTGCGGCCATGATCCCCGTCATCACCATTCCCGACGATGCGGGCGCGCTGGCGCTGGGCGCCGACAAGGTCGCCCGGGCCATCGAAGCCGAACTGAAGGCGCGCGGAAAGCAGGCGCGGATCGTACGCACCGGCTCGCGCGGCGCCTACTTCCTCGAGCCCATGGTCGAGGTGCAGACCGAGCGCGGCCGTGTGGCCTACGGACCGGTGAAGCCGTCGGACGTGCGCTCGCTGTTCGATGCCGGACTGCTTACTGGCGGCCACCACAAGCGCTGGCTCGGTCCCCCGGACAAGATCCCGTTCTTCGCACGGCAGACCCGCCTCACTTTCGCGCGCTGCGGCGTCATCGATCCACTGTCTCTCGACGCCTACCGCATGCAGGGCGGCCTCGCCGGCCTGAAAAAGGCGCTGGCCATGACACCGGCGGACATCGTCAAGACGGTGACCGAATCCGGCCTGCGCGGGCGCGGCGGCGCGGGTTTCCCGACCGGCATCAAGTGGAACACCGTGCTCAACGCCGTCGCCGACCGCAAGTACATCGTCTGCAATGCCGACGAGGGCGACAGCGCCACCTTCGCCGACCGCATGATCATGGAGGGCGACCCGTTCGTGCTCATCGAGGGCATGGCGATCGCCGGCGTGGCGACGGGCGCGACAAAGGGCTTCGTCTACATCCGTTCGGAATATCCGCACGCGATCTCCAAGATGCAGCGCGCGGTGGAGATCGCCCGAAAGGCGGGCATGCTCGGACCGTCCGTGCTCGGCTCGCCCAACGCCTTCGACATGGAGGTGCGCGTCGGCGCCGGCGCCTATGTCTGCGGCGAGGAAACCTCTCTGCTCAACTCGCTGGAAGGCAAGCGCGGCGTGGTGCGCGCCAAGCCGCCCCTGCCCGCGATCCAGGGCCTGTTCGGCAAGCCGACCGTCATCAACAACGTCATCTCGCTGGCCACGGTCCCGGTCATCCTCGACAAGGGCGCGGAGTTCTACAAGAATTTTGGCATGGGTCGCTCGCGCGGCACGATCCCGATCCAGATCGCCGGCAACGTGAAGTATGGCGGGCTGTTCGAGACGGCCTTCGGCCTCACCCTGGGGGAAATCGTCAACGAGATCGGCGGCGGCACCGCCTCGGGCCGGCCGGTGAAGGCCGTCCAGGTGGGCGGGCCGCTCGGAGCCTATTTCCCGCCCTCGCTCTTCGACACGCCTTTCGACTACGAAGCCTTCGCGACGAAGGACGGGCTGATCGGCCATGCCGGCATCACCGTCTTCGACGACACGGCCGACATGCTGAAGCAGGCCCGGTTCGCGATGGAATTCTGCGCCATCGAAAGCTGCGGCAAGTGCACGCCCTGCCGCATCGGCTCGACACGCGGCGTGGAGACCATCGACAAGATTGCGTCGGGCATCGAGCCCCAGAAGAACCTCGAGCTGGTCACCGACCTCTGCAACACGATGAAGTTCGGCTCGCTGTGCGCGCTCGGCGGCTTCACGCCGTATCCGGTGATGAGCGCGATCAGACACTTCCCCGAGGATTTCGCGCCGCGGCCGATGCAGGAGGCTGCGGAGTGACAAACGTTCGCGCCATCGATCCCCACTCCGGTCCTTCGGACCACCTCTCCCCCGATCGACGGGGGAGAGGTGCCTCGCACAGCGAGGCGGAGTTGGGGTCGATCATGCTCAAGGGAGACGTCTGATGGGTCTCGTCCACGAAATCGACTACGGTACGCCGGCCGCGAAATCCGACAGGCAGGTGACGCTGACCGTCGACGGCTTCACGGTGACCGTGCCGGAAGGCACCTCGATCATGCGCGCCTCGATGGAGGCGGGCATCCAGATTCCCAAGCTTTGCGCCACCGACATGGTCGATGCCTTCGGCTCCTGCCGGCTGTGCCTGGTGGAGATCGAGGGGCGTCCCGGGACACCGTCGTCCTGTACCACGCCTGTGGCTCCGGGCATGGTCGTCCACACCCAGACGGGCCGGCTCAAGGCCATCCGCAAGGGCGTGATGGAGCTCTACATCTCCGACCATCCGCTCGACTGCCTGACCTGCGCAGCCAATGGCGACTGCGAGCTGCAGGACATGGCGGGCGCGGTCGGCCTGCGCGACGTGCGCTACGGCTCTGAGGGCGATAACCACGTCTTCGCGAAGCGCACCGACGGGTCCGACAATTTCCGCTGGATGCCGAAGGACGAGTCGAATCCCTATTTCACCTACGACCCGTCGAAGTGCATCGTCTGCTCGCGCTGCGTGCGCGCCTGCGAGGAGGTGCAGGGCACCTTCGCGCTGACGATCGAGGGCCGCGGCTTCGATTCCCGCGTGTCACCCGGCATGCACGAGAGCTTCCTGTCGTCGGAATGCGTGTCCTGCGGCGCGTGCGTGCAGGCCTGCCCGACCGCGACGCTGACCGAGAAGAGCGTAATCGAGATCGGCCAGCCGGAGCATTCCGTCGTCACAACCTGCGCCTATTGCGGCGTCGGCTGTTCGTTCAAGGCCGAGATGCGCGGCGACGAGCTGGTGCGGATGGTGCCCTACAAGGAGGGCAAGGCCAACCGTGGTCACTCCTGCGTCAAGGGCCGCTTCGCCTGGGGCTATGCCACCCACAAGGAGCGCATCCTCAACCCGATGGTTCGCGACAGCATCGACCAGCCCTGGCGCGAGGTGACGTGGGAGGAGGCGTTCGCCCACATCGCGAAGGAGTTCCGCCGCATCCAGTACCAGTACGGGCGTGGCGCGGTCGGCGGCATCACCTCGTCACGCTGCACCAACGAGGAAACCTATCTCGTCCAGAAGCTGGTCCGCCAGGGGTTCGGCAACAACAACGTCGACACCTGCGCACGCGTCTGCCACTCGCCGACCGGCTATGGCCTGGGGCAGACCTTCGGCACCTCGGCCGGCACCCAGGATTTCGACTCCGTCGAGGAATCCGACGTGATCATGGTGATCGGCGCCAATCCGTCGGCCGCGCACCCGGTCTTCGCCTCGCGCATGAAGAAGCGCATCCGACAGGGCGCAAAGCTGATCGTGCTGGACCCGCGCGTGACCGAAACGGTGGATTCCGTCCACGCCAGGGCGGACTACCACCTGCCGCTGAAGCCCGGCACGAACGTGGCCGTGGTGACTGCGCTCGCCCACGTCATCGTGACCGAGGGCCTGTTCAACGAAAAGTTCATCCGCGAACGCTGCGACTGGTCGGAGTTCGAGGACTGGGCCGCCTTCGTCGCCGAGGAGCGCAACAGCCCGGAAGCGGTGGAGAAGCTGTCGGGCGTCCCTGCGGATCTGATCCGCGGCGCCGCGCGGCTCTATGCCACCGGCGGCAACGCCGCCATCTACTACGGTCTCGGCGTCACCGAGCACAGCCAGGGCTCGACCACCGTCATGGCGATCGCCAACCTCGCCATGGCGACCGGCAATATCGGCCGCCGCGGCGTCGGCGTGAATCCTCTGCGCGGCCAGAACAACGTGCAGGGCTCCTGCGACATGGGCTCGTTCCCGCACGAGCTGCCGGGCTATCGTCACATCTCGGGGGACGCCGTTCGGGAGATCTACGAGAGCCTGTGGGGCGTGAAGCTCGACGACGAGCCGGGTCTGCGCATCCCCAACATGCTGGACGCGGCCGTCGACGGCACGTTCAAGGCCATCTACATCCAGGGCGAGGACATCCTGCAGTCCGATCCCGATACGCACCACGTGTCGGCGGGCCTCGCGGCCATGGAATGCGTCGTCGTGCACGACCTCTTCCTCAACGAGACGGCGAACTACGCGCACGTCTTCCTGCCCGGCTCGACATTCCTCGAAAAGGACGGCACGTTCACCAATGCGGAGCGGCGCATCAACCGGGTGCGCAAGGTGATGGCGCCGAGGAACGGGCTTGCCGACTGGGAGGTCACCCAGAAGCTTGCACAGGCGATGGGGCTGGACTGGAACTACACGCATCCGTCCGAAATCATGGACGAGATCGCGCGCACGACGCCTTCGTTCGCCAACGTGTCCTACGACCTGCTGGAAAAGCTTGGCTCGGTGCAGTGGCCGTGCAACGAGAAGGCCCCGGAAGGTACGCCGATCATGCATGTCGACGGCTTCGTCCGCGGCAGGGGCAAGTTCATCCGCACCGAGTATGTCGCGACCGACGAGAAGACCGGTCCCCGCTTCCCGCTGCTGCTGACCACCGGCCGCATCCTCTCGCAGTACAATGTCGGAGCCCAGACCCGGCGCACCGAAAATGTCGTCTGGCATGCCGAGGACCGGCTGGAGATCCACCCGCACGATGCGGAGCAGCGCGGTATCCGCGACGGCGACTGGGTCAGGCTGGCAAGCCGAGCCGGCGAAACCACGCTGCGGGCGCTGATCACCGATCGCGTCGCTCCGGGTGTCGTCTACACGACATTCCACCACCCGGACACGCAGGCCAACGTCATCACGACGGACTTCTCCGACTGGGCAACCAACTGCCCCGAGTACAAGGTGACGGCGGTGCAGGTGGCGCCGTCCAACGGACCGAGCGACTGGCAGCGGGAATACGATGAGCTGTCGCGGCGGTCGCGCAGGATCGAGGGGCGGCTGGAAGCGGCGGAGTAGCAGTCCCTTGCATCCGGTCATCACCCCCCTCTGGCCTGCCAGCCATCTCCCCCTCGAGGGGGGAGATTGGAGGCTGCTGCGTCGAGACCCTTCCGCTTTAGTTGACGGTTCGCGCGATGGGCGGAGGCAGCCGATCTCCCCCCTGGAGGGTGAGATGCCCGGCAGGGCAGAGGGGGGTATTCGCTGACCCGCCCCGCCACCACCCAGGTCACGCGCATCGCCCATCGCGTTGGCGGTACCGCCTCGGCACCACGCGACGTGCCCGAGGAAACGCCGGTGGCGCTGTCCTATGGCGGGACGACGCACGCGGTGATGATGGCGAGCCCCGCCGACCTCGAAGATTTCGCGCTCGGCTTCTCGCTGACGGAAGGCATCATCTCGTCCCCCTCCGAGATCGCCGAGATCGAGATCATCGAGGACGCCGGCGCCGGCATCGACATCCAGATCCGGCTGAAGGACACGGCCAACACGCGCTTCGAGGCACGCCGCCGTCGGCTTGCGGGCCCTGTCGGCTGCGGCCTTTGCGGCATTGAATCGATCGACGAGGCGATGCGCTCGGTGCCGCAGGTCGGCGCGTCTCCGTTGACGCTGGCGTCACAGCAGATCGTCGACGCGGTCCGGCTCCTGTCGAGGCGGCAGCCCATGCACAAGGGCACGGGCGCAGTCCATGCCGCGGGCTTCTACTTGCCTGAAAAGGGCATCGTCGCGGCGCGCGAGGATGTCGGCCGTCACAACGCGCTCGACAAGCTCGCCGGAGCGCTGGCCAAGGCCGGCGTCGACGGGGCGAGCGGCGCCGTGGCCGTGACCAGCCGCGTCTCGGTCGAGATGGTGCAGAAGACGGCAGCCATCGGCACGCCGTTCATCATCGCCGTTTCAGCGCCGACCGCGCTCGCCATCCGCACGGCGGCCGAGGCCGGCATGACGCTCGTGGCGCTGGTGCGCGGCGAGGAATTCGACATATTCACCCACCCGAACCGCGTCAGCGAGGGAGCAAGTCGCAATGTCGCATGAGGAAGGCGCGCGCGCCGGAACAGACGAGAAGATCGTCCGCATGGCCAACCAGATCGCCACCTTCTTCTCGTCGAAGCCGCACGAGGAAGCGGTGACCGGAACGGCCGAGCACATCAACAAGTTCTGGGATCCGCGCATGCGCAGCAAGCTCTTCGCCCTGCTGGAGAAGGGCGATGCCGGCTTTTCGCCTCTGGTAGTGGAAGCGGCCGCCCATGTCAGGCCGCCAAGGCAACCCACGTCCGCCGAACAGGCGCCCCAGGCGGAAGCCGACGTCCGCAGGTAAGGTCCCCTCAGGGCGGGACCAGGTCGGCACTCGGGTTCGCAACACAGCCCTCTCCCGCCGTTCGGCGGGAGAGGGGAAACACTGCAACTTACTGCTTGAGCGCCGCCGTGCCGTCGATGGCTGCCGGATAGGGCAGGTCGGAGACGAGCACGGACGTTGGCTTGTCCTGGGCGAAGATCGTGTCGAGATCGATCGTCAGGTAGGTCGTCCGGTGTGCGTAGTCGGCAAGCATCAGCTTGTTGTTGGTCAGATCCTTGATCGCCACCCACTGAGTGTAGTCGGAGACAACCTGATCGCCATCCTTCGTCTGCGCGATTCCGAGCGGGATGTCGACGGTGTTCAGGATATGGCCGATGGCCTGCACGGCCTCTCCGGCATCGGCCGGCTGCTCGATATAGTGACGCAGGAAGGCGGCGCGGACGAAGCGGGATGGCGGTGTGTAGTCGGCCGGCAGGCCGAGCGAGCCGCCGCCCTGGCCGAGCGCCGTGACATCGGCGTTGCCGACCGGCCGGCTGGTCACGCCCATCGTCGCCAGGTTGAGGTAGTTGCGGGTGTTGAGGAGATGCCAGTCGTAGGACGGTGCATTGGTCAGAACATGCGCGAAGTTGTCGTGCATCCTGAGTTCGCCGCCAATGTATTCGACGACTACGCTGTCGCCTGAGCGGTCGGTGAAGACGAAGTGAATGGTTGGCGGGGTCGGGCCCGTGGGCAGCGAAGAATCAGACCATACCTTGATGGTTGGAAGGGCGGCGCGAATCTCCGCCACCGTCGCGTGGTTACCGAGCGCCCAGGAGCCGAAGGAGAGGATCGAGACGTAGTTCTTGTCCTCCTTCGTCACAGTCTGATACTCGGTGAAACCGGGCAGGAAGTTGCCGCTCATGCCGAGGCCTTCGCCGTTCTGGCCCTCGAGCAGCGCGCCGCCCGGAATGACGCCGGCGCTCACGCCGACCACCGGATACTTCGTCGCGACCCGGACTTCGGGAAGATCGAGATCCTTCGGCGCCGAGAGCGTGAGTTCGGTTCCCTTCGGCTGGCTGACCAGCGTCCATTTCATGTCGAAGGCCCACTCCATGGTCCTTCCGGCGATGACGGAGTTGTCGGCAGCGACGCTGTCGGCAAAGTCGGGCGGAGCCGACATCGCCGCCAGTGCAGACGCTTCATGCCATCCCGCTCTACCTGTGCTTGCACAATTTTCCCTGGGTCATAAATAAAGGCTCCGTTGATGATCCCTGTTGACCGATGACACAGCCAACGGTCGCAGCACACGAGGGATAAGGTCCCCATGAAGAAGATCGGTTTCCTGTCGTTCGGCCACTGGACGCCCTCGCCACAGTCGCAGACGCGTTCGGCGGCCGATGCGCTGCTGCAATCGATCGAGCTTTCGGTTGCCGCCGAGCAGCTCGGCGCCGACGGGGCCTATTTCCGCGTCCATCATTTCGCGCGCCAGCTCGCCTCGCCCTTCCCGCTACTCGCAGCAGTCGGTGCCAAGACGAGCCGCATCGAGATCGGCACGGCGGTCATCGACATGCGCTACGAGAACCCGCTCTACATGGCCGAGGATGCCGGGGCCGCCGACCTGATCGCCGGCGGGCGCCTGCAGCTCGGCATCAGCCGCGGTTCGCCGGAACAGGTGATCGATGGCTGGCGCTACTTCGGCTACGTGCCGGAAGAGGGCAAGACCGACGCCGACATGGCCCGCCAGCATGCCGAAGTGTTCCTGAACGTGCTGGAGGGGAGAGGCTTCGCCCAGCCCAATCCGCGCCCGATGTTCCCAAACCCCCCGGGGCTGCTGCGGCTCGAGCCGCATTCGGAGGGCTTGCGAGACCGCATCTGGTGGGGTGCGGCCACCAACGCCACGGCCGTATGGGCGGCGAAGCTCGGCATGAACCTGCAGAGCTCCACCCTGAAGTTCGACGAAGGCGGCAAGCCCTTCCACATCCAGCAGGCCGAACAGATCCGCGCCTTTCGCGCCGCCTGGAAGGAGGCGGGACATAGCAGGGAGCCGCGCGTCTCAGTCAGCCGTAGCATCTTCGCCCTGGTCGATGATCGCGACCGTGCCTATTTCGGACGCAGCGAGAGCGAAGATCACTTCGGCTACATCGAGCCGGAAAAGGTAGCTGTGTTCGGCCGTTCCTACGCAGCCGAGCCGGACGTGCTCGTCGAGCAACTGAAGGGCGACGAGGCGATCGCCGAGGCCGACACGCTGCTGCTGACCGTCCCGAACCAGCTCGGGGTGGACTACAACGCCCATGTCATAGAGGCGATCCTGACCCACGTCGCTCCGGCGTTGGGCTGGCGCTGACACGCCAGGGGCGTGGCGACGCCACGCCCTTGCCCGCAAGCTACTTCTTGCCGGCCTTGCGCCAGCCGGCGCGAATGTGCGCGATCCCTTCCCTGTACACGGCTTCCGGGCTCTCGGCGAAGTCGCGCCACACCTTCGTCGCTGCTGCGAGATCAGGGAGGCCGCGACCGAAGGCCTCGATGGTGAGCCACCCGTCATAGCCGCTGCGGCGAATGGCGGCGAAGGTCTTCTTCCACGGAATGTTGCCGCGTCCCGGAACCCCGCGGTCGTTCTCCGAGATGTGGGCATGAACGATGTGGCGCAGGTTGTCGGTGAAGGCCGCGATCGGATCCTGCTCCTCGATGTTGCAGTGGAAGGTGTCATACATCGCCTTGATGTGCGGATGGTCGATCTCGTCGAGATGCGCGCAGAGATCGGCCATGGTGTTGACGAAGTAGCACTCGAAACGGTTGAGCGCCTCCAGCCCGATGGTAACGCCCTTTCTGGCCGCATGGTCGCCGATGGCGCGCTGCGAAGCGACGGATCGCTGCTTCTCGGTCTTTGTCGGCCCCTTGCCCGAGAACTGCCCGAGAGTGGAATGCAGCGGCCCCGACAGCCTGTCGGCGCCGAGCGCGGCGGCACAGTCGATGGCTTTCTTCATGAACGCGATGCCAGCGTTGCGGGCGGTCCGGTCGCCGATCAGGTTCATCGCCGGATCGCCCATGGCGGATACGGCCGTGCGTTCAAGGCCCAATCGGTCCAGGAGCTCGCCGAGCCCCGCGTAGTGATCGGGATCGCCCCCGAAAATCGGGACCTCGACGCCGTCATAGCCCGCGGCCTTCAGATCCTCGAGCAGCGGCTCGTGTTCGCGCGTGACGTGGGTCGTCCACAGCAGCATGCAGAAGCCGATTTTCATGCAGTCTCCCTCCTCCCAGAGGCGGCGACACTAGCAAGGAAAATCTGGTCGGACCAGATTATGCTGCGCGGCTCACGGCGCAATACGTATACGCGTTCCTGCAGCTCCACCGGGGCTGGGCGCTTGTTCCGCAGCTTTCGGCAACCGGACCCATTTACACGCGCCCAGCACCCTGCCCGAACTGCCGGACACGGGCATCCGCCAGGCCGCATTCAGCCATGCGCGACCATCACGTGGCGGACCGCCGTGTAGTCCTCCAGGGCGTAAAGCGACATGTCCTTGCCGTAGCCGGACTGCTTCAAGCCGCCATGCGGCATCTCGTTGGTGAGCATGAAGTGGGTGTTGATCCAGGTGCAGCCGTACTGGAGGCGGGCGGCGGTGGCCATGGCACGCGACACGTCCTTCGTCCACACCGAGGACGCGAGGCCGTAGTCGCTGTCGTTGGCCCATGCGACCGCCTGGTCGACATCCGTGAAGCGGGTCACCGAGACCACGGGCCCGAACACCTCGCGGCGGACGATCTCGTCCTCCTGGCGCGCACCGGCCACGACCGTCGGCTGGTAGTAGAAGCCGCTCCCCTCACCGAGCTTTCCGCCAGTGGTGATCTCGACATGCTTCAGTTCGGCGGCCCGCTCGACGAAGGAGGCGACGCGGTCACGCTGCCGCCTGGAGATCAACGGGCCGATTTCGTTCTCGGTATCGTCAGGCTGGTCGTACCTGATGGTCGACACGGCGGAAGACAGGTCGGCGACAAGCTTTTCGTAGATCCTGTCACCTGCATAGACGCGGCACGCCGCAGTGCAATCCTGGCCGGCGTTGTAGTAGCCGAAGGCGCGCAGGCCGGAGACCACCGCTTCGAGGTCGGCATCATCGAAAACGATGACCGGCGCCTTGCCGCCCAGCTCGAGGTGGGTGCGCTTGACGGACTTCGACGCCGCCTGCAGCACCTTCTTGCCGGTAGCCACGTCGCCGGTGATCGAGATCATGTTGATCCCGGCGTGGTTGATCAGCGCGTTGCCGACACTCTCGCCACGACCGAGGACGACATTCACGACGCCCTCCGGCAGCACCTCGGACAGGATCCTGGCGAGCTTGAGTGCCGTCAGCGGCGTCTGTTCGGAGGGCTTGAAGACGACGGTGTTGCCGCCGCCGATCGCCGGGGCCAGCTTCCAGGCCATCATCATCAGCGGGTAGTTCCACGGCGCGATCGAGGCGACGACGCCGATGGGGTCGCGGCGGACCATCGAGGTGTAGCCCGGCAGGTATTCGCCCGCGACCTGCCCCGGCATGGCGCGAACAGCGCCCGCGAAGAAGCGATAGCAATCGACGATCGCCGGTATCTCGTCGTTGAGGACGGCGTTGATCGGCTTGCCGCAGTTCATCGCCTCGAGCTTTGCGAACGCTTCAGCCTCGGCCTCAATGCGATCTGCGATCTTGAGGAGGTAGCCTGCGCGTTGCGCCGGCGTCGTGCGCGACCAGCTCACGAAGGCCTTCTCCGCAGCAGCCACCGCCGCCGCGATCTGCGACGGGCTTGCTTCGGGGAGCTTGAGGATGGTCCCGCCGGTCCTCGGGTTGAGAATCTGCTCCTCGGCCTCGGTGCCG
>Ga0180215_1001812_pt1 | contig 22633 bp, 22 predicted proteins | sample eDN3rd37CBELigBY_FD_128871 | JGI IMG/M metagenome (GOLD analysis project Ga0180215, IMG submission 128871) | Enriched backyard soil microbial communities from Emeryville, California, USA - eDNA 3rd pass 37_C BE-Lig BY (version 2) (version 2) | ecosystem: Environmental > Terrestrial > Soil >... | reverse complement strand
GCCTTATTGCCTGGCTCCATACTAGCCGCTTTAGTAATCGGAATGGGCCTTGGCGGGGAATGGGTGCTCGGCTATGTGGAGCAAGCCGTTGATGTGATGGTTAATCCGTCGTTATATATCGATGCCGTCTTCAAGAGATAAGGCTTTGATTCAAACCCCAGTGAAGGATGTGAGTTACAATGACTACGCAAATATTATTAAATCTGTTGATTGCATTCGTATGGATGCTGCTCAATGAATCGTGGAGCGTGCTCGAATTCGGCATCGGCTACTTGATCGGCTTCTTCATCATTTTGTCGATGCGCCGCTTCTTTCCGGATCCGTTTTACGGCAGAAAGCTATGGGCTATCTTTCACTTGTTTTATTTGTTCATCTTCGAGCTGTTCAAATCGAGCATCAACGTAATTGTACAAGTGTCCCGTCCGAAGCTGAACATTCAGCCGGGCATTTTCCGTTCGGAGACCGTTCTTAAAACGGATTTTGAAATTACGCTGCTGTCTACGCTGCTGACACTGACGCCTGGCTCAGTCGTAATGGAAATAGATCCAAAGGCGGGCGTCATGTTCATCCACGCTATGGATGCGGACGATTTCCGCAAAAACATTACAAAAACAAAACGAACATTCGAGAAAGCGATAATTGAGGTGATGCGATAATGTTCGATACAATCATGCTTCTTGCGATGTTTCTGCTCACCATCTCGATTGTCATTGCGCTGTTCCGTGTCATTAAGGGCCCTTCCATTCATGACCGGGTGCTCGCCCTTGATTCAATCGGCTATCTTATTATCGGGATCGTTGCCGTTTTGTCGATCATGCTCGATTCCCATGCTTACCTGGAGACGATTCTGCTTATCGGCATACTGGCTTTTCTAAGCACCATCGCGCTAAGCAGATATATGGAGAGGGGTGTTGTCATTGGGCGCAAATCAGATGATTGAAATTTTGGTAGCTAGTCTTATTATGATCGGCACCATTATGACGCTCTTTGCCTCGCTAGGCATCTTGCGGCTTCCTGACGTTTACAATCGCGCGCATGCTTCAACAAAGAGCGCTACGCTCGGCATCCTGTGCATTCTGCTAGGCGCATTTCTCTATTTTCTCTTTACGCACGGCGTATCCAGCATCAGGCTGCTACTTGGCATCGTATTCGTATTTTTGACGGCTCCGGTGGCCGGACATCTTATTATCCGCTCAGCGTTCCGCTCAAAGGTTCCGCTCGCCGACATAAGCGTTCAGAATGACCTGCAGGATTATTTGGACAGCCAAGAGGCGGAAGAGGAGCAGGCTGATGAAGAGCAACCTGTTACAGAGCAAGCTCCAAACAATGATTCTGCGACGCACGAGGCTGACATCCGCCAGCATGAAGCAGAAGCTGCAAAATAAAGAAACAATCTGCCTTGGATCATTCCATCCGGGCAGTTTTTTTTATTGCTTTGCACATATGCGACTACGTCAGATAATGATTGTCAGGACTGTTGTGTAAAATGCCTGCAGAAGTGCATTCTTTTCTTAGAAAACCCCACCATTTGTACATAAAACCTGCAAACGTACATCCTTTTTCCGCAATTCCACTCCTCTTGGCTTTTTGGCAAATAAATAACTGCACTTACGCAGGTATTTCGTTCATCCGTCAGATTTGGCCTATAAAGCATGCACTTTTGCAGGTTTCAAGCCGCTCTACGAGACGCGCGACTGTCTGCCCTTGGTTATGCCCTCTGCCTATCGCGCATAGATTGAGAACGTATGCGGTTAACGCACCGGAAAGGCTGGTGGCAGAGATCCATGTCTAAACCGATCGATTTCAAAGTGTTTGTCGGGCAAATTCCCGAGCCTATCGCACCTGACGGCGCAGGCGCTTCCGATCCTGGCCCTCGCGACATCATACGCGATCTGCAAAATCCGGATATGCTCGTCCCGCCCGCAACGGATGCGGGCACGGTGCCGAATTTACGGTTTTCTTTTTCGGATGCCAACATGGTTTTGAAGGAAGGCGGCTGGTCGAGGCAAGTAACCGCCAGAGAGCTTCCCATTGCGACAACGCTCGCAGGCGTCAATATGCGGCTGACTCCCGGCGGCGTTCGAGAGCTGCATTGGCATAAGGAGGCAGAATGGGCGTTCGTCACTGTCGGCAGAGCGCGAATTACCGCCGTTGACCAGAACGGCAAAAATTTCATCGCCGATGTCGGCGTCGGCGATTTGTGGTATTTTCCGCCGGGCATCCCGCATTCCATTCAAGGGCTGGAGGAAGGCTGCGAGTTTCTGCTCGTATTCGATAACGGGCAATTTTCCGATCTGGATACCTTTTCTCTATCAGATTGGTTTGCGCATACGCCAAAGGAAGTGCTGTCCGCTAACTTCGGGGTTGCCGAAGACGCCTTCCGGTCCATTCCCAAGGAGCAAAAGTATATTTACCAATCCGAAGTGCCCAGCCCTATAGCGGAAGCTCAAATCGAGGATCCTTTCGGCACCCGTAATTTCACTCATAATCTGCTAGGCCAGGAGCCGTTGCGATCACCGGGGGGCTCGGTACGGATTGCCGATTCGTCGAACTTCCCTGTCTCGATTACGATAGCTGTCGCGCTCGTGGAAATTTTGCCTGGCGCTATGCGTGAATTGCACTGGCACCCTAACAATGACGAATGGCAGTACTTTCTAACGGGAACCGGCCGAATGACCGCTTTCGCCGCCGACGGAACGGCGCGCACCGTCGATGTCAGAGCCGGCGATGTGGGCTATATCCCTTTTTGCTATGGGCATTATGTCCAGAACACGGGGCCAGATACGCTCTGGTATTTGGAGGTGTTCAAGAGCGATCGCTTCGCCGATATTTCCTTAACGCAATGGCTGGCGCTTACGCCTGCCGAGCTGGTGCAGAGCAATTTGAACGCCAGCCCGAAAGTAATGGACGCTCTGCGCAAGGAGAAATGGCCTGTCGTCCGCTTTCCCGGATTTACTTACCCGAAATGAAAAAGGCTGGCATCTCGAAGGAGATTGCCAGCCTTCGGCTTATTCTATACGCTCAACCTTGCTTTATCCCTTTTCCTTCTATACTTTACGGTATTTCCGAAGCGCTGCGATGTTAGCTGCGGCGAATGCAATCGAGAAAGCTGACAGCACGCCTAAATCAAGAGCAATGTCCGCCCAGCCCACTCCGCGGATCATGACGCCGCGCAGCGCATCAGCCGCATACGTCAACGGCATGATCCAGCTTAGCCAGCGAAGCCACTCAGCCATCGTCTCCATATTGAACAAGCCGGAGAAGAACACTTGCGGCACAACGATAAGCGGAATAAACTGCACCATCTGAAATTCATTGGAAGCATAAGCAGACAGCAGCGTTCCGAGCGTCAGCGCCGTCATGGCAAGCATAAGCGTAACGAGCAGCACCAGCCAAAACGAACCGGCCATCATCATATCGAGCACATGTATCGCATACCACGCTATAAGCACGGATTGGAATATGGCAAATAGGCCGAAGCCGATTAAATACCCAAAAACAATTTCATAACGCTTCATCGGCGTCGCGAGCAGCCTTTCCAGCGTGCCGCCAGTCCGTTCCCGAAGGAAGGCGACGCCCGACAGCAGAAATACGAAGAAGAAGGAGAAGAACCCGACTAGCACAGGCCCAAAATTGTCAAAAGCGCTCATATCAGCAGCACCGTGCAAATACGCCACATTCGGCTTCATTCCTTCAGGAGACAGCCCCTTCATTGACTCCTGAAGCAGCAGTAAGACGGAACGGCTGACTGAAGGGTCGCTTCCCTCCAGAAGTAATTCAATCTGTCCGTTTTGAGCCTCGATAAACGCATCGATCTCCCCGCTCCTCAATAAAGCCTCCGCTTCCGGGGCTGTTGCCCGCGATACTTCCGCGCCTTGCTCAATGAATGCTTTCTCCATCATTTCCGGCACTTCGCCGCCTATAGCAAGTTTCGGCACATAGCTTGCTCCGTTGAATACAAAGGACATGAGTGTAAGAATAAGGATCGGCGCTAGAAACATAAGCGCTAACGAACGCTTATCTCGCTTAAACTGGCGTATGATGCGAATAACGAGCGCTCTCATTCTCATTGGCTGACACCTCCATACTTCAGGAAGGCTTCCTCAATGGACTCCGATCCAGTCTCCTCCATAAGCCCTGCCGGCGTCCCTGCCGCTATTAGCTGCCCATCGCGAATCATGCCCAGCCGATGGCATTTGTAGGCCTCATCCATCACATGCGTCGTTACGAGTATCGTCGTTCCTTGCCGGCTTAAAGCATCCAGCTCCCGCCAAATCGATTGGCGCAATACGGGGTCAATGCCCACTGTAGGTTCATCTAAAATGAGCACTTGCGGCGAATGCAGCAAAGAAACGGCAAGAGACAGCCGCCGCTTCATTCCGCCTGAGAATTGTCCGATTGTTTTATGCCGGTCATCCGTCAAATTGACTAACGACAGCACTTCTGCTATTCTTCGTCTGCGAGCCGTTCCGATAAGCCCGTACAGCGATGCGAAAAACTCCAAATTTTCCTGTGCGTTCAAATCCGCGTATAGAGCATCGGATTGGGCCATATAGCCGATTTGTTGCATCATTTCCAGCTTTGGCATCCGTGTGCCTAACAGCTCGATTTCCCCTGCCTGGGCTTGCTCAATGCCGGCAATCATTTTGACTAACGTTGTCTTCCCCGCCCCCGACGGCCCTAGCAGGCCGAATATTTCCGAACGCGGAATATCCAGCGAAATATTGTTAAGTACCGTCTTGCCTCCATACAGCTTCGATACGCCTTTAACTGAAATAACAAATTCATTAGACAAATGCAGCCTCTCCTTCCTCCGTACAGGATACAAGCCAATAATCAAGCGGCGGCATGCATTATGAATATGCCATCGCCTCATCCTAATGTCTAACGTCTCTCATGTTCGCTTTACTCAAATGATATAAAATGCATCTAATTATGTAAATCAAATCATCGTCAAAGCAAAAAACGCCAGCAAGCAGCCGTCTCTTGCTGCGCGCCGGCGTATTCCGATCGTTTTAAGGAACAAGCGGAGCTTGAATTAATGTTGCGAATTTGAATCGATGCACATGACCGTCATTTAGTGTCGTTTGTCCTGTTACAAAATGAACATGCTTGCCATTTCCGACTGGGATAGCCGGTCCGGTACGAATCTTTTTCAGTTTATGAAAATGATTTAGGAAATCCGTTCTTGACAGGTCAATTTCGTGAACATGGCTTTTTCCTGATCGTATCGCCTGCCCCGTTACTCCGGCAAATCGATGGTTGTGCCGATCCGCTCCTGCTTCAGCCAGTTGGGTGCTGCCTTCAAATTCGTGTACATGCCGCTGAACCTTGCGAGTTTTTGCGCTCTTGCTTGTTGTCGTTTTTTTTCTCCGCATTCGCATCAAGCCTCCTATTCGTTACAGTTCCTATCATTCTATTAACAAACGATAGGAGATGTGCTAGGCATCTATTCGTTTTATTCGGCACAAAAAAAGAAGGCTCGTTCTAATCGAACGAATGCCTTCAATTATTAAACTCAATTTTAAACTTTCACGTTCAGCCTCGCAGGCTTCCGGTTGACCAGCACAATGCTCGCAACGATGAGCAGCATGCCCGCTACCAAATTCCAAGTGACAACCTCGTCCAAAAAGATAACGCTGATTATAATCGAGATGAGCGGAATGAGAAATGTATAAGCGCCAAGCTTGCTTACCTCTCCGCCGTTTACGAGCTGGAAATAAACGAGCCAGCCCAAAGCGATGACGAATACCGAAATAAACAGCAGATCCAGTATGAAAGTAAGCTGCCAGTCGATCGCCGACCATTGCTCTGTCGCCGAGCCGGCCGCCAGCAGCGCAATCCCGCCAATAATGAGCTGCACCGTCAAATTCCACACTGCATCAACCTGCGCCGACGTCTTTTTCACATATAACGTTCCGAGCGCCCAGCTTAGCGCGCTGCCAATCGCCAAAGCAATCCCGACAGGCGATAAATGACCGGCCAGACCGCTTGCGCTAATTTCGAATACGCCCATGAAGCCTAGAATAAGGCCGATCCACTTCAGAGCGAACATCTTCTCGCCAAGCCACAGCCAGGAGAAAACGCCAAGCAGCACCGGCTGAAGAAATACGAGCGCAGAGAACAGTCCTGCCGGCAAATAACCGAGCCCGATCGTCTGCAGGCCATAATATAAAATGATATTTAGGATGGCGGATATGACATAGACCGGCCAAGCCTTGCTCCAATTCAGCCGCTTATAGCGAGGTATCGCAATGAACAGCAGAAGCAGCCCGCCGATCGTTGCCCTGAGGCCCGCGAACAAAATAGGCGGTGTAAAATCAAGCGCATACTTAGATAACGGCCAATTAATGCCCCATACGAGGACGAGGAAGACCAAATAAACGGCCGTCCGTGAACGTGATAGCTGCTGCACAAATAGGGCTCCTTTAACACTGAAATGCAAGTCACACGAAGTTAACTATACCATACAATTTCGCGCCAAGCGGCTTGCAGCCACTCGGCAAATTTTTCTTGCTCCTCAAATTGCGGATAATGCGCGGAATGCTCAAAAAGGGCAAATTGCTTCAATGGGGCATCCAGTTCATCGAAATAGGCTTTAGCCGCATTGGCAGACGTCATATAATCATACTGTCCCATAACGAAATAAGATGGAATGTCCAGTTTTCGGACGAGATCCGTAATCGGATGATCCGTTTCCTCTCTCAGCAGCCTTTCCTGCGTTGCGGCAATTCCTCTTAAATAACGAATAACGTCAAGCAGATTATATTCAGGCTCCAGAAGAAACCCGCTGTAGTAATCCATATTGTCATCGATTAAGCGGGCTGCGCCGCCGTATTTAACCAATGCTCTGGGCGTGTAGCCTTCGCCGCTCGCTATCGATTCGCGAAGCGATTCCAGCCGCTCAACGTCTTTCACGTTCCCCGCTTTACTTGCTTCGCTTATCGTATACGCCAGGCTGTCAAGCTCGCTTTGCACCGGATCGGATACTTGCCCGATGCCGACATAAGCGGCATACTTATGAGGCGCTTCAGCCGCAGCCTTCATTCCAATATAGGTTCCAAACGAATGGCCGATCAGCAGCGCTTTTTCTTGTCCGAACCTTTCCGTCACATAATCGGTCAGCGCAAGCAAGTCATCTACTAGGAGATCCGTTGTTAAATCAGCGTAATCCTCGAAAAAATGATACGATTTCCCGCTCCCGCGCTGATCATAATGAACGATAGTAAAATGCCGCTCAAGCTCGCGCTGGTATTTTCGCACATACGGTATTTCTGAGCAGCCCGGTCCGCCATGCACAAAAATAACGATCGGGTTGCGCCGGTCCGCCCCTCTAATCATGACCTCATGGCCTGTGCCATTGATCTCGATCTGCTCAAGCAAGCTGATGCTTTGCTCGCCCTTTATCCGTGGCGTCCATGTCGGAAATACGAGGCCAAGCGCGACTAACAATGCTAAGCTCCATAGACCGAATTTTGCCAGCCTTCTCCATCTTCTCTGCCGCTTCACTTGCATGCTCCTCTGCCCATACTGAGTTCCATTCTATCCCAAAGGGCCGGAAACGGAAAGCAAAATAACGAACGAAAGGCGGGAAGCAGCATCGCTCCCAGCCTTTCTTCGTTAATTCCAAATCTCGTCGGCAATTTCTTTAATGAATGCTAGCTTGCGCCACTGCTCCTCCTCCGTCAGCACGTTGCCTTCCTCCGTCGATGCGAACCCGCACTGCGGGCTCAGGCATATTTGATTAATATCGACATACTTAGCAGCTTCCTTAATCCGCGCAACGATTGCTTCTTTATTTTCCAGTTCCCCTGTCTTAGAGGAGAACAGCCCCAGCACCACTTGCTGATCCCCTAAAGCTTGTAAAGGCGCGAAATCTCCTGAACGCTCCGTATCGAATTCCAAATAATAGCCGTCGATATGATCGATGCCGAACAGCGTCTCAGCTACCGGCTCATAGCCGCCTGAAGAAGCCCATGTGGAACGGTAATTGCCCCGGCATACATGCGAAGTAATGTACAGGTCAACGGGAAGCCCGCTTATCGCTTCCTGATTGACTCTCGCATTCAGCTTCGCGATCTCTTCAACATTGACGCCCTCCCGCTGCCTTGCTTCCCAATAATTTTTGTCGCAAAGCATCCCCCATGTGCAGTCATCCAGCTGTATATTGCGGCAGCCTTCATCGTAGAACGCAAGTATCGCGGAGCGGTAAGCATACGCGATATCGGAGACAAGCTCGTCAATGCCGTTATAATAGCGGTCCGTGCTTTCCTTGTTCTCCGGTCGCAGCAGCTCGGCTAGAAATTGCGCAGGCGCAGGAATCGTCTGGCGGGCGATGACATCGTTGCCTGCCGCTTGCTTCAGAAACTTAAAATCTTCTATAAAGGGATGGCCGGTAAAGCCGATTTTCCCTGTCAATCTGGCGGTTTCCGCTCTCGTCTCCATCCCTTGGAACTTATAGCCATGCTCCAAATAGGTCTTTTCCACGCCATCCAATCCCCACATAAAATCGAGATGCCACCACGAGCGTCTAAACTCGCCGTCCGTGACGGCCTGCAGACCGACCGCTTTCTGCTTTTCTACCAGCTTAACAATCTCGCTGTCCTCGATTGCCCGCAGCTCTTGTGCTGTTATAATCCCTTGCTGAAAGCCTTTCCTCGCATTCTTCAAAGATTGCGGCCGCAGAAAGCTTCCTACTGTATCGAATCGAAAAGGCGTCGACGCTCTTTGTACTGCGTTATGAAATGTATTACACATATCCGGTATCCCCTTTGCCGAATTATTGTTCATCCTTACAAGAAAGATACCATCTTCTCCCCGATATAGGGTAACTCCGAAAAGCTATATCTAGATATAGCTTTAGGCTATAGCAAATTGCCGGTTATGCGATTGCATCCTTAAGCGCCTCGATATACGCAAGCGCAAGCTTGGACAGCGAGCCGTTTTTATGGCAAATCCAGCCTACACGAATCACTTCATCGCATTCCAAAGGAACGGGGATAATCGCATTTCCGTTCAAATCGGCGCTCAGTACGCCTGTCGAGATCGTATAGCCGTTAAGGCCGATCAACAAATTAAACAGCGTTGCCCGGTCTGTCACACGAATGCTTTTCGGATGAGACAGCGTGCTCAATATTTCCTCCGAGAAATGAAAGGAGTTATACTCCCCTTGTTCAAAGGATAGGTACGGATAATGTTGAAGCTCTTCGATCGTTACGCTCTTCTGCTTTGCAAGCGGATTGTTAATGCTGATAAAAACATGCGGCTTCGCAATAAACAGTTCAGTGAACTGCATATTCCCGCTTTTGAGCAGCTTATTGATCACCTTCGAATTGAACTCGTTCAAATACAGAATGCCGATTTCACTGCGCATGTTTTTGACATCCTCTATAATTTCATACGTTTTCGTCTCGCGAAGCGCCAATTCGTACTCTTCATGGCCGTATTGCTTCACCAAATGGACGAAAGCATTTACCGCAAAAGCGTAATGCTGCGTCGAAACGGAAAAATGCTGCGGGGAAGGCTTGGCGTCCAAGTAGCGATTTTCCAGCAGCTCCGCCTGCTCGACGACTTGCCGGGCATAGCCGAGAAACTCGGCGCCTTCCTTCGTTAGCGTAATGCCTTTGTTGTTGCGTTCAAAAATAGCAATGCTCAGCTCGGCCTCCAAATCTTTGATCGCATTGGACAAGCTGGGCTGCGAAATAAACAGCCTTTTCGCTGCTTCATTCATCGAGCCTCGGGTTGCGATCTCGATTACATACTTCAATTGCTGCAAAGTCATCCGTTGAAAATCTCCCCTCCACCCGGCAATTCACAGAATCGTCGATTGATATGTCCATTCTATACGATTACACTAACAACGGAAAGGCAGCTTCATTGGCTTGGGAATAATATTAAATAATAAAGACCTACTCACGGATGTTCTGCGCTCTTATCGGCAAAGTGAGTAAAGAAAGCAGGCAGCGGCATGAGGGAAAATCGCATTGAAGCGTTGATTGACAAAGCTTATTCATTTATAGATAGCAGCTATACGGAGCTTGGGAAGAGCCCGCAAGAAATTGAGCGGCGCATTAAGGATGTTGTGGACAGCATCTATCGGACGGGAACGTATGCGCATACGCCCGAGGAGCTGGAGTTTGGCGCGAGGCTTGCATGGCGCAATAACAGCAGATGCATCGGAAGGCTGTTTTGGAAGACGCTCAACCTGTTCGACGCAAGAGAGCTGCGCACCGAGGAGGAGATCGCCGCAGCGCTGTTCAAGCATATCGAGTACGCAACAAACGGCGGGCGCGTGCGGCCGGCCATAACGATTTTCGCGCCTCAAATGGACGAGCTGAACATTCGCATATGGAACCATCAGCTCATTCGATATGCAGGTTATGAGAGCGGAGATGGGATCGTAGGCGATCCCGCTTCGGTCAGCTTTACAAATCAGTGCTTAGAGCTTGGCTGGAAGGGCGAAGGAACGCCGTTCGATATTTTGCCGATCGTCATTAGCGTGAACAATGGCGCGCCGAAATGGTTTTCCATACCGCCGCAGCTCGTCTTAGAGGTGCCTCTAACACATCCTCAGTACGAGTGGTTCGCCGGGCTCGGCTTAAAGTGGTACGGCATTCCGATCATTGCGGATATGCGCCTTGAAATTGGCGGGCTTTCTTACATTGCGGCGCCGTTCAATGGCTGGTACATGACAACGGAAATCGCTGCTCGCAATCTCGCCGACGAGCGTCGCTACAATAAATTGCCTATCATTGCTCAAAAAATGGGGCTCGATATTTCAACCAATACAACTTTCTGGAAGGATCGCGCATTGATTGAACTGAATGAGGCTGTGCACTCCTCCTTCCGGGCGAATAAGGTCAATATTGTAGACCATCATACAGCCTCCGAGCAATTCATGCTATTTCAGCAGCAGGAGAAGGAGGAGGGCCGCGAGGTGAACGGCCGATGGTCCTGGCTTATTCCGCCGCTGTCTCCAGCGGCTACGCCCATCTGGCATAACAGCTTTACGGAGTTTGAAGCAACGCCGAATTATTTGTACCAAAAATGCCCGTATCATGCACAGCAGCCTGACGAGAGCCCGCAGGACAAATAATCCGTTCGTATTGCTATAAGTTCCCCTTTCTGCATTAGGTGAATATCCTGCATCATCCTAATGAACTGGAGGGTTCCGCTTTGATTCCGATGTATCCTTATTACGGTCATAAGACGCAATGCAAGGAAATACCGATCACGTTCCCCCCTCAGCATCAAAATGTGCAGCCCGGCCTCGAATATGTGATGAATCCGATTCCGATATCCGATAATCCCGCCTATCGCGGCAGCGGCAAGCTCTCGGGCAAAACAGCCATCATAACGGGCGGGGACAGCGGCATTGGCCGGGCTGTAGCGATCGGCTACGCGAAGGAAGGGGCTGATGTCGCGATCGTCTATTTGTATGAGCGACGCGACGCGCTGGATACAAAGCAGATGGTGGAACAATACGGCCGCAGCTGCCTTCTTATTGAAGGCGATTTGCGGAACCCCGGCTTCTCTTCCGAAGTCGTCCGCAGAACGCTGGAGCGCTATGGCAGAATCGACATTTTGGTGCTTAATCAAGCTGTCCAATTTCCTCAGGAAAGCATTATGGACATAAGCGATGAGCAACTGGAAAATACTTATCGCACGAATATTTTCCCGCACTTTTATATGACGAAGGCGGCGCTCCCCTATTTATGTCCAGGAAGCTCCATCATCAGCACGGCATCTGTTACCGCATATGCAGGAGCTCCGCTGCTCGTTGACTACTCCTCTACAAAAGGGGCCGTCGTTTCCTTCACCCGCTCATTATCGCTTCAATTGGTGAAAAAAGGAATACGGGTAAACGCCGTCGCTCCCGGTCCGATATGGACGCCGCTGATCGTCTCCAGCTATTCTGCGGATTATGTGGCAACTTTCGGATTAGAGACGCCGATGAAACGGGCCGGACAGCCGTTCGAGCTCGCGCCGACCTACATTTATTTGGCATCGGACGATTCGTCCTTCGTTACGGGCCAGGTGCTGCATGTCAATGGCGGCGTAATGACCGAAACGTGAACAAGAAAAAGGCCGAAGCTCTCAGTCAGGAGAGCTCCGGCCTTTTATCATTCAAAGGTATAAGCTTTATTGGCCTATCATGCCGCCGTCAACCGTATACAGCGATGCGGTAACGAACGACGCTTCATCGGACAGAAGGAAGTTCATAACGGCCGCAACCTCATGCGGCTCGCCGTAACGGCCGAGCGGAGTAGCCGCCTCGTTAGCCGCTTTAAAATTATTTACATCGCCCGAGTTAGCTTCGATCTGCCGCATCATGCGGGTATTGATTGTGCCTGGCAGAACGGCGTTAACGCGAATGCCGTGAGGCGCCAGCTCGTTAGCGGCAACTCTTGTAAGTCCGACAACCGCATGCTTGGACATAATATAAGGCGACATGCCTGGCGCGCCCATAAGGCCCGCTAGAGAAGATGTATTCAAAATCGCGCCCGATTTTTGATTTTTCATAACAGGTATGACGTATTGCAGCCCTAAATAGACGCCGCGCACATTCACATTGTATACGAGGTCAAGCGCTTTGACGCTTTGCTCCTCGATAAGACCCATCGGTCCTTCAATGCCCGCATTGTTGGCGAAATAATCGATGGTGCCGAACTTCTCGACCGCCTTGTTCACATAGCTTTGAACATCCTCTTCCTTCGATACGTCTGCCGCTACCGCGAGCGAGTTGGATTCATTCAAGCCCAGCTCACTAATAACGGCTTGAACGGCTTCCTCTTTCAAATCGACAAGAACGAGATTCAGCTTGCGATCAGCGAGACGGCGGGCAAGCTCCTTGCCAATGCCGCCTGCGGCGCCTGTAATAACGGCTGTTTTAACTTGTGCTTCACTCATGATGTAATCGCTTCCTTTACTCTATTTTTATTTCATCAATCCGGATTGATTCGTTTCTATCTGCCCATTTAGAATACCCTACCTTCAGATCGGCATTCAATAACCATGAACGGTCGCAATGTCGGCTAGGCGTCACGATGACGCCGATTGTTCAACATCGGCGCAAACTTGAACATTCCGGCCTTGTTTGTTGACTGTCATAAACGCTACTGGATTCATACTCGTTGCGAACGGCAGCAAGCGCATGCTATCTTAGTGGTAGACCATCATTTTAACATCGGAGGCGGGAGCTATTGACGATGGATGAGCAGTTGGACCGCAGAACACGGCGGACGCGCCAAGCAATGAAAGCCGCGTTCATCGCTCTTGTGCTTGAAAAGGGCTATGACTCCGTCACCATTATGGATATCGCTAATTATGCGGATTATAATCGGGGCACCTTCTATAAGCATTATGTCGGCAAAACAGAGATGCTTCGCGAAATTCACGATGAGTTTCTGAATGGCTTCGCCGCTGCGCTCCTTACGCCATATAAGGGAATGAAGCGTGTGGAAGCAACGAAAATTTATCCGTCCAGCCTGCAGCTGTTCGAGCATATTGAGCAGCATAAAGATGAATTTATGGCGCTGCTGTCCGCCGATAAAGGACTCGGTCTGGAAATGACTGACGTTCTTCGGCAGTCGATGCGGCAAGACATGCACATTCATATGGAGGAGAGCGATCCTCTCATCGATTACGAGATTATGCTGAGCTATCGGATGTCGGCGACGATCGGCGTAATCATGCACTGGGCGGAGACGAATTTCAAATATTCCGCTGCCTACATGGCAGAGCAGCTAATAGCGATATTGAACACGCAAATGAGCTATATTGAATTTAAAAATGTTACGCAATAAGCCGCCCCTTTTTTTGGAGCGGCTTGTCGTTACAGCCTCAAGCTTCCTTTTTAACAGCTTAACTAGCGGTATCCGCCGCATCCAGCCAACCGTTCACAATTTCTACAAGCCTCTCTTCTTTGGCGAGCACATCGCTCATCCCGCCAAGCTTGATTATCGCCCTGTCGGACGCAGGCCACTCCAGCAACCCTGTCGTATCGGCGTATCGGGGGCCGTCCGCTTGATTGTCCCGTACTTTCGCTCCGTTGTGAAAAACGAGCATAATCGTATCCTTGCCCCGCAAATTAAACGTAATTCTGTCTTCGTTATTGTAACGGAAGCTCGGAGCATTCCATTTAATGTGCTCTTCGATACCATCCCTCGCATTCAAAATGATTTGCCGAATGGACTCGATCTCTTTTTTCAACGGATGCTCCAGCTTGCCTAAAAAATCGTTCACTTTTTCCGTTCCCGTCATCCGCAAACTCTCCTTTATCGTTTTATAGAGACATAATGCCATTTTGCCCTCCTGCCCTCATATACTAATGAAAATGATATGGAGGTATTTACGCTAATGGCCCCAGCGCTAAGCAATGTAAAGGCTGCTATCGGCTCTCTAGCCAAGACGGTGGTCGACAGTCAGCAGAATGACGGCACCTGGCGTTACTGCTTTAATAACGCGACGATTATTGACGCTTATGTCATCATTCTATTTCGTACGCTTTATGTTCAAAATGAAGAGCTGATCAAGCAGCTCCATGACCGCATATTAGCCGAGCAGCAGCCCGACGGCGGCTGGCGGCTGTATCCGGATGAAGACGGCGGCAATCTGTCCGCCTCGATTGACGCTTACTACGCGCTTCTCTATTCCGGCTACAGCACGGAGACGGATGAGCAGCTTCAGCGGGCAAAACGCTATATTTTGTCTAAGGGCGGCATCGGAAAAGTAAGCAGCGCTCTATCGAAGGGCGTTTTAGCTGCAACTGGACAAATCAAATGGCCAGCGTCCATTACGTCGATTCCGCTGGAGGTGCTGCTCTTTCCGGACTCATTTCCAATCAGCTTCTTCGACTTCTCCGGCTATGCCAGAGTCCATCTTGCACCGATGCTCATTATGGCCGATCGGCGCTTCTCGATCAAAACCGAGCAAACGCCCGATTTAAGCGAACTGCAAGCCCATCGGGAACAGTCCGAGGATATTGCCGAGCAGCCTTATGAAGAAACGCTTGGCCATATTCAAATGAGCTTAAGCCGCCTAATCGGGTCTCCCCGTCATATTCATGAGGTCGCCACAGTCAAGGCGGAGCAATTTATGCTGCAGCGAATTGAGTCGGACGGCACCTTGTACACATACGCCTCCAGCACAATACTGATGATTTTCTCGCTGCTGGCGCTCGGATATGACCGCGAGCATCCTGTCATTGCTAAGGCTGTTAGCGGCATTGAAGCGATGCGCTGCAGCTCCGGAGGCAGCATTACGATTCAAAACTCCCCCTCCACCGTCTGGGATACCGCACTTATGGCCAACGCCCTGCTGGAGTCGGGAACGCCAGTATCCGAGCCTGTCATTCAACGGGCTGCGCAATATTTGCTAAACAAACAGCAAACGAAATACGGAGACTGGAGCATTCACAATCCCGGCACGCAGCCTGGAGGCTGGGGCTTCTCGGAGACGAATACGCTGTATCCCGATCTCGATGATACGACCGCCTCGCTGCGGGTTCTTCAGAGGCTGTACGATACCGATCCCGCTTATTCGGATGCATACAATCGCGGGCTGCAATGGGTTGTCTCCATGCAAAACAAAGACGGGGGCTGGCCGGCTTTCGAGAAAGATACGAATAAAAAAATGCTGACCTGGCTTGTTCTCGAAGGGGCCAAATCGGCCGCCATCGATCCGTCGGAGGCCGATCTGACCGGCCGCACGCTGGAATATTTGGGGGAATTTGCTGAGCTCGACAACCGCCATTCGTTCGTAAAGCGCGGCACAAGCTGGCTGATCCGCAATCAGGAGAAGAACGGCTCCTGGTACGGCAGATGGGGCATATGCTATATTTACGGCACATGGGCGGCGTTAACCGGCTTAACGGCAGCTGGATTTCCATTCAGCCACGAAGCGGTTCGCAAAGGAGCCCATTGGCTGCTGTCGATTCAGAATGACGACGGCGGCTGGGGAGAATCGTGCAGCAGCGACAAGCTTAAGCGCTATGTGCCGCTAGGCGCCAGTACGCCCTCGCAGACAGCCTGGGCAATCGACGCCCTCGTCGCCGTTCATCCGAAGCCTACCGCTGAAATAAACAAGGGCGTAACGAGGCTTATCGAGCTGCTGAGCGAAGATGACTGGGCCTCCGTCTATCCGACAGGAGCCGGATTGCCGGGAGCCTTCTACATTCACTACGAGAGCTATCGCTATATTTGGCCGCTGCTCGCGCTCGGGCATTATTATAAAAAGTACGGTGCCCATCTGAGCTAGTTCACTCTCCGGACGCAAGGGAAGCATAAAAAGACCGCCTGCTGGCATTATTTATGCTTAGCAGGCGGTCTTCATCATGCAAATCTATATGCGGTTAGGCCTACTGTTTAACGAAGCAGCTTCAAAAACTCTCTCATAAAGCCCGGCAAATCCGGCCATGCGTGACCGCTTACCAGCTTGCCGTCTACGTGCAGCGTACCGTCCGCGTACACCGCGCCAAGCGCTTCCACATCAGCTTTACACGCATTATAGGCGCTTAACGTCTTGCCTTCGAAATAAGTTTTGTCTTTAAGCGCTGCGAATACTTGCGCCCCGTGACAGATTGCGCCAATCGGCTTATCCGCCTCGATGAAATGAGCGATAATTGCCGGCAAATGGCTGTCATTGCGGATATATTCCGGCGCCCTGCCTCCCGGAATAACGAGCGCGTCATACTCGGCGGGGTTCACTTCCGCAAAGGAAATATTGGACTGCAGCTGATGGGCGGGCTTCTCCGTATATGTATCCCAGCCGTCGATGAAATCGTGGCAAACCGTATGCAGCACCTTCTGTTTCGGTGAAGCAACCACCGCTTCATAGCCTTCCTCGATTAACCGGTAAAGCGGATAATAAACCTCCAATACTTCAGCGGCATCGCCAGTAACAATAAGCACTTTTTTGGACAAGCGCACTCACTCCCAACTGCGTATTTTTGGTAATAATACCTTAATTATAGATATGCGCCGAGAAAGCCGTCAATAGTTCAATCGGCACCGATTTGCATACAAAAAAAGAACCGCGGGCCTGCTTCCGCGGTTCCTTCATGCTAGCTTGCCTCTGCGCTCAAACTGTCAAACTTGCCGTCTGAAGCAAACACATAGCTGCAAACCTCTTTTCCCCATGCAGCTGTAATGCTGTAAACTCTGCCTGACGTATTCGTGTCGCTTTGCGGCACAGCCGGATTCGTAAAATAATAGCTGCCGTCTGCTTCGTAGACCGGCACATCCACAACCGGCAGCAGTGATTCTTCATAGCTCTCCGTCAGAAAAGCCATTTGGACCGTGACTTTGTCGGGAGCCGGCGATCCAAAATGAATGACGAATTGCTCGCCGGGCTTCGGCCGATGGAGGCCTGTCAATAAAGCAGGCTCATGATGCCAAGCCAAGTAGTAAAAGGATGGCTGATCGTATTTAATGCCATTCCAGTTCTGCTTCAGTATAGCGTAGTTGCCGATCGGGTCTGGATGCGTTTCATGCGAAACGGTGATGGCCGGCGGCTCTGCAGGATGCTGCTTGCGTTGATCAACGCTCGCTCCAAGCGCCGCAGCTGTTCCGATCACTAAGCTTAGTACGATAATCGAGTAAATAACGAGCATTTTTGATCTTTTTTTATATTTCATAATAGCTGTCAGCCTTTCCTTCAGCATTGCTTTCTCATTATTGAACATGGCATGCATAACGCCAGGCGCATATCTGTTATCGGCTGCGGCATTGATTAGCGCATTGCCGTATTGGAGCTTCTCTTCGGCGGTGAGCTTTGAAATGACAGCCTCGTCGCAGGACAGCTCTCCCGCCCGATTCATCTCTTTCCGAATTAAGTACATCGTCGGATTAAACCAATGAACGGACGCAGCGATCATCGTCAACCATTTGATCACGATATCGAATCGCTTCAGATGGACAATTTCATGCCGCAAAATATGGCTCAGCTCAGCCTCGCTGTAGCTCTCATCCGGTATAATAATGACCGGCCTGATCATGCCGATAAGCATTGGCGTCGCCGCATACGGATTTCGCATCAGCTTTGCCTTATGCCACGGAGATAACAGCGATTCTAGCAGCGCGCTTTCAGAACGGGCTGCCGGCAGGCTCGTTGCCTTCATTTCCCGCGAAAATCTGGCGTAACTGATTATGCTGACCGACATGGATACGGCGAACCCGAGCAGCCAAACATAAATGCCGAATTCGTGAATTAGAGGGAGAAACCCGGATGCAGATGAGTTCTCTTCTTGGCTTCTATTGTCTGATCCCGCAGCTATAACATCCTGAGCATTCGAATAGCCATGCTCCTTCTCCTGCAGAACGATGCCAGGCTGCTGTGCTTCATAAAGGGTGACGCCGCTTGCTTGGCCTCCATTAAATATGGCATTCATTACGCTTCCTTCGAAAGAGAAGGGAAGCAGCAGCCTCGCCAGCACTGCTAGCCATATGTAATATTGAAACGATTTGGAGAGCTTATTCTTCCAAATAGGCTTCAGCATGAATAGCAGCAATGCCAGCAGCGAGCCCGATATAGACAGCGAAATAATGAGCCTCAGCGTCTCATTCATCGTTTTCCCCTGCCTTCAGAATGCTTCGCAGCTCATCAATATCAGCAGCGTTAAGCTTCTTGCCGCCTACTAACGAAGCTACTAGCTTTTTTACGCTGCCGCCATACAGCCGGTCAATCAGCTTTTGAGTCGTATATTCGTTATATTCCTTCTCGCTGACGAGAGAACGATAATAGTAAACGTCTCGCTTTGCAGCGAGGACAACCCCTTTCTCGCATAAACGGCGAAGCAAGGTTTTGATCGTGGAGCTTTCCCAGCTGCTCGACTGTTCAAGCGACTTTCTTATTTCAGAAATCGTCAGCTCGCTTTCCGAATCCCATAGAACGCGCATCACCTCAACCTCTGAATCGGTAATTTTGGATACAAGCTTCGTCATCGTCACCCTCCCTTCAGGTTACAGTTGTAGTCCGTAAATAGAGTTTACAACTGTAGCCCAATGATGTCAAACAAAAAAAACCGGCCCTGTAAAGGACCGGCTTGCACTTATTGAAAAGGATTGTAGAAACGGGAGCCGTCATGGAATGTCAGCCATGCCGAGCCTATCGCCAGCAATACGATAAATGCAATCGCCGCGATATCTCCCGCACCAAACGGCCGCCCTCTATACCAAGTCCGCTTCGATTTATAGCCAAAGCCGCGCAGCTCCATCGCTGCGCTAATCGTCTCGATTCGGGCGACGCTTGTCAATATTAAGGGCATAAGAATGCCGATGACATTTTTGATCCGCTTGAACAGCTTTTCCTTTTTGGAAATATCGATTCCCCGCGCTTGGGCTGAGAAGGATATGTTTTGGAAATCGCGCTGAATATCCGGTATATACCGCAATGCGATGGATACGGAGTAGGCGACCCGGTAACTAACCCCGATCCGGTTCAGCGACGCCGCGAATTCGCCCGGGTCTGTCGTTAAAATAAACAGCAGCGCGATCGGAATGACAGTCAAATATTTCAGCGCAATGTTAAGCTGATAGAACAGCTGCTCGGACGTAACGACATAGCGGCCGATTATTGGAAGCAGATCATGCCGCGTGCCGTATATTTTGACGCCTTCCAGCGGCGAGAAAAGAAAGATTGCGAGATGATTAAGAAGGAAGAAGAACAATATTAAATAGAGCACGAAAGCGTAATCGCGATAATGCACCTTCGACAGCCGAAAAAAAACGATCCCGCATACGAGCATAGCGATCAGGATGCGCGTATCGAACGTGATCATCGCCGTTACCGACCAGAGCACAAAAAAAATGAGCTTGGCGGCGCCGGACAGCCGATGAATGGATGAATCCTGATGGGTGTAAGCGAGCATTTTCACCTTCATCTAGCCCGTTCCCTCCTATCCTGCTGAATAAAACGATGAACGAATTCTCTTGGCTGCCCGATGCCAGCGCGCACGGCAAGCGAGTAAACGGACGTATCCGTCAAATTGGCAGCTTCCACAATATCGGCATGGGCGAGCACGTCGGCTGGCCGGTCGTCGGCTTTGACGGCACCGTCTACGATGACGATAGACCGTTCCGCATATTCCAGCATTAGATGCATATCGTGCGTGATGACGATAATGCTGACTCCCCGGGCTTTTAATGACAGCAAAAACTCCATCATTTCGTTATAATGCTTGAAATCCTGGCCGGCGGTAGGCTCGTCCAAAATAATGACCTCCGGGTTCAGCACCAAAATCGATGCGATCGTTACCCGCTTCTTCTGGCCGAAGCTGAGCGCGGAAATCGGCCATTCGCGAAACGGATACAGTCCGCATACTTTAAGCGCTTCATACACCCTGTCCTTCACTTCGTCCTCCGGCACTCCGCGAACCCGCAAGCCTAACGCAACCTCTTCAAAGATGAGCGTCTTGGAAATCATATGATTCGGGTTTTGCATCACGAAGCCGATGCATTGCGCCCGTTCTTTGATGGAATCATTGTCTAGCGAACGGCCTTTGTAGATGATTTGTCCCGAGGTCGGCTTATGAAAGCCGCAGATCAGCTTGGACAGCGTCGACTTGCCTGCGCCGTTGCGCCCTACGATGCTGATCATCTCGCCCTCGCCGACCTGGAACGATACGCCACGCAGTATCGGCTTGCCGTCATCGTAAGAGAAGCTTATATCGCGAAGCTCAAGCACGGCTTGCTTGCTGCTTGGCCGCTGCGCTGCCGGCAAGCTGTCGTACCATGCCCGAAGCGGACCGATGCACGGCTCGATCGCCAGCCCGGCGACATTTTGCGGATTCATCTCCGGGGTTATGACGCAGTCTGCGTATTTCAGCGCCGTTAAATAGAGCGGCTCACGGATGCCCATGCTGCGCAGCAGCTCTGAGCTTAGCAGCTCCTTAGGCGTTGTATCGGCGACGATCCGCCCTTCGCCGATGACGATAATACGGTCAACGCTGCGGTGAAGCACTTCCTCCAGTCGATGCTCTACGATGACGACCGTTTTCCGCGTTTCACGGTGAATACGGTCAATGAGCTCGATCGCCGTTTTCCCCGATAGCGGGTCTAAATTGGCAAGCGGCTCATCAAACAGCAAAATATCAACGTCGCTAACGAGTACCCCTGCAAGCGTTGTCCGCTGCTTTTGCCCTCCCGATAAAAAATGTGGAGATGCCTCCAAATGCGTATCTATATCCACTGCCCGCGCAGCCTCTGCCACTCTGGCAGCCATTTCTGCCTGCGGGACACCGTCGTTTTCCATTTTAAACGCAATATCCTCAGCTACAGTCAATCCAACGAACTGCCCGTCAGGGTCCTGGAGCACCGTTCCGACCATGCCAGAAAGCTCGAATATCGATAAGGAGCTCAGCTCTTTGCCGAGTATTGTAGCGGAGCCGCTTTGCTCGCCGGGATAAAAGTGCGGCACAAGGCCGTTGATGCAATGAGCGATCGTGCTTTTCCCGGAACCGGACGGCCCTACGATAAGCACCTTCTCCCCTTCATAGATCGTCAGCGAAATATGCTGAAGGGTCGGCTCGGCTTGACTGCGGTATTGAAAGCTGAAGTCTTGAAATGAAAGGACTGCTCTTTTGCCTTCGCTTGATATATTCATAGCCTTATACCTCGTGTTGGAATAGTAAAAACGGAAGAAGCCGGTGGCTCGCACCGGCTTCTCATCGCAAGTCAGGCTTGCCTAGTTAAGCTCTCTTTTTAAGCTGCCTTTTTTCGTTCTCGTTTTCGAATAGGCGATCAGCAGCAGCGTGCCGATAACCGCTACCGTGACGATATTCGACGCGCCTGCAACCAAGCCCTGCGTGTACACTTTGTTGACCGGCTCCGCGTAGATGACGATATCCAGCGTCGGCGCAATAACGAACCATGCGACCGCGTTAGCGACAATTTGAATCAGGTTAAACTTAATAATTTGCGATACGCCGAATTCGCCGTCTTGAACGTTCAGCCTGCTGGACGCAAGACCGATAATAAGACCGACAATCGCAGAAGCGATCACCCAGCTGAACCATGGCGCGCCGTAGAAGATCGCATCCTTCAGCGTATGGCCGATCAGCCCGATCAGCAGTCCTGCCAAAGGTCCGAACAGGATAGCGAACAAGGCAAGCAGCGCATATGTAGTTTCAATGTTCGTATCCGGGATGCCGGACGGGATTGAGCCGAATCTTCCCAAAATGACGAATAACGCTGAACCGATGCCGGTAGCCACAATCGTTATGATCGGCGACCTTTTGCTTTTTGACATATACATACCTCCCTAATGTTTGGCGAAGCGCAGCCCGCTTCGCAAAGATGAGCTGAAAGGAATCCGAAGCCGCTTCTCCCTATATTATACATCGGAATACTTGGAATTAAAGAGGTTTTTAAAAAAAATAATCGACCATATTATACCATGAACATCGTGTCAATAGGTTATATTTCTCAAAATTACCTGTTGTTTCGTGCTAATCGAGCATGTTATGGTGAAATTCCTGATGCGCTGGACCCTTCCTGATTGCTAGTCCTTTCATGTGACTATGATAAATCCCAAATGCGCCGGGCCTTCAAGTTGAGTCCATATAATTGTGTAAAATGGCGATTGGAATAAATTAAAAAGAGCCATGATTAAAATTCTCTTTTAGAATGTGGTTGTC
>Ga0180215_1001805_pt1 | contig 22722 bp, 21 predicted proteins | sample eDN3rd37CBELigBY_FD_128871 | JGI IMG/M metagenome (GOLD analysis project Ga0180215, IMG submission 128871) | Enriched backyard soil microbial communities from Emeryville, California, USA - eDNA 3rd pass 37_C BE-Lig BY (version 2) (version 2) | ecosystem: Environmental > Terrestrial > Soil >... | reverse complement strand
GCCGGCAAGCTGCCGGTGACGCTGTTCACCGCCGGTGGCATCGCGACCCCGGCCGATGCGGCGATGATGATGCAGCTCGGCGCCGAGGGCGTGTTCGTCGGGTCGGGCATCTTCAAGTCCGGCAATCCCGAACAGCGGGCCGCCGCGATCGTCAAGGCCACCACGTTCTACGACGATCCCGACGTGCTGGCCAAGGTGTCACGCGGGCTCGGTGAGGCCATGGTCGGCATCAACGTCGAGGAGATCGCCCAGCCGCACCGGCTCGCAGAACGCGGCTGGTAACAAGACGAAACGTCAAGAAAGGGAACAAATTATGACATCTCTGCAGAATCGGCACGTGTTGGAAGAGCAGGCGCTGGACCACCTGTGGCTGCACAGCAACGACCTGGAATGGAACGAACTCATCGAGGGTGGGCTACGGGTCTTCGTGGAAGGCCGCGGCTCGACGTTGATCGACGTCAACGGCAAGGAGTACATCGACGGCCTGGCCGGGCTGTTCGTTGTCGCGGCAGGCCACGGCCGTACGGAGATCGGCGAGGCCATGGCCGAGCAGGCCGGCAAGATCGCCTACACCGCCGCGTCCAACGCCGCCAACCCCGCGGCGATCAAGCTGGCCGCCAAGATCGCCTCCCTCACTCCGGGTGACCTCGACCGGGTCTTCCTGTGCTCGGGCGGATCCGAAGCGGTGGAGAGCGCGATGAAGATCGCCAAGCAGGTTCAGGTCATGCGCGGATTCGGCAAGCGCTACAAGATCATTGCGCGTCGCGGCTCCTACCACGGCACCACGTTCGGCGCTGCCAGCCTGACCGGCAGCGCGAGCGAGAAGTACTTCGGACCGTTCATGGCCGGTGTGAGCAAGGTGCCGAACCCCAACCACTATCGCAACGATTTCGGGCTCGAGGGCGAGGCCGGCGACATCATGTGCGCCCGCTATGTCGAGCAGGAGATCCTGATCCAGGGCCCGGAACACGTCGCCGCGGTGATCGGTGAACCGATCTCGGTGGCCAACGGCACCCACCTGCCCAGCCCGGTGTACTGGCAGATGCTGCGCGAAATCTGCGACAAGTACGGCGTTCTGCTCATCATGGACGAGGTCATCACCGGCTGGGGACGCACTGGCAAGGTGTTCGCCGCCGAGCACTACGGCGTCGTCCCCGACATCATGACCATGGCCAAAGGACTTTCCAGCGGTTACGCACCGGTGGCGGCCGTCGCCGTCCGATCATCGATCTTCGATGATTTCCGTCCCGACGGACACGCGCTGGGCCACCTCATCACCTTCGGTGGCCATGCCGTGGCAGCTGCCGCCGCGCTGAAGAACATAGAGATCCTCGAACGCGAGAACCTGGTCGAACGCTCGGCCGAGATGGGAACCTACCTCTTCGAGTTGGCGCAGGAACTACGCAGCCATCCCACCGTCGGCGATGTCCGCGGCGGCAAAGGTCTCTTGTGCGCAATCGACTTCGTCAAGAGCAAGGAAACCCGTGAGGCGTGGGGAACATCGCATCCGTTCATCAAGCAGCTCGCCCTGCGCACGCAGGAAGAGGGCCTGGTCACCCGGGTGTGGGACGTTCTGCACCTCGCGCCGCCGTTCGTGCTGACCCGTAGTGAAGCCGAGCGCGCCATCGAGATCGTCGACCGCTGCCTCACCGAGGCAGAGGCGAAGTTCGCGGCCGAGATCGGCTGATCCGGCATGACCGCACCCGTGATCGGCGTCTGCGCCGCGTTCGAGACGGCCAGCTGGGGGTTCTGGAGTCAGCAGGCCGCCATCGTGCCAGCCACATATCTCGCCAAAGTTCATGCCGCAGGCGGAGTACCACTGGGATTGATACCCGACACCCGCGCGATCGAAAGCCCGGAACTGCTCATCGACCGCATCGATGGATTGCTGTTGATCGGCGGCGTCGATGTCGAGCCGGCATCGTACGGCGCCACCGACAACGGCCGTACCGAAGCCACCGAACCGCTGCGCGATGAGTTCGAGCTGGTCCTGGCGCGCGAAGCGATCCGGCGCGACATTCCCGTGCTCGGAGTGTGCCGAGGCATGCAGATCCTCAACGTTGCGGCCGGAGGAACGCTGCACCAGCACCTGATCGATGCAGGTTACGCCGAACACCGACCGAGCCCCGGCCGGCTGGACCACGAAACTTTCCACGAAGTCGAGGTGGACTGCGGCACCCATGCGGCGATGTTGTGCGGCAGCGGTGTTCAGATCGTCAACTCACACCACCATCAAGGTGTGGACCGGCTCGGCAAGGGCGCGGTTGTCACCGCTCGATCACTACCCGACAACCTGCCCGAGGCGATCGAGTGGCCCGGACAACGGTACGCGCTTGGCGTGCAGTGGCATCCGGAAGCCGCCGAACTTCAGCACGCTCTCACCGATTTCGTCAACAGCGCCGCACACGCACTTGGAGGACAACACTGATATGGCCGTCATCGACGTCATCGAGCCCGCGACCGAACAGGTCATCGAATCGCTCGAACAGATCGCCCCCGCGGAGTTGGACGACGTGATCGCACGCGCCGCCATCGCACAGCGGCGATGGGCCGCGCAGCCACCCCAGTTCCGTGCCGAGGTCTTGCTGTCCATCGCGGCAGCGGTCGATGACAACCGCGAAGCCCTCGCCCAGCTTGAAGCGCGCAACGTCGGCATGCCCATCAGCGATGCGCGCGGCGCCATCGCGGGGGTGGCCGCGACATTCCGCTACTACGCGGCCGCACCGGAACGCCTTCTCGGACACACCATCCCGGTGGCCGGCGGCGTCGACATGACGTTCCGCGAACCCATCGGTGTGGTCGGACTGATCACCCCGTGGAACTATCCGCTGACGATCGCCGCCTGGAAGGTGGCGCCTGCGTTGGCGGCCGGCAACGCAGTGGTGCTCAAACCCGCTGAGCTCACCCCACTGACCTCACTGCGGTTGGGAGAGCTCGCCGTCGGGGCGGGGCTGCCCGCCGACCTGTTCAACGTCGTCGTCGGGCCCGGAAGGACGATCGGCAGCCGGCTGGTCGAGCATCCCGGCGTCGGGAAGATCGCGTTCACCGGATCGACCAGCGTAGGCCAGGACATCGCGCGACGGGCCGCCGACGGAATCAAACGGGTCACGCTGGAACTGGGCGGCAAGTCGGCGGCGCTCGTCTTCGCCGACGCCGATCTCGACGCCGCGGCCGAGGGCCTCACGGGTGCCGTATTCGGCAACTCGGGCCAGGACTGCTGCGCACGTTCCCGGGTGTTCGTCGAACGGTCGGCCCTGGACACGTTCCTCGAGAAACTGGAGAAGGTCGTCGCTAATATCGTCGTGGGCGACCCGCTTTCGGAGAACACTCAGATGGGCCCGTTGATCTCGGCAGCACACGCCGCAACCGTCCAGAGCTATGTCGACGACGCACCGGTGCTCTTTCGTGGTTCGGCGCCGACCGGCCCCGGCTTCTGGTTTGCCCCCACCGTGCTGCACCCCATCGCTGACGATCATCGTTCGGCCCGCGAGGAGATCTTCGGACCGGTCGTATCGGTCCTCGCTTTCGACAGCGAGGACGAGGCAGTTGCAAGGGCCAACGACACCATCTACGGTCTGGCCGGTTCAATCTGGACCTCGAACGCCGCACGTTCGATGCGAGTCGCGCGCGGGGTGGCGGCGGGCGCTCTCGCGGTGAATTCCTACACCTCCGTTCGCATCACGACGCCGTTCGGTGGTTTCAAGCAATCCGGCCTCGGACGCGAACTCGGCCCTGACGCTCTTGACGCCTACACCGAGGTGAAAAACGTCTTTTTCAGTACCACAGGGCCGTAATGGAGAAGACAGAACCGTCACGCGTAACAGAGCCAATTTGTGAACCGCGACCCACGATTCGATCAACCTTCGTTGGATGCGCAGCCGCCCGATGACGATCAGTTCACTTGGGAATTGATCGAATTCGTCGTCAGCTGGGCACCGTACGGAGGCGCCGGCCGAGAGGAGACGTTCCCCCGGTTCGGGCTCGGCTGTCATGAGCTGCAGGTTCGCTTCCACGACACCGTCAGTCGTCTGGTACTGAACCACGATATCGTGCTCAGCCCCCGCAAACGGGAGTTATTGCAGCGTGCTATCGCAACCGTCGGCCTCCACGACACCGCATATCCCGGAACGACTACGGCACCGTCTGATCCATAGACGGCAAAGACAGTACGTACAAGATCGCACTCCGCCGTCCTCACGCCCATTCGTGAGAACCGGGGCGGCGGGAAATTACCAATAAAGGGAGTTCATCGTGTCTCAGAAAGTGCGGGGCGTGATCTCGCGCTCCAAGGGCGCCCCCGTCGAGGTCACCGACATCCTGATTCCGGATCCGGGTCCGGGTGAGGTGGTGGTCGACATCATCGCGTGCGGGGTGTGCCACACCGACCTGACCTACCGTGAGGGCGGCATCAACGACGAGTTCCCGTTCCTGCTGGGCCATGAGGCCGCAGGCACCGTCGAGTCTGTGGGTGACGGTGTCACCAACGTCGAACCCGGCGATTTCGTGATCCTCAACTGGCGCGCGGTGTGCGGACAGTGCCGCGCCTGCAAACGCGGCCGCCCGCACCTGTGCTTCGACACCCACAACGCCGCGCGAAAGATGGCCCTGACCGACGGCACCGAACTCACCCCCGCCCTGGGCATCGGCGCGTTCGCCGACAAGACCCTCGTGCACGAGGGCCAGTGCACCAAGGTCGACTCCGAGGCCGATCCCGCCGTGGCCGGGTTGTTGGGTTGCGGGGTGATGGCAGGCATCGGCGCGGCCATCAACACCGGTGCGGTCACCCGCGACGACACCGTCGCGGTGATCGGCTGCGGCGGCGTCGGCGACGCCGCCATCGCCGGCGCGGCACTGGTCGGCGCCAAGATGATCATCGCCGTGGATCTCGATGAGCGAAAACTGGTTCAAGCCAGAGAGTTCGGGGCCACCCACACGGTGAATGCGGCAGAGGTCGATGTGGTGACGTCCATTCAGGACCTCACCGACGGTTTCGGCGCCGATGTCGTGATCGACGCCGTCGGGCGCCCGGCGACGTGGGAGCAGGCGTTCTATGCCCGCGATCTGGCCGGGACCGTGGTGCTGGTCGGTGTGCCCACCCCGGAAATGACGCTTCAGATGCCGCTCATCGACTTCTTCTCGCGCGGCGGATCCCTGAAATCCTCCTGGTACGGCGACTGCCTACCCGAACGTGACTTCCCCACCCTCATCAGCCTCTACCTGCAGGGCCGCCTGCCGCTGGAGAAATTCGTCTCCGAACGCATCGGCCTCGACGCGATCGAAGACGCGTTCCACAAGATGCATGCCGGTGAGGTGCTGCGCTCTGTGGTGGTGCTCGACCGATGAGCGCTTGCGCGAAGAGGAGACAAGACCGATGAGCGCTTGCGCGAAGAGGAGATCCGCATGACCGGTCCCGCGCAGATCCAACGCGTCGTCACCAGCGGCAAGTTCGAACTCGACGGCGGCAGCTGGGACGTCGACAACAACATCTGGCTCATCGGTGAGGATGGCGACGGCGCGGACGTCATCGTGTTCGACGCCGCCCACACCGCCCAACCGATCATCGACGCCGTCGCCGGGCGCAACGTGGTGGCGGTGGTGTGCACCCACGGCCACAACGACCACATCACCGTCGCCCCCGAACTCGGCGCGGCCCTCGACGCACCGGTGCTGCTGCACGCGGGCGACGACATGCTCTGGCGAGACATCCACCCCGACAAGGACTTCCGTCCGGTCGAGGACGGCCTCGTGCTCACCGCAGGCGGCATCGAGCTGCACGCCCTGCACACCCCCGGCCACTCCCCGGGCTCGGTGTGCTGGTCGATCCCCGACCTGAACGCCGTGATCTCCGGCGACACCCTGTTCCAGGGCGGACCCGGCGCGACCGGGCGGTCCTACTCGGACTTCCCGACCATCCTGGACTCCATCAAGAACCGCCTCGGCAAGCTGCCCGATGAAACCGTGGTCTACACCGGCCACGGCGACACCACCACCATCGGCGGTGAACTGGTCAACTACGACGACTGGGTCAAGCGCGGCCACTGAAATCAGCAGCGGCAGCTCGATACCTACTCCCGCCGTCGCGATACCACATTCCAATCCATACCTTCAAAAGGAGCTCTCATGCGAGTCGGTGTCCCGACCGAAATCAAGAACAACGAATACCGTGTCGCCATAACTCCTTCCGGTGTCACCGAACTGGTACGCCGTGGCCACAAGGTTGTTATCCAGGCCGGAGCGGGGGAAGGCTCAGCCATCGCCGATACGGACTTCAAAGCCGCCGGCGCCGAGATCGTCTCTGCTGCCGACGAGGTGTGGGCCGAAGCAGATCTGCTGCTCAAGGTCAAAGAACCCATCGAAGACGAATACACCCGGATGCACCAAGGGCAGACGCTGTTCACATATCTGCATCTGGCTGCTTCGAAGCCATGCACGGACGCGCTGCTTGCTTCGGGCGCAACGGCCATCGCCTACGAAACCGTCCAAACCAACGATGGTGCGCTGCCGTTGTTGGCCCCGATGAGTGAAGTCGCAGGCCGGCTGTCCGCACAAGTTGGGGCCTACCATCTCATGCGCACACAACGCGGACGAGGTGTGCTCATGGGCGGCGTTCCAGGAGTCGACTCGGCGAATGTTGTGGTGATCGGCGGTGGGACGGCCGGGTACAACGCCGCTCAGGTCGCTCACGGTATGGGCGCACGGGTCGCCGTCTTCGATTTGAACATCAACGCGCTCCGCAAGATCGATGCCGAGTTCGGCGGGACCATCGCGACGCGGTACTCCACCGCCCTCGACCTCGAAGCTGCTGTCAAGGATGCCGACCTGGTGATCGGTGCGGTGTTGCTGCCTGGTGCCAAAGCTCCCAAGCTGGTCATGAATTCGACAGTGGCAGAGATGAAACCGGGCTCGGTGCTCGTCGACATCGCAATCGACCAGGGCGGGTGCTTCGAAGACTCCCGGCCGACCACCCATGACGCACCGACATTCCCCGTACACGGCACCGTGTTCTACTGCGTTGCCAATATGCCAGGTGCGGTGCCGCGCACATCGACCTACGCGCTCGCCAACGCCACCATGCCGTACGTGCTCAAGCTCGCCGACCAGGGATGGCGCGACGCGTGCCAGGGTGACGCCGCCTTGGCCAGGGGCTTGTCCACCCATGAGGGACACCTTCTGTCCGAGCAAGTGGCACGTGACCTCGGACTGGCCCACTCCGACGCCACTTCACTACTGGCCTAAGACCGAGCAGGACATCACGGAAAGTCGTATCCGAGTCAACATGATCTCCAAGATCCTGGTCGCCAATCGTGGCGAGATCGCCATCCGGGCGTTCCGCGCTGCGCATGAACTCAATATGGGCACTGTTGCGGTATATCCCTACGAGGATCGCAATTCGCTGCACCGCTTGAAGGCTGATGAGTCGTATCAGATCGGTGAGGTCGGCCATCCGGTGCGGGCTTACCTGTCCGTCGAAAACATCGTCGGGACGGCCGTGGCGGCCGCAGCAGATGCGGTCTACCCAGGTTACGGTTTCTTGTCGGAGAATCCGGCGTTGTCGGCGGCGTGCGCCTCGGCCGGGATCACCTTTGTCGGGCCCTCCGCCGAGGTTCTGGAACTGACAGGAAACAAGTCGAGGGCCGTCGCAGCGGCCAAGGCAGCGGGCCTTCCCGTCCTGACCTCGTCGATGCCGTCATCACACGTCGAGGAACTGGTGTGCGCCGCCGAATCCATGGAGTACCCCTTGTTCATCAAGGCGGTCGCAGGGGGCGGTGGCCGCGGGATGCGCCGCGTCACTGAACCGTCGGCTTTGCGAGAGGCGATCGAGGTTGCGTCCCGTGAGGCGGAGTCTGCGTTCGGTGATGCCACCGTATTCCTGGAGCAGGCAGTGATCAATCCTCGTCATATCGAGGTTCAGATCCTGGCCGACAACTACGGCAACGTGGTGCATCTGTTCGAACGTGACTGCAGTGTGCAACGCCGCCATCAGAAGGTCATCGAGCTGGCTCCGGCCCCCGGTCTCGACCCCCAGTTGCGGCAGAGAATATGCGATGATGCCGTAACATTCGCCCGCCACATCGGGTATTCCTGTGCGGGCACGGTCGAGTTCTTGGTGGATGACCGCGGCAACCATGTGTTCATCGAGATGAATCCGCGGATTCAAGTCGAACATACGGTCACAGAGGAGATCACCGATGTCGATCTCGTGTCGGCACAGCTGCGCATCGCGGCCGGCGAGTCGCTGAGCGATTTGGGTTTGACCCAGGAGACTCTGCAACCGCGCGGAGCGGCTGTGCAATGCCGGATTACCACCGAGGACCCGGCCAACGGCTTCCGTCCCGATACCGGCCGGATCACGGCCTATCGTTCGCCGGGCGGTGCAGGGATCCGCCTCGACGGCGGTACTTTGCTGGGTGCCGAAGTCGGCGCACACTTCGATTCGATGCTCGTGAAACTGACTTGCCGCGGACGAGATTTCGACACTGCGGTGCGCCGAGCCCGCCGCGCGGTGGCCGAGTTCCGCATTCGCGGTGTGTCCACGAACATCCCGTTTCTGCAAGCCGTCCTCGACGATCCGGATTTCGTCGCAGGGCGGGTAACCACATCATTCATCGACGAGCGACCCGAATTGCTGACCGCGCGATCCAGCGCCGACCGCGGCACCAGAATCTTGACGTATTTGGCGGACGTTACGGTGAACAAGCCATATGGACAGCGCCCGTCGACGGTTTATCCCCAGGACAAGCTGCCAGATGTCGACCTGACCCAGACGCCGCCGTCCGGCTCCAAACAAAGACTGGCGGCGCTGGGCCCGCAACGATTCGCTGAGTGGATGAGGGACTCACCGTCCGTCGGTGTCACCGATACGACGTTTCGGGATGCACACCAATCGTTGTTGGCGACGCGGTTGCGCTCCAAAGGATTACTGATGGTGGCACCGTACGTCGCACGGACCATGCCGCAGTTGTTGTCAGTAGAGTGCTGGGGCGGCGCCACTTATGATGTCGCCCTCCGGTTTTTGAAGGAAGATCCCTGGGAACGCCTCGCGGCGTTACGAGAAGCGCTGCCGAACATCTGCCTGCAGATGCTACTGCGCGGCCGCAACACCGTCGGCTACACCCCGTACCCGCGGATCGTCACCGACGCGTTCGTGGACGAAGCGACATCTACAGGTATCGACATCTTCCGTATCTTCGATGCACTGAACAACGTCGACTCGATGCGTCCGGCCATCGACGCGGTCCGCGCCACCAATACCGCTGTAGCCGAGGTGGCGATGTCATACACCGGTGACCTGTCCGATCCATCCGAGAATCTCTATACCCTCGACTATTACCTACGGTTGGCAGAGGAAATCGTCGAGGCCGGCGCACATGTCTTGGCCATCAAGGACATGGCCGGGCTTCTGCGCCCGGCAGCGGCGGCCACTCTGGTGAGCGCATTGAAATCGCGGTTCGACCTGCCAGTGCATCTGCACACCCACGACACCGCGGGTGGGCAGCTCGCCACATACCTGTCGGCCTGGCAGGCCGGCGCCGACGCGGTTGATGGCGCAGCGGCGCCTTTGGCGGGAACCACCAGCCAACCTGCGCTGAGCTCAATTGTGGCCGCCGCGGCGCACACTGACCGCGACACCGGCCTGGATCTGGGCGCGGTGTGCGAACTGGAGCCGTACTGGGCGGCGCTGCGCAAGGTGTACGGCAGATTCGATGTCGCGGCATCGGACGTGCCGTCCCCGACGGGACGGGTCTACACGCACGAGATCCCCGGCGGGCAGCTGTCGAATCTGCGGCAGCAGGCAGCTGCGCTAGGGTTCGGGGATCGGTTCGAGGAGATCGAAGCCAACTACGCTGCCGCCGACCGCCTGCTGGGCCGACTGATCAAGGTCACCCCATCCTCCAAGGTCGTCGGCGACTTGGCGTTGGCACTCGTCGGTGCCGGGATCAGCGCGGACGAGTTTGCAGCTGACCCGGGCCGCTACGACATCCCCGACAGTGTGATCGGCTTCCTGCGCGGTGAGCTCGGCGACCCTCCCGGTGGATGGCCGGAACCACTACGCACACAAGCTCTCAACGGGCGTCGTCTGTCCAACGCCACCGAATCCACCCTCTCCTCCGAGGATGAGGCCGTTCTCACTCAACCCGGGGACAAGCGGCGGTCAGCCCTCAATCAGCTACTCTTCCCCGGTCCGGCGAGCGAGTTCGAGGCCCATCGCGAACAGTTCGGTGACACCAGCCAGCTCTCGGACAACCAGTTCTTCTATGGTCTTCGCCATGGGGAGGAGCACCGAGTACAGCTCGAGAAAGGAGTGGAGCTGCTGATCGGGCTCGAGGCCGTCTCGGATGCCGACGAACACGGGATGCGTACCGTCATGTGCATCATGAACGGCCAACTGCGCCCGATAGTCGTACGTGATCGCGAAATTGTGACCGATACCCCGACTGCAGAAAAGGCCGACAAGACCAACCCCGACCATGTAGCGGCACCGTTTGCCGGCATGGTCACCATCACCGTCAAAACCGGCGATGCAATCATCGCCGGGCAGACCATCGCCAGCATCGAGGCCATGAAGATGGAGGCCGGCATCACCGCACCCAAGGCCGGCACCGTCACACGCATCGCGGTGACAGGTGTTTCCCAAGTCGAGGCCGGTGACCTGCTGCTAGTCATCACCTGATCTTCCCTGGTCACGAAGGCAAGATCGGCAACACGCTCACCGAGTCCCACGGCAGGCCAGATCGGTACGTGTGGGTCCGGTGGCTACACGGATGCGACCGCCCGGTTGTCCCGGGCAGTCGCACCCGTAGCTGACGTCAACTTCGCGCGACAGGTGTCACAGCGGGATCCACCGGCCCAGAAACCAGAATCCCCAGCCCGCTCCGTTGCCGGCGGGCATCGGTTGGACCTGATGGCCGTTGTAGTTGAAGGGCTTGTGGTCTTGTCGCGCCTTGTCTATACCACGGTTCTGCCAGTCATTGCCCGGACCCGGCTGGCATGCCGGCGCATTCGGTGTGTTGCACGGGCGACCGGGTTCGGCATTGGCGGCGCCTGCGCCGACCAGACCAGTGACTCCGATGCCTACGGCCAACGCCAATCCACACGTGACATTCTTGAACTTCACTGTCAGCTCATCTCCGTTGCTTCGCTTCTGTCCCAGCGTGATTCACTGGATCGCCACCACGTTAAGCGCCACAGATCGGTCACCGATGTGTCAGGCTTAAGTGTTCGCTGTGCAGACGTGACCGATGTGATCACCGTGTGATGCAGGACGGGTGACCCCGCGGATGGCCCGCACCAGGAAACGGTTGGAACTCGCGCTACGCAGGTGTGGCGGCTACCGGCCGGAAATTTTGTTGGCCACCAACGCAAGCGGTGAAGTTCTGTCACTGTTTGATCGGGCCTCGGCGACATCGGCCAGTCGGTAGGCGGTGTAGAGCGCCGTCGCCCCGATCCAGCGCAGCGGCTCGGGTTCCCAGCGCCGCGGCATCGGCCGCACCCACGGCAGGCGCGTCAAGGGCGTGTGGCGATCGGTGACGAGGCCGGCAGCGATCCGCGCGGCCAGATGTGACGCGGTCAACCCCTGCCCGGCGTAGCCGCCCATCCGCACGATCGCACCGTCGGCGTGCACGAACGGCGACCAGTCACGCGTGGCCCCGAGCACCCCGCACCATGCGTGGGCCGGAGTGATCGCCACCTGCGGGAACATGTCGGCCAACAGGTGGGTCAACGCACGCACGGTGGCCTCGTCGATGTGGCCGCGATCGTCGAAACCCGATCCGAAGCGGTACGGCTTGCCGCGCCCGCCCAGCGCGATCCGGCCGTCCGGTGTGCGCTGTCCGTAGAAGTACGTGTGCGCCGTACCCGAGACGCCGTCAGCATGTGACCAGCCCACAGCCCGCCACTGCTCATCGGTCAGGGGTTCGGTGATGACCATCGAGCTGTTGAGCGGCAACATGTTCCGCTTATGTCCGGCCTCCGTGGACGAGTACCCCTCGGTGGCGACGACGATGCGGCGGCGCGCGTTCACCCGGTGCGGCCCGACGAGGAGCCGGCCAGGTTCGATCGAGGTGACGCGCGAGTGGGTGTAGAGAGTGACTCCGAGGCCGGCCACCAGGTTGGCGAGCCGGAACAGCATCTTGGTGGGGTCAACGCAGTAGTTGTCAGGAGTGTGGACGGCGCCCGTGAGTCCGGCAATCCGGACCCGTTCGGACGCCTCCGCGGCCGACAACAGCCGCAGGTGTGTCTCATCCACGCCCCACTCCCGGTTGGCTGCGACATAGGCCTCGATACGGCGCTGCTCACTGGCCGACCGAGCGACCTGTGTGGCACCGCCGTGGCGCGCGTCGATCGCGTCGGCACCGAGGATCTCGACGACGTCGTGCATCGCCTCCCGCAGCGCAGCCTCGGTGTCGAGAACGGCGTCGCGCCCGGCCACTTTGGCCAACACCGATCGAATGCCGACAGGCTTGCTGCTCAGCCAACCACAATTGCGCCCGGAAGCGCCGAATCCCAGTTCCTCGGCCTCGAACACCGCGACGCTCATACTGGGATCGGACTGCCGCAACGCCCATGCCGTCCACAAACCCGACAGGCCGGCGCCGACGATCGCGACGTCGACGTCCACGGACCGGTCCAGCGCTGTGGTGATCGGTCTCCGTAGGTTGTCCCGAGACATCCAGAACGAAAGATTTCCGTTGCGAGGCATCAAAACTCCAAGGGCCGTAGATCTTCTGGCCGGTCAGGACGCTTCGGCGGGCAGCACGATGGCATGCTCAGGCTTCCACTGCACCCGCACCGCGTCGCCAACGGTGAGGTCCGGGCCTGACCGGGCAGAGGTACGCGCCTCGAAGCGCCCACCATGCGACAACCGCACGACGTACTTACGGGTCCCGCCGAGGTAGATCGCCTCGATCACCTGGCCGCTCAGACCGGTTGCGGCCGAACTCGTTCCGTCAGATACCACCGACGTGTTCTCAGGCCGCACCAACAGGTGCACCGCACCCGTAGGCGCGGAGGACGGTACGCGGCACGACCAGCCTTCGCCCGTAAAGGTGGTTCCGTCGACGCGACCCTCGAGCCGGTTGGCCTCGCCCATGAAATCCGCGACGAACAGGTTGCTGGGCCGCTCGTAGAGGTCCTCTGCGGTGCCGAGCTGTGCGATACGCCCGCCTCGATAGATCGCGATGCGATCACTCATCACCAGGGCTTCCTCCTGGTCGTGCGTGACCGACACGATCGTGCAGCCCAGTTCCCGTCCCAGCCGCATGATCTCGAGCTGCATATCCTCGCGCAGCCGCTTGTCCAGCGCGCCGAGCGGCTCGTCCATGAGCAGCAAACCCGGCTTGAAGACGAAGCTGCGGGCCAACGCGACACGCTGCTGCTGGCCACCCGAGAGTTGTTTGGGCAGCCGTTTGCCCAAGTGCGCCAACTGCACCAGTTCCAACGCCTCGTGGGCCTGACGCTGCGCATCCTTGCGCCGTACGCCGCGCATCTCCAACGAGAAAGCCACGTTCTGCAACGCCGACATGTGCGGGAACAATGCGTAGTTCTGGAACACCACACCTATCCCACGCCGGTGTGGGGCAATGGTGGTGATGTCCTTGCCGTCGAGGGTGATCGACCCGGTGTCGGGGCTCAGGAACCCGGCGATGAGGTTGAGCGTCGTGGTCTTGCCCGAGCCCGACGGCCCGAGCATGGTGAGAAACTCGCCGGGGGTCAGATCCAGCGAGATGTCGTCGACCGCACGTTCTCCGTGGAATGACTTGCCGACAGAGGTCAGGGTCAGCGCCGACGGTGCGGCGAGCGTCGAGGAACCGGTCACGTGGAAGTCCTTACTTGTTGCGCTTGAGCAGTTGCATGGCGGCGAGCGCGAGCGTCGACAACGCGAGCAGACAGGTGCCGAGGGCCGCCAGGGTGGGTGTCACCTCGGTGCGAACCTGGGTCCACATCAGCACCGGAAGGGTCCGAGAGTGCGTGTTTGCCAAAAAGATCGACACCACGACCTCATCCCAGCTGGTGACAAACGCGAACAGCGCGCCCGCCGCGATTCCCGGCGCAGCCAGCGGCAGCACCACCTTGGTGACCTGCTTCCAGGGCGGAGCACCGAGGGAGGCCGCCGCTTTCTCGTAGTCCGGATCCACTTGGGACAGGCTGCTGCTGACGGCAACCGCCACGAACGGGATGGCCAGCACGGTGTGCGCGATCACGAGGCCGAGCAGTGTGCCGCCCAGGCCCCACCAGATCAGCATCCCGTACATGCCGACGCCGATGATGACGGCCGGGACGATCATGGGTGCCAGGGCGAACCCGTTGACCATCACGCCGATTCGCGTCTTGGCCCGCAGTCCGAGGGCCAATGCGGTGCCGAGTGCGGTGGCCAGGACCGTGGTCAGCGATGCCACCTGCAGGCTGTTGCTGGCTGCCAGCGCCCAATCCCGCTCGGTGAACAACTCGGCATACCACCGAGTGCTCCACTGGCCCGACGGAACGCCGAGCGTCGAGGACGCATCGAACGACAGCGGGACGATGTAGAGGGTCGGCAGGATGAGGAACAGTCCGACGACGGCGGAGACAAAGCCGAGCGCGACGTGGCGCAGTGGCATTCTCACCTGTTGCTCCTCTGGTAGGCGGCCCTGGCCGCGCCGAGCACTGCGAGCAGCACCAGCGTGGCCACCAGCAGCACGATGCCAAGCGCACCTGCGCGACTGAATCCGATGGTCTGGAGTTCGGTGGCGATGACCTCACCGATCATCGCCTGGTTGGGGTCACCCAACACGGCCGGTGTGATGTAGAAACCCAGCGACAGGATGAACACGAGGCTGGCACCGGCGCCGACACCCGGCATGCTCAGCGGCAGGAACACCCGATAGAACCTCTGGAAGGCATTGGCGCCCAGGCTTTCTGCCGCCCGCAACAACGTACGGTCGATCTTCACCATGGTGGCGAACAGCGGCAGCACGAAGTAGGGCAGCATGATGTGCACCATCGCGATGGTCACTCCCAGCTCGGTACGCACCAGGGGCAGCGGTTGGTCGATCAGGCCCATATTGTTCAGCACCGTGTTGATCAGACCGGTGTCCTGCAGCAGCGCCAGCCATGAGAACGTGCGGGCCAGCAGGCTCGACCAGAACGGCATCAGGACCAGGCCGAGCAGCAGAATTCGGAGCGCACCGTTGACCCTTGCGATGGCATAGGCCAAGGGATAACCCAGCAGCACGGTCGACAGCGTGGTGAGCAGTGCCGTCTTGAAGCTGTTGCCGAGCACCTGGAGATGCACCGGCGAGGACAGGATCTCGACGTAACCGGCCAGCCCGCCGTTTTCCAGGCTGCGCCGGCCCATGTACACCATGGGCGCGGCGAAGAACACCACAAGGAACACCACCGGCACACCGAGCAGCAACAGCGTGCCTCGACGTCCGATACTGGTGCGCGGAATCGCGGTCGCTACTGCAGCAGCCATGACTGGAACTCCCTTTGCACTGTGTCGAGATTCTCTGACCACCACTGGTCGTTCATCGTCACCCGGGTGGCCAGGTGGTTGCTCGGCACGTCGGGATTGGCCCGGACCTCCGGATCTGCGGCGGCCTGCGCGTTGACCGGCCCGTAGCCGCTCTCAAGCGAAAACTGCTTCTGCGGCCCATAAGACGTCATGAAGGCGATGAGTTTCATGGCTTGCTCCTTGTTAGGGCTGCCCTTGGGCACCATCCAGTAGGCATCCTGGCTGATCCAGACATCCCAGTTGATCCGCACCGGAGCGGTTTCGGCGGCCGCCGTCGCGCGGCCCACCCAGACCAGACCCATGGTCGCCTCCCCCGAGGCCATCAGCTGCTGCGACTGCGCGGCGGTATCCCACCACACGATCGAATCGCGGATGCTGTCGAGCTTGCGTAGCGCACGCGGAACGTCCAGTGGGTAGAGCGCCTCCGGCGTCACACCGTCGGCCAACAGAGCTGCTTCGAGCACCCCGCCGGCAGAGAACTTGTTGAGTGCGCGCTTGCCGGGAAACCGTGCGGTGTCGAAGAACTCGGCCATGGTGGACGGAGCGGGGCGGTCCGTGCGCACGGTCATGACGGTGCCCTCGACGTCGGCGCCGACCCGGTACTTGCCGGCGTAGCCAGGCAGCAGCGCCGCCCTGTCGACGATCGAGTAGTCGATGGGCTCGAGCCACTCGGCCTGTGCTTCGTTACCGAAATCGTTGGCCAGCAACACCACATCCCAGGTGGGGTTTCCGTTCTCGACCATGACGCGCAGTTTGGCGTTCTCCGACGGCGAGTCCTGGAAGATGGTTTGCCCGGGGTGGGCCCGTTCGTAGGCGTCGAAGAACGCCTCCGCCTGGGCCTTCTGGTAGGGCCCGCCGTAGCTCACCACGGTCAAAGCGTCGCCGCCACCGGACTTGTCGAGCAGGCCGCAGGCCGTGGTGGCCATCAAGACGACGCTGACCAGAAGGGACATCACGCGGATGGGACGTCTGAGGCGACATGGGTCATGCATCGGAAGCCACCTCGTCGTCGTCCGGAGCCTGTGCGAGTGCGGTTTTGGCAGCCAGCAGCCCGACATGAGCGGCGTGCTGCAGAGCCGACATCGTGCCGCGGTCTTCGACACATGCCGAGCCGACCGTCCACATCCCGGTGGCCGCCGCGCTGTGCTGGGCGAGCCACTGGGTGCGCAACTCTTCGGCGGGCCGCTCGCCGAGCGCGTGCACCACCAGATCGCATCGGTACTTGAAGATCCGGCCGTCACCGTGGCGCACATCGACCCCGCGGACCGCACGCCTGCCGCGAGCCCGCACGACCCGAGCGCCGGTCACCACGGCGTGCCGTGCGGCGGGCGCCACGCCGACCCGCTTGTCCACCACCAGTTCCACGGTGATGCCGGCTGCGGTGAGCTCGTCGGCGAACTCCAGCCCCGCGTCGCTGTCGGTAACCACCACCGCACGGTTACCCGGACGCACATTTTCGCGGTGTAGCAGCCTTTCCGCTGCTCCCTGCAACATGGTGCCGGGCAGGTCGTTTCCCGCGTACAGGTCCGCGATCTCGTAGGAGCCGGCCGCCACCACCAGGCTGGCCGGCCGCAGCTGCACCTGCACACCATCACCGACCACCGGCATCACCCCACCTTCGAACCAGCCGACAGCCGTTCCGTCGATGACGGTGATGGCCGGCGTCATCGCGCGCACCGCGGTGATCAGTTCGTCTGCCAGTCGGTCGACGCGGCGCTCAATTCCCGCTGCGTCGACCGCAACCCGGCACCGGCCGGCCAGCGAGCGGCCACCGAGGGGGCCGTCGTTGACCAGAACGACAGTCGCACCGGCGCACGCCGCCGAGATCGCGGCCTGGCAACCCGACAGGCCGCCACCCACCACGACGACGTCAGGGGCGAAGGGGATCCGATTGTCCTGTGGAAACACTCGTGTGGTGAGCCGGTCGGCGGCCGCCGCGGTGGGGATGCGTCCCGCACCCGCGATGTGGGCCATCGCCGTCTCGAAAAGATGCGCCAGCCGTGGATGTCGAGCGAAGTACCTGAACTGGAATCCGGCGGTGAGCAAGCGCGAGAACAGCGCGCTGGCCTCGAAAATGTCCCACGACGCCGATGGCCAACCACGCTCGCGGCTGACCACCATGCCGTCTTTGGCGGGGGTGGTACAGCTGAGTACTCCGGGCACGCCGTCGATGGTCAATGGGCAGTTCGGGCATACGCCGTAGCCGCAGGTGTAGCCGCGCGCACGGTGGTATTTGAAGCTGCGGGTCAGGATCGTGGTGCCCTGGGCCAGTAGTGCGCCGGCCACGGAAGTACCGTCTGCGCATTCGATTTCGCGGTTCTCGAAGGTGAACCGCACGGACCCCTCGCTCACCGGTGTTCCTCCCCGGGCACCACGAGGGAGCCCTCTGCGATGAGCCTGCCGGTGTGCAGGCGCTCGATGTCGAACGGCGCGATCAACGCGTCCTTACGGCCGGTCGCGATGTAGGCGGCCAGCAGTTGCGCGGTGGCGGGCGCGGCCATGAAGCCGTACACCCAGCCGCAGCTGACGAAGAAGTTGGTGAGCCGATCGGCCTGGTCGATGACCGGCGCCAAGTCCGCGGTCTGGGTGACGGTGCCTGCCCAGTGCCGCAGCACCCGCACCCCACCGAGCAGCGGGAACAGCGAGACGAAGCTGGTCGCCATGTCCTGGAGCAGGTCGTAGGTGCCGTGCACGCTCTCGGTTTCGTCGATGCCGGGAAGTTCGGTGCCGCCGACAAATTCGCCGCGCGAGGTCTGATGGCAGTACCCCAGGATCGTCGGACAGGCCACGGCGGTCGGCACGACCGGTTTGATCGGTTCGGTGACGATCATCTGCAGTCGGTTGACTCGAATCGGGATGTCGACCCCGGCCATCTGGTTGATCGCGACGGCACCACCGCCTGCACAGTTCACCACGACAGGCGTCGCGATGTGGCCACGCGATGTCGACAACCCGGTCACCCGCCCACCTGCCGATTCGACGTCGAGCACCTCGACGTCCGCGAACACCTCGACCCCTCGGCGAGTGGCAGCGCGCAAGTACGCCCACACCACCGCGTCGTGGTGGGCGAAACCGCCGTTGGGCTGCAGGAGTCCGCCGCGCACCATGTTGGGGTTCAGCGCGGGAATCAGTTTGCGCACCTGCGCGGCGTCCAGCAGTTCGGTCTGCACACCGCAGCTGCGGTGCACGTCCATCTCGGCGCGCCGTTGTTCGTACTGTTCGTCGGTCGTGGCCAGAATCAGATACCCGGGCTGGTGCAGCAGGAAGTTGAAGTCCAGTTCACCGGGCAATTGCTCCCAGCGCCGCAAGCTCGCCGCAAGCAACAGCGACCACTCCGGTGACGAAAACGCCGAGCGGATCAGTTCACCGTTGCGGCCGCTGGCACCCGACCCCGGCCAGCTGCGGTCGACGACGGCGATGCGCTCGACGCCCTGCTGTGAGAGCTCGTAGCTCAGCGCGAGGCCCTGGATACCGGCGCCGATGATGACGGCATCGTAGGTGGCGGCCGGAGCGGCGATGGTCACGGCGGGCAGCGCCATCAGCGGCGCTCCGTGTCGGGCTCGCCGGGACGGATCACGCGCTGCGCGTCGACCAGGGCGCCGAGGCGCACAGCGTGAAGTGGTGCCCGCACTGTCGGGCGCGGCGCGTCCACCGCTGGGTTTCCGAGCAGGTCCACCATCACCCCACGGACCAGCGGGGCGCAGAACTTCCCTTGGCACGGGCCCATGAACGCCGCGGTGGCACGTTTCAGTGTCTCGGGGTTCGTGTATCCACGGCGGATCATCGACTTCAGGTCGAACAGAGTCGCGTCATGGCACGGACACACGATCGTGTGACGGTCGTCAGCATCGGCGGTCATGGCTGCGGCTCCCTGGGGCTCGGAGTGGGTGCGACACCAGGGAGGCCTGGATCACATTCATTGATAATATTGCGGGCGTATTATTAATTCGTCAAGCCGATCGCAGGAACTGCCGAAGCCCCATCGCGGAGGGGGCGGGCGACGCCGGAGCCGGCCTGGTTTCATCGACAGTCATGGTGGCAGCGGGAAGCGAGGACATGTCCGGCAACGATGGCAGGCCGCGAATCGGCCGCCCGTCCTACGACGAGGTGGAAGTCGCCGAGCGCAAGCAGAGGATCCTGGACGCCGCGATCACCCTCGTTCCTCAGCTCGGCTCCTCCAACGTCCGGCTCAAGGACATCGCCGCCCAAGCAGGCGTCTCGGTCGGTACGTTGCAGCACTATTTCGCCAGCCGCCACGAACTCATCGAATCGGCGTTTGCCGTACACGCGCGCCGGGTGGTCGACGGTATCGAGGCCGCCATCGAACACACCGACGATCCATGGCAACAAGTGTGCGCGCTGATCGCCCGGTTCTCCGCCGTCAAGGACGTCCAGTCGCGCAGCGCCCTGTGGGTGGAGTTCGCCGCCGAATCGGCGCGCAACGCCCACCTGCGCAAACTGATGGGCGACACCTACGCAGAGTGGCGGGCCATCCTATCCGGCGCGGTGATAAACGGATCCCGCTCGGGCGCCTTCGTTTTCGACATCACCGCAGAACAAGCCGTCGACGGGATATGCGCGCTGCTCGACGGCTACGAGGTGGCCAACGCCATCGGTGTCTGGCGCGAATCCGACGGCCGATCCGATGTGGTACTGCTGAACCTGATCGCCCGCATCCTCGGATACTCAGGCGCCGAATGACTCACAGACCTCGGTCTCTGACCGCAGTCTGAAGCCGCTGCATGACAGGAGATTCGGTGACGATCGCACCAACCCTCGTTGCCGACGACGGTTGAGGTGGTGCAGTATCACGGTGTGCGCGCTGCGATGAGATGTGTCGTGATCGGTGCGGGAGCCTGGGGTTTACCCACTGCCGCCGAACTGGCGAGGCGTGGGCACCAGGTCACGCTCGTCGACCGGTACGGGCCGCTCAACGCGGAGTCGTCGTCGTCTGGGCCCACCCGATTGTGGCGCATCGCCGACCCCGACCCGGTGCGGGTCCGAATGGCGTTGCGGGGCATAGACGCCATGGAACGCCTCGCCGAACGGTCGCGGGCAACAGTGTTCCTGAAGCGTGGATTGCTGTGGCGTGACAACGAATCCCTGCCGGATCTGATCGCCACCATGCAGCAATTCGACGTCGACCATACGGTCGTCGACGACGGCGACGTCGCGATGTACTTTCCCGGCCTGCTGCCGGATGGGAGGGACGCAGTCTGGCAGCCGGCGGCCGGGATCGTTCTGGCCGAAGAATCGCTGCGGGCCCAGGAGCGGCTGTTTCTTGCAAGCGGAGGTATCGAATCGTTCGGTCGAACCGTGGCGGGCATCGAGGTCCGCGGGAACGGTGTGCGAGTGCAGTTCGATGATCACGCCGTGGAGGACGCCGACGTGGTCGTCGTTGCGGCCGGCCCAGGAACTCCACGATTGCTCGAGACGATCGGTGTGGACCTGCCCCTGCATCCCTATCTCGAACAAACCGTGCACTTCGGTGATCCGGAAAACCCCGGGGCGACAAACGATCACCCGTGCCTCTTCGATGGCCCGCAGGGCGATATCCCGGGCATCTACGCGATGCCGTCACCCGGTATCGGCTACAAGGTCGGCCTCGATCTGCCGTTGCGTCCCTATGATGACGCAGACCCCGACCGCACTCCCGACATTGCCCGCACGGCACTGCTCAGGGACCGCGTCGCGCGAGACCTGACGTCGGTCGAGCCGACAGTGCTCGGTGCACACGTCTGTTCGTGGACCGATTCGCCCGACGGCAAGTTCGTCATCGACGCGTTGTCCGACGGCGTGGTACTCGCCTGTGGCGATTCCGGTGAGGGGTTCAAGTACTCGGCCCTCATGGGCGAGGTGCTGGCCGATCTCGCAGAGGGCCGACCCGCCGATCCCGACGTGGCGGCGATGTCGATGGCCCGCTTCGATGAAGGCCTGCCCGTGCACACCGGGCCGCACGCCCTCGGCAGGCACTGACACAGAACACGCTCGCCGCGCGCATCTCCGTGCGTTGACGTAGGGCAGAAGGACAAGTTCCCGATCGACCTGACCTACTGGGCTGACAACCACGACACGCTCGTCAACGCGTACACAGACTGGCTGGCCGGCTAACAGGATTCGACGCTATGACCGTAATCGATGCGTTGTCGGGGCCGAACACGTCCCGCCAGGCACCAGACGAGCTGCCGGTCGGTGCCAGGCGACGACGCGGCGGTACCGTCGGCTTGCTGCTGCCCGCAGTGGTTCTCGTCCTCGGCGTCTTCGTGGTGCCACTCGGCATCATGCTGTGGCGGGCCCTCAGCGAACCAGAACCGGGGTTGGGCAATTTCGCGTGGTACCTGACCGATCCGGTACAGCGTGATGTGCTGGCCAGGACATTCACCACGGGACTGATCGTGACCATCGTCTGTCTCGTGATCGGTTATCCCTACGCATACGCGATGGTCGCGTTCGGGCCAAAAATCCGAGCGTTACTGACGATGCTCGTGCTAGTGCCGTTCTGGACCAGTCTCATGGTTCGAACGTTCTCGTGGGTCATCCTGTTGGCCGACAACGGTCCGGTGCACTCAGTGCTGAAATCGATCGGACTGGGCAACGTGCATCTCATTCGCACCAACCTCGGCGTGGTGATCGGCATGAGCCAGATCCTGTTGCCGTTCATGGTGTTACCGCTCTACGCGGTGATGGCCGGAATCGATCGCAGGCTCATCCTGGCATCATCGAGCCTGGGCGCGCGGCCTGCCGTCTCGTTTCTGCGGGTGTGGGTGCCGTTGACCCTTCCGGGCGTCGGTGCGGGCTGTTTGATGGTGTTCATCAGCAGCCTCGGCTTCTATGTGACCCCCGCGTTGTTGGGCTCACCAGACAACGCGCTGATCAGTCAGCAGATCTACGCGCAGGTGAGCAGCCTGTTGCAGTGGGGTAAGGGCGGAGCGATGGGTGTGGTGCTGCTGGTCCTGACATTCCTGGTGCTCGCAGTGCTCGCGCTGGCGCTACGCCGGGCGAACCGGCAGGGGCTGCGAGCATGAACGGTCGACTGAGCACCGTGTGGCGGGCACTGCTCCTGCTGTTCTGCGGCATCGTCGCGCTGTGGCTGGTCGCACCCTCGCTCGAGCAATGATCAATACCTGTGGATGAGCCTCGGTGTGGGGGCGTGAAGATGGGCGCACCTTCCCGGGGATGATCTTCACGGAATCAGGTATTCGATCAAGACCGGCGTTGGCGCGCTGGTT
>Ga0180215_1001802_pt1 | contig 22749 bp, 5 predicted proteins | sample eDN3rd37CBELigBY_FD_128871 | JGI IMG/M metagenome (GOLD analysis project Ga0180215, IMG submission 128871) | Enriched backyard soil microbial communities from Emeryville, California, USA - eDNA 3rd pass 37_C BE-Lig BY (version 2) (version 2) | ecosystem: Environmental > Terrestrial > Soil >... | reverse complement strand
ATCGGGGAGGAGGTCCTGCTCTCCTGGAGCCTGGGGGAGGATCCCGCAGGGGAGGCGCCGGTCCCGAGTCTTCGCGACGCAGAGGGGACCAGCTATCGGATCGAGGCCGAGAGCGAGAGCGCGACCCTGGCCCCCTCGAAGGCGGGGAGCTGGGAGCTGATCCTGCAGGCGACCACCCTTCACCCCCTCTCGAGCCCGGCGGAAGCCAGGGTGACGGTGGAGGTCCTCCCCTTCCCGGAGGTGTCCCTGACGGCGACGCCGAGCCACTACGACGACGCGGCGACGGAGGGGGTGGAGCTGGCGTGGACCTCCGACCACGTGGACGAGCTGATCCTCTACCGGCTGGTCGACGGGGCGCCGATCGAGGAGCGGGTGATCGGTGAGGCGGAGCGGGCGGCGGGGGATCTGCGGATCGTCCCTGTGGAAGACGTGACGTTCCGGCTGATCGGCAGGAACGCATTGGGCAGGACCGCCGAGGCAGAGGCCTCCATCAGCGTCGCCGCCACCGAGGTCCTCGGCTTCACGGCGACGCCGGACTCGGTGACCGCAGGCCAATCGGTGCTGCTGAGCTGGACGACGCAGATGGTGGATGAGGTTCGGCTGGATCTGGGGGGCGGCGCCTACATCGTCGAAGAGACCCTGGCGCCGTACCTCGATGTGGAACGCCTGGGAGGGACCCGCCTCGAGCTCACCGACGCCTGCAGCGCCTCCGTCGATCTCAACGGCTGCGCGCTCCTCTCGTTCCCCCCGGACTTCTCGTTTCCCTTCGGTGGCATCGAATACAGCAAGGTCCGCGTCTACGGAAACGGGGTGATCAGCTTCGACGATCAGACCCTGGTCCCCTTCTCCGGCGCGAAGCAAGGCTTCCCGAGCACCTCCGCGGCCTGGGCCCACCTGGCGCCCTTCTGGACCGAGCTCTCCTGGAGCGGCGTGGCGGTGCCTGGAGGCGGCTACCCGGCCGGGAACATCCACGTGCTGCGCCAGAAGGACGTCGACGTCGACGCCCTGGTGATCCAGTGGAAGGACGCGACCTTCGCGAGCGTGCCGGAGCGAAACGCGAGCCTGAACTTCGAGGTGGTCCTCCACGGCGACGGCAGCTTCGAATATCGCTACGGCGAGATGTACGGCGGCCTCGTTGCGGCACAGAGCGCCCCCAATGGCGGGAACGCGAACATCGGCTTCCAGCTCCCGGACCAGAGCGAGTTCGACCTCCGCTCCTTCCCGGGCCAGCGAGAGATCCGCGGCTCGCTCTCGGGCCGCACCATCGCCTACAGGCCCGCCCCGTCGGTGGAGAAGAACGGGAGCTTCGTCTGGCATCCCTACGCCGATCAGGACACGGTGACGGCGACCCTCCGGGTGTCGAAGGGGGAGCGCAGCCACAGCCGGAACGTCACGGTGGGCGTCGCGCGGCGCCCGGAGGTCACCCTGGTGCCCAGGGTCCACGATCCGATCCCGATGGGGGAGTCGTTCCGCCTGGGCTGGCGGACCGTCCAGAGCAGCGCCCTGGAGGTGGTGGACGGCGGCGGCACGGTGCGGTGCACCGCAGCCTCGCAGTCCGCGGTGGACGAGGGCTTCTGCATCCTCGAGGAGGCAGCGGAGGGGCTCTACGCGTACACGGTTCGCACCACCGGCGCCAACGGCCTGGTGGTCGAGAGGTCGATCGAGATCAAGTTCTTCGAGCCCTTCGGGATCGAGACCTTCGAGGCGGATCGCTACGTGCTGCTCCGAGGCGAGTCGGTGACCTTGAGCTGGGATACCGACCACATCGCCGACCTGAGCCTCACGGCGAATGGGGTCGAGCTCCTGCCGGAAGGCGCCCCCTCCGGCCCGGGATCCCTGGTGCACGCGGTGCAGCAGAACACGACCTACCTGCTCCGGGCCACGAACTCGCTGGGCATGGTCGACGAGCGGTCCTTCGACGTGGAGCTCTGGTCCGTGGCCATCGACGTGGAGGCGCCGCCCTCGACGAGGGTGAGGCCGGGACAGGACCTGGTCCTCACCATCGAGGGGAGCGACCTCGACGGGGGCGCGCCTCCCACGATCTTCGGGACCCTCCCCCTGGAGGAGGTGACGGATCCGGCGTCGAAGTTCAGCGACATCTCCACCCACCCGGAGGTGAACGAGATCACTGTCGGGGGGACCGCGACCTCCGTGATCACCAACGTCCCCTTCCCCGAGGGCTTCGTCTTCCCCTACTTCGGCGAGAACCAGACCTCGGTGCGGACCTTCCTGGATGGCTACGTCTCCTTCGACGAGAGCGCCGCCCTGAACGCCACGAACGTGCTCCTGCCAGCGTCGAACACGCCCCAGTACCGCGCGGCCCACCTCGCGGTGTTCTGGGATGATCTCCACTCCCGCAACAAGGGGAAGATGTACACGGCCCTCGTGAACCCGGACACCTTCGTGGTGCAGTGGTCGCATCTGAGCACGACCTTCGGCACGAACAACAACGCCACCCTGGATCTCAACTTCCAGCTCGTGCTCCACCGGAGCGGCGCCTTCGAATACCGCTACGGGACCATGGCCCACCACACCACGCCGCCCACCACCGGCCAGCTCTGCCAGCCCTCGACCTGCGAGAAGGAGGCGAACGGCTCCAGCGCCACCATCGTGTACCAGAAGACCGACAACTCCACCGGCCAGGTCCTCCACTTCGGGGGCACTGCCGACGGCATGATCTACGCGGAGGGCTTCGCCGGGGGCCTCAGCAACCGGACCTTCCGCTACGAGCCGATCGTGGGGCGAAAGACTGTGACCTATCGCCCCAGCCACGGCGGATCCTACGAGTTCTGCACCTTCTCCGAGGGCGCGATCGTCTGCAGGACCCTCGAGGTGGAGGCGCCCTTCGGGATCGAAGCGTTCCGCGCCTCCTCCCGGACGATCCGCTTCGGCGAGAAGGTGACCCTCTCCTGGAACACCGCCGGCGGGACGAAGCTCACCGTCCTGGACGATGGCGGAGCGGAGGTCTTCACCACCACCGATCCGGCGTTGATCGACGAGGGGCTGGTGGAGCTCCAGCCCGGACGGCACACCACCTATGAGCTCGTGCTCGAAGGAGGCCCCCACAGGATCTCCCGCCTGCTCCCGATCGAGGTGACGAGGGTCGACCTCACCCTCTCCGCCACCGCCTCGACCCGGCCCGGGGACGTCGTGACCCTGAGCTGGACCGGGACCGGACTGGATCCGGCCCTCGCCCCGATCCTGATCCGGCCGATGGAGGAGGATCCCGGCCTCTCCTATGATGCCCTCGATCTCTCGGCGGACGTGGACGCCACCGAGCTCGTCGGCGCCAACTCGGCCGGGCGCAACGTGGTGGTCGACTTCCCTGCGGGCTTCACCTTCAGCTACCTCGGCACCGAGATGAGCTCGATGATGGTCTCGTCGAAGGGGTACCTGAGCTTCGACACCTCGAACGTCACGATCAACGCGAACAACCAGCGGATCCCCTCGACGGTGGCGAACAGCATGCGGGTCCACCTCGCGCCCTTCTGGGAGAACCTGAACACCCGGGCGTCGGGGCGGGTCTACTCCAAGCTCTACGACCCGGACACCTACGTGGTGCAGTGGAGCCGCAACAGCATCACGGCGGGCTCCAGCGCCTCGGTGGCCTACAACCTGAACTTCATGGTGGTCCTGCGCCGCAACGGCGACTTCGAGTTCCGCTACGGCGCCATGGATCCCCCCGCCTCTCCTGCGGCGGGCTGCAACCCGGCGAACTGCGTCGAGGAGGCCAACGGATCCTCCGCGACCATCGGCTTCCAGCACCCCAGCGGCCTCACCGGATCGCTCCTCCACTTCGGCGGCGCCGGCGCGGAGGCAGGGAGGCTCCCCATGCCGGGGGGCCTCGCGAATCGAAGCTGGAAGTTCTCGCCGAGCACGTCGTTCGCCGCCGGCTCGATGCAGGTCAGGCCGGGGCAGACCACCACCTACCAACTCTGCGCCCTCGACCCCGTCACCGGCGACGTCAGCTGCTCGAACGAGGTGGAGATCGAGGCGAGGTGGAGCATCGACTCCTTCGTCGTGAGCCCGCACGGGGTGAGGAGCGGGCAGCCCCTCCAGCTCTCGTGGAAGGTCACGGGGCTGGACCAGCTCACCCTCACCGCCAACGGAGCGGTGATCCATTCGGATGCGGGGCCCTTGGTTCCGGCGACGGGACAGCTCACCCACACCCCCTCCGGCAGCACCACCTACGTCCTGACCGGATGGTCGATGGGACGGGAGGTGCAGGAGACCGTTCAGGTGGAGCCGCGGACCTTCGACCTCAGCGCCCAGGCCCCTGTCGGTCCCTTCTTCCCCGGGACGAAGATCGACCTGAGCTGGAGCGTGACGAACACGGATCCGGGCGACCTGCAGGTCTTCTCGCCGATGCACGAGATCGAGGCCTCCCCCGGATCTCCAGGCGCATACGCGGACGTCAGCGTGCTCGAAGGCGCGACCAAGCTCGTCATGCCCAACTACGCAGGCGGCGTCTCCGTCTCGCTGCCCTTCGCCTTCCCTTACTTCGGCGGGAGCCACAGCGAGGCCCACGTCTTCGTCGCTGGCTACCTCTCCTTCGGAAACCCTTCGGGCTCCAGCTTTCGGAACAACAAGCCCCTCCCGGGAGGGAACGATTCGACCAGCAACCAGATCCATCTGGCGCCATTCTGGGACACCCTCCTCTACGAGGGACCCGCAGGCATCTATACCTACCAGCCCGACGCGAGCACCTTCGTCATCCAGTGGAAGCAGCTCGACCGAACCACGAGCCACACGAACGAGGGCGACCGCTACGATCTCAACTTCCAGCTCGTGCTCTTCGGGGATGGATCCTTCGAGTACCGCTACGGCTCCATGCTGCCACCCGTGACGCCTCCGACCCTGCAGGAGGATCGATGCCTCCCGTCGAACTGCGTCGCGGAGGCGAACGGCGCCGGCGCGACCATCGGTTACCAGACTGTGGACGGCGCCTTCGGGCAGACCCTTCACTTCGGGGGGATCGAGCCGGGCATGGTCGGGCTCTTCGGTGACGTGAGCGCACACGGCTTGCTGCCGATGCCGGGTGGCCTCTCGAACCGATCGTTCCGCTTCGAGCGCAAGGCCGTCGGCACCGCGCGGGTCATCGTGGGGGCCACCCGTCCCTACGAGATCTGCGCCAGGCTCGGGAGCTTCCACGACTGCACCTCACTCATGGTCCGCGCGGTGGCCCAGCCTGGTGACCTGATGATCATCGAGACGATGATCGATCCGGCAGGGGGCGCCGCCAACCAGTGGTTCGAGGTGCGAAACCTCACCAGGCAGACCCTCGACCTGAATGGCTTCCGGATCGGCACCGACACCGGGAGCCACACGATCTCCCGACAGCTCCTGTTGGATCCGGGCGAGCTGCTGACCTTCGCCGCCTCGGCGGGGGCGGGCATCGAGGCCGACTATGTCTACGGGCAGGAGCTCTCCTTCTCGCCCATGCGCGATCGCCTGGAGCTCGGGGCAGGGACCTCCGTGATCTCGTCGGTGCATTGGGGCGTCGACTGGGAGATCCCAACGGGGAGGAGCCTCAGCCTCGACCCACGCTTCCACCTGCTGGGGAGGGCGATCCTCGAGGACTTCGGCAAGTGGTGCGACGCGGGCCCAGCCGGGAGCCCGGGGAGGATCGGCGAGGGTTGCCTCAGCAGCGACTACGACGTGGATCCCATCTCCGGCTTCCCCTTCGTGGACATCTCGGCGATCGGCAGCAGGGCCCCCGCAGCGGAGGCGACCTCGAGCCTGGCCAGGCTCCCGCTGCAGGGCTTCCGCTTCCCCTTCTTCGACCAGGTGGTCGATACGGTCTGGGTGGGATCCAACGGCTGGCTCTCCTTCGCGGAGGAGCTCCCGACGGCGAACCCGGCGCTCACGGCCCCCGTGCTCCCCCGCAACGCCAACCACGCCCTCACCGGGCCGCTGGTCGCAGCGCTCTGGACGCAGATGACCTGCGTCCGGACGGCGTTCGACTGCAGGGTCTACCAGCACACGACGCAGATCGACGGGAAGGAGGTCGCGATCGTGCAGTGGGATGGATTCCAGCTCGCACAGGCTGCGGTGATCCCCGGCGCGCCTCCGAGCACCGGCGAGATCACCTTCCAGGTGCAGCTCTGGGAAAATGGAGACATCGTCGTGGCCTTCGACGAGGTGATCCCGAGACATCCGGCCGTGACCTCGAACTGGGCGAGGTATTGGGGCTCGGCAGCCTGGGTGGGGCTGGAGTCGCTGGACCGCCAGCACTACGTCAGCGCCCACTTCAACGAGCTGCTGGATCTCCAGGACCGCAGCTTCCACTTCCGCCGGAAATAGAGGAAGCTCTCCGAGCCTGAGAAGGAAGCGCCCCCGCGGAGCCGGAGGCGCTTTCTTCAGCTCGCGCTTCGCGTGAGAGGGCTCATTGTCTTCGGTCTCCCTTCGGTCGCGGCCGCAGACGCCTCTCCCGGCGTCGGGGTCCGACCCGTGGACGTGTCTGATCTTGCGGATCGATCCTCCCAGCATCCATCGCGAGCGGCCGCCCTTCTTCGGCCGCACCCGCGAGCGGGCCCAGCTCGAAGACGACCTGCAGCGGAGGGCGCCGCTCGTCTCCGTGGTCGGTCCGTCGGGGATGGGAAAGTCTCGCCTCGTCCGGATCGTCGCGGGTGCTCTGGAGCCCAGCTTTCGCCAGGAGGGCGGCGCCTGGTGGGTCGACCTGCGGAACTGTGCCTCGGAGGCAGCGATCGAGGCAGCCGTCGCCACCGCCCTGGGGATTCCGCGCGCGGGGTGGGACGACCTGGCTGCCGCCCTCGATCTGCAGGGGCGGATCCTCTTGGTTCTGGACGGCGTCGACAGCGGCTCCTCGGAGGCACAGGCGGTGATCGAGCGCTGGCTGCGGCGCTGCGCCGTCCTCCAGATCCTCGCGACCTCGATCCTGCCCCTCGGCTTCGACGACGAGGTCCGCTTCGAGCTCGGTCCCATGGAGGTGGGAGACGCCGTCGACCTCTATCTGGACCGGGCCCACCGCGCCTGGTCGGGTCGTCCGCGTGTGCCGTCGGAGGAGCAGGAGGTGGAGGAGCTGGTGCGCCGGCTGGATCGGCTCCCGCTCGCGATCGAGCTCGCCGCTGCCCGGGTCCGGGTCCTCTCTCCACGAACGCTCCTCAACCGCCTGGACGATCGGCTCGAGCTCCTCTGGTCGAGTGCACCCGGACCTCCGGGATCGCTCTTTGAGGCCCTGGCCCGGAGCTGGAGCTGCCACGGCCCGAAGGAGCAGGAGGTCCTGGCCCAGGTCTCGGTCTTCGAGGGCGGCTTCACCCTCGACGCCGCTGCGGCGGTGGTCGACCTCCCGCTCCGCGAGACCCTCGAGCTGGTGGACCGGCTGCGCAGCACCTCCCTCCTCCAGGTCGAGGAGACCGACCCGCCGCGCTTCTTTCTCCCGGAGGGGATGCGGCTCTACGCCAGGCGCGAGCTGGAGCGGATCGATCCGCGGGGAGAGAGCCTCGCCCGCCACTGCCTCTGGTTCGTGGAGCGGGGAGAGGCAGAGCTGGCCCGGCTGGGACGCAGGGAGGACCCCTCGGCGCTGCGCTGGCTCGAGGCGGAGCGGCGGAACCTGGAGGCGATCCTCCACCGGGTGCGGGAGCCGGGATCCGCGCACGGGGGAGGTGCGGGTCGGACGAGGAACGAGGAGGAGCTCGCTGCGCGGGCCGGGCGGATCCTGGGCTGGATCCTCCAGCGGGAAGACTACCCTGCAGCGGGAATGGCGGCCCTCGAAGCCACGGTGGAGGCGGCCCGCGCCTGCGAGGATGTGACGCAGATCGCCAGGGCCCTGGGGCACCTCGGCGCTGCGTCGGCGCGGCAGGGCTGGATCGACGAGGGCCTCGCCTACCTTCAAGAGGCGCTCTCCCTCGCGACCGGCTCCGCAGGCCGAGAGCAGGTCGAGGGGGAGCTCTGCGCCCAGCTCGCGTCGGTCCACCTCCAGCGCGGAGATTTCTCCCAGGCCGCGCCCTCCATCGCCCGCGCGATGCAGCTCGGCGCTGCGCTGCGTCTTCCGCTCCTGGAGGCGACGGCGATGATCCAGGAAGCCTGGGCGAACGTTCATCGCTCGGGACTGGAGCAGGCCGCCCTCCGCTTCGAGCAGGGGCTCGCCATCCTGCGTCGCCATGGCGACTATCGCCGGGAGGCGGCGGCGGTGTCGGGCCTCGCCAGCGTCCGGGTGGATCAAGGGCTGTTCCGCGAGGCGCGGCAGACGATCCTCGCGGCGCTGAAGCGCTACCGGGAGAGCGGCGCCGCCGCCGAGGAGGCCAGCGTCCTCGCCTCCCTCGCGGCGGTAGAGCTCGGTGCCGGGAGGTTGGACCTCGCAGCGGACCATGCAGGCAAGAGCCTCGCGATGCTCCGCGCCCTCGAGGACCGGCCCCGGATCGGCTCCGTCCTCGGGACCCTGGGGCTGATCGCCATGGAGAACGGGGATCTGGCAGGGGCGGAGGCGGGGCTGCTGGAAGGAATCGGCGTCCTCGAGGAGGTCGGCGCCCGGCACGCCTCCGCCTCCTTCCTTCCCTTCGTCGCCGCGCTGGAGGCGAGGCTGGGCAGGGATCTGGAGGCCCGCCGCAGCCTGGAGGATGCCAGGGCCCACTTCGAGCCGATGGGCGACGAGGTGGGGCTCGTCCTCGTGGAGCTGATCGGAGCCGCGTTGGATCTGGAGCTGGCGACGCGGCTCCCGCCGGCGGAGAGCGCGAAGGCCCAGGAGCTGCGCAGGGGCGCCAGGAAGCGCCTCGAGCTCGCCCGCCGCCCCGAGGCGAGCAGGAGCGGTCGGCTGGGCTACGCGATCCGCCTGGTGGAGAGGGCCCTCGACGAGGCGGAGACGGGAGCGAGGGAGGGAGCCGAGTCCCCATCCGCAGAGGGGCTTCGGATCGGCCAGGACGCAGAGTGGTTCGAGGTCCCCGGCAAGGAGCGGGTCGACATCCGCAACCGCGCCGCCATCCGCAAGATCCTGGGGAGGCTGGCCCAGAAGCGCCTGGACGCGCCGAGCGAGGGCTGCTCCTCACACGAGCTCTTCGACGTGGGCTGGCCCGAGGCGAAGATCGATCCCGAGGCCGCCGTGCGCAGGGTCTACATCAGCATCTGGACCCTGCGAAACCTGGGGCTCAGCGACCTGATCCTCAGCCAGGCCGATGGCTATCTGCTGGATCCCGCCATGCCCCTGATCGTGGAGGCTGGCTGATTGGAGGGTGGGGCGACAGGGCCCTGGGCCGTGGTAGGATCGACGATCGAGCGAGGCATGCTTGGGAGCGAGATGTCGATCTTGAAAGCGCCGCGGAGTCGGACCTCCTTCCTCGGGCGCGAGCGTGAGGGAAGCCTCCTCATCGACGATCTGGAGAACGGCGCCGGGCTGGTGACCGTCACCGGCCTCTCGGGGATCGGCAAGACCCGTCTGGCCCAGCGGGTCGTCCAGGAGATCGGCGCCTCCTACGAAGAGGAGGGGGGCGCCTGGTTCTGCGGCCTCACCTCCTGCAGCAGCGCCGCCGACGTGGAGGCGGCGGTGGCCTCGCTCCTGGGGATCCCCTTCGCCCACGAGAAGCAGCTCGAGCGCGCCCTCGCCAATCGCGGCAGGATGTTGCTGGTCTTGGATGGTCTCGACGGGGTCGCGGCCACGGTGGGCGCGTTGCTCTCCGACTGGCTCGGTCTCGCCCCGGAGCTGCAGATCCTGGCGACCTCGGTGGTCCCCATCGGCCTGGACGCGGAGGTCCGCTTCGAGCTGGGGCCGATGTCGCGGGAGGAGGCGACGGCTCTCTACCTGGAACGGGCCGATCGGGCGCGCGGCGGGGTGCCCTTTGCGCCGCCGGATCGCGAGGCGGTGGAGCAGCTGGTGGCCCGGCTGGATCGGGTCCCCCTCGCGATCGAGCTCGCCGCCGCCCGGGCGCTGGAGCTGCCCCCTCGCACCCTGCTCTCGCGCTTCGACGACCGCTTCGAACTTCTCCTCCCGACCGCAGAAGGGAGGCAGACCTCCCTCTTCGGAGCGCTGCGGCTGAGCTGGGAGCTCCTCAGCGAGGAGGAGCAGGCCCTGCTCCTGCGGCTCTCGGTCTTCGAAGGGGGCTTCACCGTCGACGCCGCCATCGGGATCCAGGACGAGGACACCTCGGAGCTCGAGATGCTCGATCGGCTGGACGGCCTGCGGGCGAAGGCGATGCTCTCGACCACCGACGCGCAGCCGCCCCGCTTCTTCTTCATGGAGAGCGTCCGCGACTTCGCCAGGCGGAAGCTCGACGAGGCGGGGCTGCGGGAAGAGACGCTGCGCCGGCTCTCCGACTACCTGGTGGAGCACGGCGAGCGGCGAGCCCTGGAGCTGGAGGGGCCGCACTTCCGACAGGCCATCGCCTGGATCGAAGCCACCCGGGAGGATCTCGTCGGCGTTCTCTCGAGGGAAGGGAAGGAGCGACCCGCGATCGCCGCCAGGGCGGGGTTGGTGCTCTTCTCGCTCTTGAACTTCTGGGGATACTCTGAGGACGCGATCGAGCTCCTGGTCGTCGCCCTCGATGCTGCAAGGCGCAGCGGCGACGAGACCCTGATCGCCAGGGTCCTGATCTGCGAGGGGATCGCCCTCGGCCCCAAGGGGCGAACCCCCGAGGCGGTCGCGGCGCTGGAAGAGGCGGTGGACCTCCTGCGACGGCGCGGCGATCGGGAGGCGGAGGGAAACGCCTTGGCCCGCCTCGCCTACGTGTTGGACTGGACGGGAGACGTCGCCCAGGCGAAGAGCCTCCTCGAGCGAGCGCAGCAGATCGGGCGGGAGGTGAACGCTCCCCACGTCGAAGCGACAGCGCTCCTCTTCCTCGGCCTCTGGGCCCAGGGTTCCGGCGACTTCGACGAGGCGGAGCGCTGCTTCGAGGAGACCCTCGCCATCGTCCGTCGCCACGGGATGGTGCGCCGCGCGGGGATCGTCTCCTACTGGCTGGGAAGCCTCTTCATGAACCAGGGGCGCTTCCGGGAGGCCCGCCGGGCGCTCCACGAGGTCCTGGTCCGCTCCCAACGCGTGGGGAACCGCTGGCTCGAAGCGAACACCCTTACCAACCTGGGGGCGACGGAGCTGGCGGCGGGCCTGTTGAGCGAGGGCGAGCGCTACTCCCTCCAGGCCCTGTCGATCCTCCGTGAGAACGGAGACCAGCCAGGGGAGGTGATCGTCCTGGGGAACCTGGGCTGCCTGGCGCTGGTGCGGGGGGAGTTCGAGGTCGCCAGGGCGCGACTGCTCGAGAGCCTCGAGGTCCTCGATCGCTGCGGGGAGCATCGGGTCCGAGGCTCGCTCCTGGCCTACCTGGGGCTCCTGGACGCGAGGACCGGCGCCCTCGATCGGGCGCGGGACCTCCTGGCGCAGGCGCGGCGCTTCTTCGAGAAGCTCGTCGATCGGAGCGGCCTCGCCACCCTCTCCCTCATCGAGGGCTGCCTGGAGCTCGCACAGGCACGCGGCCTCCAGGATCCCGGCTCCACGGAGGCGGAGGCCCTGGTCTCGAGCGCCCGGGCGAGGCTGCGCGATGCCCAGAGCCTGAGCCGCGACCTGCGGGCTGGGGTGGGGGTCGCGATCCGGCTCCTCTCGCGGGACCTCGAGGAATGGGACGCCGCTGTGCAGCAGGGCACGAGCCGCGTGGACGCCGTCGTCCTCCGGGTGGGAGCCCAAGCCGCCTGGTTCCAATGCGGGGAGGGCGAGCGGGTGGACCTGCGAAGGCGCCTGGCGATCCGCCGCATGCTCGACGCGTTGGTGGAGCAGAGCCTGGTGGCGCCCGGCTCGGCGCTGGAGCCCGGCCACCTCTTCCAGGCGGGATGGCCGGACGTGCAGATCGCCAGGGAGGCGGCGATGCGTCGGGTCTACTGGGCGATCTGGACCCTGCGCGACCTCGGCCTCGCCGAGGTCCTCCTCGGTCGGTCGGACGGCTACCTGCTGGATCCGGCGCTGCGGGTGGTGCGCGCTCGAGCGCAGATCCCGCCGTGTAAGGGAGTTTAAGGAGTTCTAGACAGCGTCCTGCAGCGAATTCTGGCCCAATGATGGACGAGGATCGACGGGATGGATTCAGCGGCGGGTGCGACGCCTGCAGGATCGGCATCGAGCAGAGCGGAGCATGAAGTGAGGAAGTTTGGATGGGCTGCCGTGCTCGGCGCGCTCTTGGCCGGATGGTTTGGAAGCGGCTGCTCCTGCGGCTCCCCCGACACCGTGTCCCAGGCACCTTCCCTCGCTCACACCCTCGAGGTCGATCCGACCGGCGAGGCCGACTACTGGATCCCCTTCGGGGAGGTGGCCCTCGGTGATCGGAGGATCGAGACGGTCGAGGTGAAGAACGGGGGCAGCAGCAGCCTCCGCCTCGTGGGCGAGGCGGTCGCGCACCCCTTCACCTTCGATCTCTCGACCGGGGTGGTGGAGGTCGGCGCTGCTGCGAGGCTGGTCTTCGCCTTCGAGCCGGAGGAGGAGACGGAGGAGCCCGTCGAAGCCATCGCCCTCCTGAGGACCAACGAAAAGGGCGGAGAGGAGCTTCGCATCCGCCTCGAGGGCAGGGGGCGGGAGGTGGCCTTGCGCTGCGAGCCAGAGCCCCTCGACTTCGGCGCTGTCGCGAACGGGCGCCAGCGATCCCTGCGGACCCTCTGCACCAACCCCTTCCCCTTCCCGATCGAGGCTCGGATCGCCAGGCTGCGAGGAAATCACGCGGCCTCCTTCTCGGCGGCGCTGGGGGAGGCAGCGAAGGGACCTGTCGAGATCCCCCCCGGCGAGAGCCTGGCGGTCGACGTGGGCTTTCGAGCGCAGTTCGCGGGCAAGGCGGAGGTGACCCTCGAGCTGGAGGACGCCTTCGAGCGACGGATCGCCGCCATCCGCCTCGTCGCCGAATCGGTGAGCGGCGACGTGCTGCTCGATCCGGTCGATTGTCTCGATTTTTCCTACGTGGGCCTCGGCGGGAGCGCCCGCCGTTCGCTGCGGCTCCGATCGGTGGCGGAGCATCCGATCACCGTCGCGGGGGTCGAGCTGCACGAGCCCGACGGGTTCTCGGTTCGCAGCGAGACGCCCATCGTCCTGGGGACCGACGGCGCTCCCGGCGAGATCGAGATCGAGTTCCATCCTGCCTCCAGCGGACTCCACCAGACCTCGATCGGGCTCCGGCTGGAGGATCCCGTCCACGGCACCAGCTTCCTCGGCGCCTGCGCCAAGGGCTTCGGCGGGGGACCCGCGATCACGTGCAATCCCGCCGCCATCGACTTCGGGATGGTCGCCCTCGGCATGCCGGTGACCCGGATCTTCTCGTGCATCAACAGCGGCGCCGAGATCCCCGGGCATCCCATCGATCCGCTGCTGATCCACGGGATCCGCTCGACCTCCGACGTCTTCGAAGCGGCGATCGCCGGAGGTGGCCCGGAGGAGGGGGGCTATCAGCTCGGCGAGTCCTTCACGGTGGAGGTCAGCTACCTCCCGGAGGAAGAGCGCTTCGACCGCGGCACCATCCTGCTCGAGACCCCTGCAGCGCCGGGCGGCGTCCATGAGATCGCGGTCTCGGGGGAGGGGAAGGAGCTGGATCCCTGCCAGTTCATCGTCCGGCCACCGCTCCTCGACTTCGGCGTGGTCGATCGAGGGCAGGAGCGGATCCTGCCGTTCCGGATCACCAACCTGGGCGAATCCGCCTGCCTGATCAACGATCTCCACCTCTCTCGAGAGAGCGATCCCGCCTTCTCGGTGGAGCCGATCTCCAGCCGGACGATCGGTGGGAACGAGAGCCTGCTGGTCGAGGTCCGCTTCGCGCCCGGCGCCTACGCATCTCCCATCGTCGGAGCCGTGGACTTCCAAATCTCCTCTCCCGAAGCGCCGAACCAGCGGGTGGAGCTGCGGGGGACCTCGGTCCGCCCCTGCCTCGCGCTGGAGCCTGCGTCGATCGACTTCGGAAAGGTCGGCCCTGGCTGCGAATCACGGGAGGTGCGGATCGGTGTGAGCAACATCTGCGCCGCGCCGGTGGAGCTGCGCGGGATCGCGTCGGCAGACGCCGCGGATGCCGAGCTCTTCCAGATCCGGCGGCGACCCACCCTCCCGCTGCTCCTCCATCCGCGGGAGCGGGCGGAGCTCTCGGTGATCTACGCACCCGACCTCGCGGGATCCCATCGGGGGAGCGTGGCGGTGGAGATCGAGGGGGGCGAGATCTACCTGGCCCTCCTCGAAGGAGAGGCGGCGCCCAATCCGATCCAGACGGATCTCTTCGACGCGACGGTCCGACCGAAGGTCGACATCCTCTGGGTCATGGACAACTCCACCTCCTTCGAGCACTACCAGGATCGGGTCGCGGCGAACCTCCCGGCGTTCCTGACCACGGCGGAGAGCAACGGGGTGGATTTCCGCGTGGCGGTGACGACCTCCGGCCTCGGCCTCGGCTCCATCTCCTGTCCCGGCGGGGCACAGGGCGGCGAGGACGGGAGGTTCTTTCCCATCGACGGCAGTCACCCCCGCATCCTCACCCCCGACACCCCGGACCTCGAGACCCATTGGGCCCACAACATGCGGGTGGGCACCTGCCACAACGCCGAAAACTACGTGGAGGCTGCGTTTCGGGCGCTGTCCCCGCCCCTGATCAACGAGGCCAAGGACTCTCGCTATCGGACCCCCTGGAACGATGGAAACGCGGGGTTCCTGCGGCCGGAGGCGTCGCTCTCGATCATCCTGGTCGGAGACGAGCCCGAGCAGTCCACCAGCTACGGCAAGGACCTCGAGGACTACCTCGCCTTCTTCCGCGGACTGAAGGGCGTCAACATGCTCCGGATCCACGCCATCGCAGGGAGCAAGGCGTCCGAGCACTCCAGCTGCGGCAACAACACCGGCGACCGCTTCCACGCCCTCCTCGAAGCGACCGGGGGGACCTGGCTGGACATCTGCACCCCCGCCGAGGATCACGCCGCCTGGACCGCGGGCCTGCGCCAGATGTCCGAGGGGGCCTTCGGCTTCCTGAGCCGCTTCATGTTGCGGGGCCTGCCTGCGGACGGAAACGGCGACGGGATCGTCGACGAAGCGGACATCGAGCTCCGGCTGGACGGGACGCCGCAGGCGCCGGTCTCGCCCTCCCGCGAGCAACGCTGGACCTACGACCCGATCGACAACGCGATCGATTTCACGCCGCGCTTCGTCCCCAAGGCGGGGATGCAGGTGACGGCAACCTACGAGGTCGGCTGCCGCGAACACTAGCGCCCCTCCTCCTCACCACGTCGGAAGCATCCGTGAAGATCCAATCCTCGACAGCCATCTCTCTGCTAGCGGCAGCGACGCTCCTCGCCGGACCTGCGTATGCGGCGGATCCCCCCGAAGCGGTCTGGCCCAGCGAATACCAGCGCCTGAGCACGATTCCGGGCGGGGCCAGCGATCTGCGCCTCGTCGCGGCGAACCCGGCGCACAGCGGCGACGTCGGAGAGGCCCGCGGGGTCCCGCTCCCCTTCGATTTTCCTTACCAGGGGTCCGTCTTCTCCTCGATCAACGTCGGCTCCAAGGGCTACGTCACCTTCGGTTCGAGCGGCAGCGAGCACGCGGCGAACCGGCCCGTGCCGGACCACCTCCTTCGAACCACCGACCCGAAGAACCTGATCGCGGCGTGGTGGGGGGATCACCTCTGCCATCCCGAGCGCGGCGTCCGGACCGCGACCCTCGGGGCAGCGCCCCATCGCGCGTTCGTGATCGAGTGGGACGGCTGTTCGAAGAAGCGCTCTCCCACCGATGGCACGGCGACCACCTTCGAGGCCCAGGTCTGGCTCTGGGAGGGTGGCGTGATCCGGGTGATGTACGGGAAGGTCCTCGTCGATCCCGCCGAGCGGTGGAGCAACGTCTCCTGGGGGCTGAAGCCGCCCTCCGGCGTCGGCAGGCTGGGACCCGATCGCGAGGGCAAGGCCGACGCCTGCGATCCCCTCCTGCCCCAGGGCCCCAAGCCCTGCGGGGAGGTCCACTTTCCTTCCGACTCCACCATCCAATACGGCCTCTCCGCCGGGGCCGACCTCGCGGGCCGGGTGGCCCCCGGAGCCTTGACGCTCACCCCGTCGACGATCGAGCTCCAGGCCGACACCGTCGTCGCCAACCTGGGGCAGGCGCAGATCGACGAGGTGATCTTCGACCTCTACCTCTCGACCTCGATCTCGCTCGCACCGGGAGCGCTGGGGACGATTCGCCTGGGGAGCCATACGAGCCCAGCCGTGCTGGGGGGCGGGGAGCGCCGCACCGTCGCGGAGACCTGGGTCGCGCCGCTGCCTCCGGTCGGGCGCTACCGGGTCTGTGCCCACTTCGATCCGGCCGGGCGGCTGGCCGAGTGGGATCGGACCAACAACTTCATCTGCTCCCTCGACGAGGTGGGGATCGGTCCGGATCTGGTGGTCGCCTCGATCTCGGCGCCGGCGGAAGGCATGCCGGCGGGCGAGGTCAGCGTTCCCTTCGCCATCCGCAACGACGGTAACCTCTCGGCGCCTCCCTTCAGCTACCGGGTCTGGATGAAGCCGGTGGCCGAGCGGGGAGACGCGACCGCCCCCACCGAGGAGGTCCTGGTCGGCAGGGTGGATCCGGGCCTCGCCCCAGGAGAGGAGCGCGCCTTCGTAGAGACGGCGACCCTGCCCTCCATCATCCGGGGCGCGTCCTACGTCTTCGAGCTGGAGCTGGACATCCTCGGCGAGGTCCCGGAGGCGACCCGCGTCAACAACCGCAAGGCGTCGTCCAACGAGATGATCAACCACCGACCGAAGCTGGAGGTGGGCAGGCCGACCCTGGAGTTCTCGCTCCCCGAGGGCTGCTTCTACGGCGAGCCGATCGAAGCCAGCTTCGAGGTCTGCAACACCGGCTCGTCCGTCGCCAGGAATTTCCACGTCGCCGTGGTGATGGGGGAGGAGGCGGTCGCCAACGCCTCTTACGACCTGCCCGCAGCGGCCTTCCCTCCCTTCTGCGGGACGCCGGGATCCCCGAACCATGCGCGCTGCGAACCCATCGCAGGGCGGGAGCCGATCTGCGCCTTCGAGTTCTGCAGGCTGGAGTGTGCTTCGGACGCGGACTGCGCCGCAGCGAACCTCAGGTGCAGAGAGGACGCGCTCCTGGCCGAGTACCTCGACCAGCCTTTTGCCAGGAGCTGCATGAACGAGCTCGAGGCCACCCCCGCTCCCAGGGACCGGCGCTGCCAACTCTATTCGCTGCGCGGGAACATCCCCCTCGCCGATCGGGTCGGTGACCCCTATGAAGCGGGAGAGCAGCGCTTCCACTTCGTGGACGACGCGGTCCACGCTTTGAGCTCGGAAGCGCCGGACGACGTCGCCTCCGAGCGGTTCCTCTGCAGGCCTGCGCTCCCCGATCTGGCGGTGGAGGAGCTGGCGCTCGGGACCCGGCTGGTGCGGGGCAAGCTCGCGCCCATCACCAGGCGGATCCGGAACCTGGGCTTCGTTCGCCAGGACCCGGACGCAGAGACGCAGCCGACCCACGAGTCCTTCGCCTATCGCTACTACCTCTCGAAGTCCGCGGACCTCTCCGTTCACCAGATCGAGCTGCCCATGCTCACCGCGGATGGCGCGGGCAGGGCGACGATCGGGCGCAAGGACACGAACCTGCTCACGGACCTGGTGTCCATCCCTTCCGGGCTTGCTCCCGGCCCCTATCATCTGGGGATCATCCTCGATCCCCTCGGCGAGCTGGTCGAGCTCGACAAGGAGAACAATGTCTTCGTTTTCCCGGAGATGGTGGACGTCGAGCCCGAGCGCCTGGAGATTGTCTCTGATTTTCTGCCGCGGGCCATCGTCGGCGCCCGCTATCGCCACGCCTTCGTCGCAGCCGCAGGCACCGGCCCCTATGTCTGGAGCGCCACGAACCTCCCGCCGGGGCTGACCCTGGACGCCAGCGGTGAGCTCGAGGGGATCCCCACCCGGGCGGGCACCTACGCTCTAACCGTCCGGGTGAGCTCCGGCGGCCTCTCGCTGGAGAAGCCGCTGGCCCTGCAGGTCCGGGAGGCCATGGGAGAGCTGGAGATCGCGACGAGACGGCTGCCGGTGGCGGTGCGCGGCGCTCCCTATGCGGGCTGGTACGACGCGGCGACAGGTCGCCGGGAGGAGGGGGTGCGTCTCGCGGCGAACGGCGGCGAGCCTCCCTACCGCTGGGAGCTCGATCCGGACGCGGCGGATGGCCGCCTCCCCGAGGGATTGCAAGGTCCCACCGAGGACGGCTGGATCCGCGGGCAGGCCACGCCGCTCTCGCAGACCCGTTCATTTCGCGTGCGGGTGACCGACGCCTTGGGACATCAGATGTCGGCGGAGCTGGAGCTCGAGGTGGTGGGGGAGGGGACCCTCCGCCTCGGCAGCGAGCCCTTCGAGATGGGCCTCTCGGGAGAGCCGTACAGCGCCTGCATCGACGCTGCGGGGGGCGATGGCGGCTTCGAGTGGGAGGTGGAGGAGGAGGTGTTGCCGCAGGGTCTCGCGCCGGCGGCGGAGGGGCAGCGGCTCTGCCTGCTGGGAACCCCCACCGCCTGCGGCAACTTCGAGATCCCGCTGCGGGTCCGCGATGGGCAGGGGCAGGTGCGGGCAGCGACGGTCTCCCTCAGCGTCGAATGCGGCCTGATCCGCCTCGACGCCCGGGCGCTCCGTCCAGTCGCCAGGGGTGAGGCGGTGGAGTTTCAGCTTCGGACCGTTCCCTCGGACGAGCCGAGCTTCCGTTTGATCGAGGGTCGCCTCCCGAAGGGCCTGGACCTCGAGCCCGCTGGCAGGATCGTCGGGGTGGTGGCGGAGGACGCCTCCTATACGCCCCATGACGCGATCGTCGAGATGGAGGACGCGATGGGGCGAAGGAGCCTCGCGGCGATCACGATGCGGGTCGAGGTCGAGCTGCCGGAGCGCGAGAAGATCACGAAGACTCGATCGGGCTGCAGCAGCGCCGGCGACTCGGGCGCCTGGCTCTTCCCCCTCGCGCTGGGGCTCGCCGCCATCCGCCGATCGGCCAGCGGCCCTCGCGGCGGTGTCCGTGGCCCCGGGCCTGGGATCGCCGCCCTCACGGCCTTGCTGGCGGTGGGGATCGGGAGCGTGGGCTGCGGCGAGGAGCCGATCACCAGCCTTCGCCCGCTCTGCGAAGGCGTGGTCTGCGAGGAGGGCTTCACCTGTGACGAGGCGATCGGGATCTGCACCTGTGGCGGCCCGGGAGGCGTGACCTGTGCGGAAGGCGAGATCTGCGCCGCGAGCCCGTCCCCGCACTGCACCTCGCCTCGTTGCGAACACGTCGAATGCGAGCGGGGACAGAGCTGTCATCCGGAGACGGGTCTCTGCCACTGCGGCGGCGAGAGCTGCGGCGAAGACGAGATCTGTGTGGAGGGAACCTGCGTCGATCCCGGACCTTGCGCCGGCGTCTCCTGCGGCCCCGGCTCGAGCTGCGACCCCGAGGATGGGAGCTGCAGCTGCGGGGAGGCGCGGTGCGAGCCGGGGGAGAGCTGCGTGGACGGCGTCTGTACCTTGGATCGATGCGCCGGGGTTCGCTGCGCGAATGGCTCGATCTGCAGCCCCGCCGACGGGGTCTGCCACTGCGGCGGGGTCGACGGACCGATCTGCAACCGAGGGGAGGCCTGCGTCGAGGAGGAGGCGGCGTTCGCCTGCAAGGTGAGCGAGCGCTGCGCGGACGTGGTCTGCGAGGGCGGGACGGTCTGCGATCCGGACGATGGACGATGCCGCTGCGGCGGCGTCGGCGAAGCGCACCCTATCTGTCTTGCCGACGAGAGCTGCATCGAGGGTGTCTGCAGAGGCGGCGAGCTCTGCGCGCCAGGAGGGGACCCCGTGGTGTGCCAGCCCGGCATGAGCTGCGATCCCCTGGACGGCGTCTGCAAATGCGGCGGCAGGGGCGGTGCGGTCTGCGGCGCAGGCGAGGTCTGCTCCGTCCTGGACGAGGAGCCGGTCTGTACCCCGACCTGCAGGCTCCTCGCCCAGCCCTCCGACTGCGAGCAGGGCGAGGGGTGCTACTACGACGGCACCCAGCCCCATGGCTCCCCCTTCTGCTTCACGACGGGAACCAGGCAGATCGGCGCCCAATGTGCGCAGCCCCACGACTGCGCCCGCGATCTCCACTGCAACACCCTCGGCTTCTGCACCCAGACCTGCGACGCCTCCGACGGCCCCGCGTTTTGCCGCACCGTCGCGCCCAACTTCCAATGCGTGCCCTTCTCCTTCGGAGAGACCTTCGGCTACTGCACGGCGCACTGAGCCCGCTCGCGCGAAGCGCGAGCCGAAGCGCTCTCGAATGCCTGCGGGCAGCTATGGGGTGAAGCGGCGGGCGAGGGCTGCAGCTGCCTGGCGGCCTGTGGCGAGGAGAAGGAGTTCGAGGGAGAGGGAGCCGCACGGATCTCCCCCTTCACCAGGCCTGCGCAAGGGGAGGCCCGGGGCGACGTACCAGGTCTTGCCGTGAAATCGAGGGAAGCGCTCAGCGAGTGCTCGGAGGCCTCGGCGGGAATGAGATGCCGACGATCCAATCTCGAAAGCCAGCGGCCAGGCCGGATCGTCGTAGATCAGATCGACCTCGTCTCTCTTCTCCCGCCAGTGGAAGAGCCGGGCCTGGCTCTGCTGGGCGAGGGCATGCAGATGAGACGCAGCGAGATTCTCGTTGAGGAGGCCCATCTCCCCCGGGTCGGTCAGGGGAGCGGTCCCTCGTTGCAATGCAGCGTTTCGCACGGCGCCATCGACGAAGTAGAGCTTCCGGCCTCGCCGCTGGATCGTGCCCTCGTTCCCCGAGTAGTTGGGAAGCGTGAAAAGGATGAAGGCGCGTTCGAGGTAGGAGAGGTAGCGATCGAAGGTGGGCTGCGACAAGCCACCCAGGGCTGCGCAGATCGCCGTTGGCGAAAGAATGCCGGTCACCTGGCCGGCGAGAACGTAGAGCAGACGCTCCAAGAGCATCGGCTCGCTGACGCCGAATGCCTGGGGGATGTCCTTGTAGATTGCCCGCTCGACAGCGTCGCTGCGGAGCACCCGCTGGGATTTCAGCAGGTAGGTCTCGTCGTCGATCATCGGATCGGCACCGAGGAGGAGCTCGGGAAAGCCACCGATCAGAGAGAACCGCTGCCGCATTGGGGCCAGCCTCGGCTCCCACCAGCTGCCCTCGCTCAACCTCTGGAGCGTCTCTCCCAGCGAGGGCCCAACAGGGAGGTCCGGCTGGTCGCCGAGCAGGCCCAGGTACTCGTCGAAGAGGTAGGGCGCCAAGTACTGCTCTTCCCATCTCCCGATCCCGCTCTCGAGATGCCGTTCGCGCAGAGCTGCCGTTGCGCTCGAGGTTCCAACGAGCCGAACGGGCCATTTTTCGTCAAAGAACGTCTTCAGCCATAGATCCCAATCTCTCGCGTAAGTGAGTTCGTCGAGGAGAATGTAGGCGGGGACTTCCGGCGTCGCGCCTGACACACTGACTGCAATCCGTACGAGCGCCTCCAGGGAGAGCTGGAGGAGGATTGGGTGATCCAGGCGAAACCACCACAATCGGGTCGCTGGGATCCCCGACTCCAGAAAGTGCCGGACGGTCTGGTACATCGCCGTGGTCTTGCCCACACGTCTCGGCCCCAGGACCAGCTGAAACCTCGGCGGTGAGTTGGTCACCACCCGCTGCCAGAGCATTCGGGCGAGGGGACGCTCGATCGGCAGCGCCAACCCTGGAGGCACCCGGTCGGTGGAATGCCAGGGGTTCTGCTCCTGGATGATCCGGAGGAAATCGTCCTCGCCCGGTTCCCAGGGGGCTGCTCGCTTCTTGGCCATCTCCAAGGTCCTCCGTGAGGCTTGTCGTTGCTTTAGCATTATCATAGTGAATGCTATTGTCGAATCAAGCCTCCCTCGGACCTCGGGCCCGGGCTTCTACGGGGCCTGATCGTACGAGGCCTGACGCCGGGTTTATCGGTCCTCGATGAAGACCGAGCCGGAGATCCATCGTTCCGCATGTCTATCCCCCGATGCGTCCGGATCGTAGAGTCTTGGGCCGACGAGCCGGCTTTTACCGGCGCGTGATCGACGCCTCTGCCGGGCGATGGGAGATGGCATGAAGAGAGAGTCCCAGGCCGCTTTCCCTGCGCCGTCGGAGGAGCTCCTGCTGAGGCTGCGAGGGGTCTACGAGGACCTCCACGCCCACCCCGAGCTCTCGATGCAGGAGCATCGCACGGCAGGCGTCGCTGCAGCCTGGCTGCGGAAGCATGGCTACGAGGTGCACGAAGCGGTGGGCGGCACCGGGGTGGTGGGGCTCCTGCGGAACGGCGCGGGGTCGACGGTGCTCCTCCGGGCCGACATGGACGCCTTGCCCCTGGTGGAGGACACCGGCCTCCCGTACGCGAGCCGCGCGCGGGGGGTGGACCGCTTCGGGCAGGAGGTGGGGATCGCCCACGCCTGTGGCCACGACATGCACGTGGCCTGGCTCATGGGGGCGGCCCGGATCCTGGCGGAGAGCCGAAGCGCCTGGAGCGGGACGGCGATGCTCGTCTTCCAGCCTGGCGAAGAGACCGGGCAGGGCGCCCTGGCGATGCTCGAGAGCGGGATGCTCGAGCGTTTCCCGAAGCCGGACGTGGCGCTCGCCCAGCACGTGATGGCGATCCCCGCAGGGCGGATCGGCTACCGCGCAGGGACCATGCTCTCCGCAGGGGATAGTTGGGAGATCACCCTCCACGGCAGAGGGGCCCACGGCTCGATGCCCCAGCGGAGCATCGACCCGGTGGTGATGGCGGCGGCGACGGTGATGCGGCTGCAGACCGTGGTCGCCCGCGAGATCGCCATGACCGAGGAGGCGGTGGTGACGGTGGGCGCCCTGCAAGCGGGGACGAGCGAGAACGTGAT
>Ga0180215_1001801_pt1 | contig 22750 bp, 17 predicted proteins | sample eDN3rd37CBELigBY_FD_128871 | JGI IMG/M metagenome (GOLD analysis project Ga0180215, IMG submission 128871) | Enriched backyard soil microbial communities from Emeryville, California, USA - eDNA 3rd pass 37_C BE-Lig BY (version 2) (version 2) | ecosystem: Environmental > Terrestrial > Soil >... | reverse complement strand
TTCAGCGCTGACCTCGCGATCAGGCGCCTTGCGGTTCGTGTGGGTCGCTGCGACCAGCTTCCCAGAGGACTTGCACCTCCTAGCCAAGGCCCATGCCGGGCACACAAAGAAAAAGCCCCGCAGGTCGTGCGACCTGCGGGGCCTTCCCTGGTCGGGGAGACAGGATTTGAACCTGCGACCCCCTCGTCCCGAACGAGGTGCTCTACCAGGCTGAGCCACTCCCCGGCATCCACCGGATCCTCGCCGCTGCGGTGGGTACCGCTCGGGGACGGCGAGAACGGGCGACGGTTTAGCCGATGCGTCGGCGCCCTGTCAACGAACTACCGCATCGACGCGCCCTTCCCGTGCGATCGCGCGGCCGCGTGGCTATCTCCACCTCCGCGGCGAGGGGAGGCGACGATGCCCGGGGAGCCCGGCCGGACCCACCACGTGGCGACCTTTCTGCGGCGCTCCGGCGCCGCGATCATCGATCGGTGGGTCGAGACGGTGCGGGAGACCCCCTGGGCGCGGGACCTCGACGCGGCGGCGATCCGGCACAACACCCCCTCGTTGATCCCGGAGCTGGCGGCCCGGGCGGAGGGCGACGAGGGGGCCGACGCCCGCATCCGGCACGTGGTCCGCGACCACGCGGCGCAGCGCAACGCCCTCGGCTACTCGCTGGAGCAGCTCCTCTGGGAGAACGCGCTCTTCCGGCGCGCCATCCTCGATCAGCTCGGCGACGAATACCTGCGCCTCCCCCGCCGGGAGAAGACGATCCTCCATGAGTCGATCGACGAGGCGGCGGTGGAGTCGGCCCGCTTCTTCGCCGCGCGCCAGGCGCAGGAGAACCTCCGCCTCCTGCGCGAGGCGGAGGAGGCCCGCGACCGAGCGGAGGAGATCCTCGCGCGGATCACCGAGGGCTTCTTCGCCATCGATGCCGACTACCGCATCACCTACATCAACAAGGTGGGCGAGCGGCTCCTCGGCCGCCCCCTCCACGAGGTGCGCGGGATGCGGATCTGGGACGCCTTCCCCGGCTCGAGGGAGACCAGCGTCGGCAGGGCGTACCAGGAGGCGATGGCCACCGGCACGACGGTGGCCAGGGTCCTCTACTATCCCCCCTGGGACCGATGGTTCGACGTCCGCGTCTACCCCAGCCCCACCGGCCTCTCGGTCTACTTCCGCGACGAGACCGAGCGGATCGTCCGCGACAGGGAGCGGGAGCGGCTGCTGGAGATCCTCGAGCACGGCGACGCCGCCTTCGTCACCGACGCCTCCTTCCGGATCATCTACGTCAACGGCACCCAGGAGCGCCTCAGCGGCGTCCCCCGCGAGCGCTCGCTGGGCCGCAACCTGTGGGAGGCCTTCCCCGCCATCGCCGATCCGAAACGGCGCTTCTGGCGCGAATACCACCGCGTGATGGAGAAGCGCGTCCCGGTCCAGTTCGACGAGTTCTACGAGCCGACCGGGATCTGGGTGGGCGCGAGCGTCTATCCCACGCGCGAGGGCGGGATCGCCGGCTTCTTCCGCGACATCACCGACCGCAAGAACGTGGAGCTGGCCCAGGAGCGCCTGGTGGGCGTGGTGGGCCACGACCTGCGCAACCCGCTCACCGCGGTGCGCCTCGGGATCCACCGCGTCGCCAGCCGCGAGGACGTGCCGCTCCCGCTGCGCACCACGCTCCACCGCACCCTGCGCAGCATCGACAAGATGGATCGGATGATCACCGACCTCCTCGACTACAGCCGCGTCCAGGCGGGCGGCGGCATCGCCCTGGAGAAGCGCCCGGCCGACATGGGGACGCTCCTGCAGGCGCTCGCGGACGAGTTCGCGGAGTCCCATCCCGGCAGGGTGCTGCTCCGCGTCGCCGCCGACCTCGAGGGCAACTGGGATCCCGATCGCCTGGAGCAGGTCTTCTCCAACCTGATCTCCAACGCGCTCCGCCACGGCGATCCGTCGCGACCGGTGACCATCACCGCCACCGCCCGCGACGGGAAGGTGCAGGTGGAGGTGCACAACGAGGGACCGCCGATCCCGCCGGAGATGCGGAGCCGGATCTTCCAGCCCTTCGAGAGTGGCAGCGGCGGCCTGGGCCTGGGGCTCTACATCAGCTGCAACATCGTCGCCGGACACGGCGGCACGATCGCCGTCGCCTCCCGCGAGGGGCACGGCACCACCTTCACGGTCACACTCCCCCGCGGCTGAGCGGGGTTCATTCCCCGCAGCGCAGCAGCACCTTGCCCCGCGTGCGCCGCGCGTGGAGGTAGCGGTGGGCCTCCGCCGCCTCGTGGAGCGGGAAGACGCGGTCGACCACCGGATGGATGCGGCCGGTCCGGTGGAGGAAGAGGAGCGCGTCGAGCTCCCTGCCGAGCAGCTCCACCTCGTCCCAGAGGAGCAGGATCTGCAGCCCCATCACGCTGGCGTTGCGCTCGATCAGCTCGAAGGCGCCCCATCGCTTCTGCTGCGCCAGGGCGAGGAGGCTCCTGGGGAGATCGCCGATCTGCCGGAGCGAGCGCGGCATCGCCGCCGCCGCGCCGAAGACCACCAGCTTGCCGCCGGGCGCGAGGCAGTCGAAGGAGCGCGCGAACGAGGCGCCGCCGTTGGCGTCGAGGATCACGTCGACCCCGCGCCCGCCGGTGCGCTCCCGCACCGCCTCCACGAAGTCCTCCTCGCTGGCGACGATGCCGTGCTGCAGCCCCTGGCTCCTGGCGTAGGCGATCTTCTCCGCGGTGGAGGCGGTGCCGAAGCTGACCAGCCCCAGCTCCCGCGCGAGCTGCACCGCGGCGGTCCCCACGCCCCCGGCGGCGGCGTGGATCAGCACCGACTCTCCGCGCCGCACCCTGCACAGCTCGGTGAGCGCGTGCCACGCGGTGAGCCACTGGGCGGGCAGCGCCGCCGCCTCCTCGAGGCTCATCCCCTCGTGGATGCGCCGCACCCGCAGGGCGTCGGTGACCAGCTCGTCGGTGTACCCGCCGAAGCGCGTCACCGCCAGCACCCGCTCGCCCGGAGCGAAGCCGGTGGCGGGGTCGGCCTCCAGCACCGTCCCGGACACCTCGAAGCCCGGCGCGAAGGGGGGCGCGGGCGCGGGGCCGTAGACCCCGGCCCGCGCCGCGAGATCGGCGAAGTTGACGCCGGCGAAGGCGACCTGCACGCGCACCTGGCCCGGCCCGAGGGGCGCCGGCAACCGCTCGCGCACCGCCAGCACCTCGGGCCCGCCGGAGCGGGTGACCACGCAGTCACGGGGCAAGGCCCGACCGCCTCCTCACGGGATCGGCGCGTGGCCGGGGCGGGAGACCCCCGCGGTGGAGTGGCCGCCGATGGTCGACTCGAGGAAGCGCAGCGTGCGGTCCCAGGCGATCTTGGCCGCGTGGGCGTCGTACTTGTCGGGGCGCTGCTCGTTCATGAAGGCGTGGGGCGCGTCGTAGCGGTAGAGCTCGTAGTTGACGCCGCCCGCCTTGAGGCTGCGCTCGAAGGCGTCGATCTCCTCCTGCGGCGTGAACTCGTCGATCCGCGAGACGTGGGCCTGGAAGGGGATGCGGATCTGCCGCACGTCGGCGATCTGGTTGGGTTTGACCGCGTAGAAGCTTACCGCCGCGTCGAGTTCGCGCACGTCGACCGCCGCCTTGATCGCCACGGCGCCGCCCATGCAGAAGCCGAGGATGGCCACGCGGCTCTTCCCGCCGCCGCGCTCCTTGAGGTGCCGCACGGCGCCGCGCACCACCTGGTCGACAGCGTCGTCCATGTCGAGCTTCGACATGAGGGCGCTCGCCCCCTCCACGTCGCCGATCTCTGCCACCTTGCCCTCGTAGAGATCGGGGACGAGGACGCGGTAGCCCGCCTCGCCGAGGCGGTTGGCGAGCCCGCGGGTCTGCTCGTTGAGCCCCCACCACTCGTGGACGAGCACCACCGCCGGCGCGTGCTCCCCCTCGGCGGGCATGCACAGATGGCCGGTCGCTTCCTTGCCGTCGGGACGGGAAAAACGGATGTCCATCTCTTCCTCCGAATCCGTGGGTCGGAGGAGGTTCGATCAGCGCGGCGGGCGCTTCAACCGGCAATTGCCCGGGCCGTCGTGCAGCCAACGGGCTATCCGTCCCACTCCCACGGCTCGGGAAGCGGCTTGCCCGCGGGCGCCACGATCTCCACCCGGCTCTCCGCGCCGAGCGAGAGGCCATCGCCCTTCTCCTCGGTGTGGGTCACGGCGATCACGTCGCCGCGCTGCAGGTGGGCGAACGCCTCGTTCCCCTTCTCCAGGTGCTTTTCCTGGAGGGCGAGGCCGACGCGCCCCTCGGGACCGCAGCCCATGTAGCGCATCCGCCCCTTGCTCTGGAGCGGCTCGGAGACGATGCGGAAGAGGCGCTTTCCCGGCTGGAGCTCGGGCCACGCCTCGCCCTTCGGCGCGACGAGGAGGTAGCTCATCTTGAGCGCCTCCTTGTGCAGCCCGGCGGCGCGGGCGATCTCCTGCACGAGGCGCGGCGGCTGCCACGGGCGCTCCGCGTGGCACCAGTCGCTCGCCTTCTCCAGCGCGGGGCAGGCGCCGCGGAAGAGGCAGGGGGAGCGGATCGCGTAGCCGCGCGCCACCAGCAGATCGCGCACCTCGAGGAGGCCGCGCGAGGTCTCGCGGAGCGCGGGCTCCACCACCAGCAGCGATCCCTTCGGCTTGACCCGCTGGAGGAGGCGCTCGAGGAGATCGGTGCGCCGCAGGATCGCCCCCTCCTGCCCCGCCCAGAGCTCGTTGATCACGTGGCCGAGGGTCACCAGGTCGTACTCGCCCTCGGGCGGCTCGCCGCCCTCGCGCAAACCGTCCCAGGTGCGGACCCGCAGCCCCTCGCCGCCGAGACCGGCGATGGTGCGCGCCATCTCCAGCGCGGGCTGGCTCCTGTCGGCGGCGGTCACCTCTGCCGCGCCGTGATCCACCGCGGCGAGGGCGAGGGGCGCGGGGCCCGCGCCGAGGTCGAGGACGGTGCGCGGCTTGCGCTGCAGCTCCCGCAGGGCGTGGCGCCCCTGCGCGTAGGAGACGGGCCAGTAGAAGAGGAGGTAGGCGCCGAGCAGGCGGGGATCGTCCATGTAGCTGGCGCCGGCGAGCTCCCGCTCGCGGGTGAGGCCGTGGGAGAGGCGCTTCACCGCCGCGCCCACCTCCTTCACCTCCGCGGGTGAGAGGCGGTCCTCGGGCCCCCTGGTCTTGCGCGCCTTCCGCCAGGCGGCGATCAGCGCGGGCACCCACTTCTTCTCCAGCTCTCGGGCGATCGGATCCATCGGCGCAAGCTACAACAACCGCGGGCCGGTGAAGCGCGGCGATTTTTCAGGGGCGCGAACGGCGCAGGGGGAGCGACCAGTCGAGCACGCTGCCGTCGGTGGCGAAGTGGCGAAAGCCGCACTTCTCGAGGACGCGGCGGGAGGCGCGGTTGCTCGCGTAGCACGCGGCGCGGATCTCCCGCGCCTCGGGATGGAGGCGCGCCCAGGCGATCAGCGCCGCCACCGCCTCGGTGGCGAAACCCCGCCCCTGGCGCGAGGGGACGATCCCGTAGCCGATCTCGACGATCCCCCGCTCGTCCGGCGCGCCCTTGAACCCCACGTCGCCGACGAGGGCGCCGCTCTCCCGCTCGATCACCAGGAAGAGCCCCCAGCGCTGCAGGCGGGCGTCGAGCTCGAGCGCCTCCGCCCATGCAGGCAGGACCTCGAGCAGATCCTCGGAGGGCCAGGCGGGATCGACCGGCAGCCCGAGCAGCTCCGGGAGCCGCTCCGGCGCCTCCACCGCTGCCCGCGCCACCGCGGCGTCGCAGGGCAGCAGGCGGAGGCGCGCGGTGATCAGGGGATCAGCGGGAGAGCTCGACACCGGTGGCCACGATGCGGATTTCCCTGGCGGTGCCGTCCTCCGCCCTGGCGAGCTTCGCCCCCTCCGCCTCGAGGTGCGCGACCTCCTTCGGCGCCAGCGTCTTGACCTGCACGGTGCCGGCGAGGGTCGCCTTCGCCCCGGCGGAATCCTTCGGAACGAAGAAGCCGTAGTCCTTGAAGGTGACCCGGCAGCCCGGCCCCTCGCCCTCCGCCGCGGCGAGCTCCATCCAGCAGCCCTTCTTCGTGCAGGCGCGCTTGACCAGCCCCTCGACCCGGACCTCCTTGCCCGCGAAGGCATCGGGGTCGGCCAGGATCGCGGCGAGCGGGAGGGTCTCCCCGGCCGGAAGCGGCGCGCCGAAGCGCTCGATTTTCTTCGCCTGCTGGCTGCCGTCCACCGGCTGCGCGTCCGCCGCGCGGGCGGCGCCGGCGGGGGCGAGGGAGAGAGCCAGGGCGAGGAGCGTGAGCATTCGCGTCATGACGGGTGCCTTTCCACCGCATTAGGTTCGGTCGTGCGACTTGCCTGTCCGGCATCAGCGCACCTAAAGAACGGGCTTCGCTCGGACCGGTTCGGGTCCTGGCGGCTTCCCGCGCGGGATGGCGGGAAGGGTTCGGTGTTCGGGGGACGACAGGCATCCCGAGCATACCACGCGACGAGCGGCCGGTCGGGCGACCATGTGGTAGCCTCCCGGCCCCGCCGCGGCGGGCGGTTTGCGGAATGCATCGCTGAGACACCTACGAAGGGACCAGGTATGAGCGCAACTGCAGCTACCGCTTCCACCGGAAGCGCCCTCACCAAGAACAAGCACCTGCTGGGCTGGGTGGACGAGATGGCCCGGCTGTGCAAGCCGGACCAGATCGTCTGGTGCGACGGCTCCGTCGAGGAGAAGGAGCGGCTCACCCGGTACGCGGTGGAGAAGGGCATCCTGATCCCCCTCAACCAGGAGAAGCGGCCCGGCTGCTACCTGCACCGCTCCGATCCGCAGGACGTCGCCCGCGTCGAGCACCTCACCTTCATCTGCACCCCGACGAAGGAGGAGGCCGGCCCCACCAACAACTGGATGGCGCCGGACGAGGCCTACGCCAAGCTCGGGAAGCTGTTCGACGGCTCGATGAAGGGCCGCACCATGTACGTGGTGCCCTACATCATGGGTCCGGTCGGCTCGCCGATGTCGAAGATCGGCGTCGAGATCACCGACAGCGTCTACGTGGTCCTCAACATGCGGATCATGACCCGCATGGGCAAGGTGGCGCTCGACCAGCTCGGCGACTCCAACGACTTCAACCGCGGTCTGCACTGCACCCACGAGCTCGATCCGGAGAAGCGGTACATCTGCCACTTCCCCCAGGACAACACGATCTGGTCGGTGGGCTCGGGCTACGGCGGCAACGCGCTCCTCGGCAAGAAGTGCCTCGCGCTCCGCATCGGCAGCTACCTCGGCCGGCAGGAGGGCTGGCTCGCCGAGCACATGCTCATCCTCGGCGTGGAGAGCCCCGAGGGCGAGAAGCGCTACGTGGCGGCGGCGTTCCCCTCCGCGTGCGGCAAGACCAACTTCGCGATGCTCGTTCCGCCCAAGCAGTTCGCGGGCTGGAAGGTGACCACCATCGGCGACGACATCTGCTGGATGCGCGTCGGCGAGGACGGCCGCCTGTGGGCGGTCAACCCCGAGGCGGGCTACTTCGGCGTGGCGCCTGGTACCAACTACCAGTCGAACCCCAACGCGATGAAGTGCACCGAGCGGGACACCATCTTCACCAACGTCGCGCTCACCGACGACGGCGACGTGTGGTGGGAGGGCATGACCAAGGAGCCGCCCGCGCACCTCATCGACTGGAAGGGCAACGACTGGACCCCGGCGTCGGGCGAGAAGGCGGCGCACCCCAACTCGCGCTTCACCTCGCCGATGACCAACAACCCGGTGCTCGCTCCCGAGGCGGACCAGCCGCAGGGCGTGCCCATCTCGGCGATCATCTTCGGCGGCCGCCGCAGCACCACGGTGCCGCTGGTGCTCCAGTCGTTCAACTGGGCGCACGGCGTCTACCTGGGCGCGACGATGGGCTCGGAGACCACCGCCGCCGCCACCGGCAAGGTCGGCGTGGTCCGCCGCGACCCGATGGCGATGCTGCCCTTCTGCGGCTACGACATGGGCAACTACTTCGCCCACTGGCTCTCGATGCAGGCCCGCATCACCAACCCGCCGAAGATCTTCCAGGTCAACTGGTTCCGCCAGGACGAGAACGGCAAGTTCCTCTGGCCGGGCTTCGGCGACAACATGCGCGTCCTCAAGTGGATCCTCGACCGCGCGGACGGCCGCGTCGGCGCGCAGGAGACGCCGTTTGGCTGGGTGCCGCGCGAGGGCCACATCGACCTGACCGGCCTCGACATCACCCCCGAGCAGTTCGAGAAGGCCACGGCGATCAAGCCGGAGGAGTGGCGCGAGGAGTTCAAGCTGCAGCAGGAGCTCTTCGACAAGCTCGCGGCGACGATGCCGAAGCAGCTCGTCCTCCAGCGCGAGATGCTGATGGATCGCCTCGAGATGCTGGCGAGCGTGAAGAAGTAGGCCGCCCGCGGTCCTTCATCGAGACGGCCCGCTGCCTCGAAGGTGGCGGGCCGTTTTCGTCTCCAGCCGGGTCAGCCCTCTTCGCCGTCCCAGTAGTCGACGCGCTCGTCGCGCAGGTAGGCGTTCAGGGTGCGCGCCTCGGGGGGACCGCCGGGCGCCGCCCCCGCCATGACGCCGATCTTCTTCGAGTCCGGGTAGAGCATCACCTCCGGCTCGATCATGGTGGAGATGGCGAGGTAGCGCAGCGGCTCGCGCCCGTCGTTGATCAGCTGGTGGGCGTGGTCCGCGCCCACCGGCAGCGCCACGTAGTCGCCCGCGCGCACCCGCGTCTCGCCCGCGCCGAGGCGCAGCGTCCCCTCCCCCGCGAGGATGAAGAGCGCCTCCTCGTTGGCGAGGTGGTAGTGGAAGGGCCAGGCCTTCTTGCCGGGCGGGAGCTCGAGCAGGCTGCAGCCGATGGCCTTGCCCCCCGCGGCGGCGCCGAGCCTCTTGCGGCGCACCTCGAAGCGCTCGCCGCTGCGCTGCTCGGTCCAGGGGAGATCGGCTTCGTTGACGACGGCGGACGGTCGATCCATGGCCATGCCTCCGACGGAAAGCGCCGCCCCTGGTCCGAGCCGGGGGCGGCGCGATCCGCAGCGTCGAGAGAGCCGGGAAGCGGCTACTCCGCCACGAGCATACCGTTGCCGACGGCGATCCGCCTGCCGCTGGCGAGGCCGGTGATCGCCTTGAGGCCGGTGGGCTGTTCGTTGGCCTCCACCTTCCTCCAGGCGGTTCCGTTCCAGTGGAACAGGGTGCCGGACGCCCCCGCCACCGCCCAGACGCTGCCCGGCGCCTCGACGAAGACGTCGGTCAGGGCGATGTCGGCGGCCAGGCTGAAGGGCAGGGCGTGCGCTCTCCAGCCGGTGCCGTCCCAGTGGGCGGCGGCGCCCAGATCGCCCACCGCCCAGACGTTGTACGCGTCGTATGCGTCGGTCGCCCGGATGGTCGCGTTGGAGACCGTCTGCCGGGACGACCAGCCGGCGCCGTCGTAGCGCGCCCCGTAGCCGTTGAGGCCCGCGGTCCAGAGCTCGTCGCCCACCGCCACGATGGTGAAGAGGCTCCCGCTCACCGGCGTGGTCATCGTGCTCCAGGTGCCGGCGGCGAGGTCGTAACGGTAGACCTTGCCGGCGAGGCCCGAGACGAAGATCGCGGAGGAAGAGCCGGCGATTTCGAAGCGCGCCTCCCAGACGTTCTGGATCTCGGTCCACGCCGCGCCGTCCCAGCGCAGCAGCGTCGACTGGGTCGAGCCGGAGTTGCGCAGCAGCCAGACGTTGGTGGGACCGTCCGCCCAGATCGACTTGAGCGGGAGGGTCGGGCGCGGCGGCTCGGGGAGCGGCGCCCACGTTCCGTCCGGCGAGCGCTGGTAGATCAGCTGGCCGCACATCGCCCAGGCGAAGTCGCCCGCGCTGGTGACGCCGGTGCACGACGCCGACTCGGCCGGCGCCGCTACGAAGTCGAGCGCGCCGTCCCAGCGGGCGACGCGGCCGGCGGTGCCCACCACCCAGACGTCGCCGGTGCCGCTGCCGTGGATCGCCTTGATGCCGGTGCCGGAGAAGGGAAGGAGGTAGCGGGTCCAGGAGGAACCGGTGGCGTCGCCCTGGTAGACCTCCTCCACCGCGGTACCACCGAGGAGGAGCCAGGGGGTGCCCGAGGCCGCGTCGCCGAAGAGATCGATCGGCTTGCGCCCGAGGATCCACGTGGGATCGGCGAGGTTGCCGCCGAAGGCGCTGCCGTCGAAGCGGCGCAGATCGACGCCGTTCGGCGAGGCCCCGCCCGCGGCGAAGACGCTGCCCGCGACGCCGCCGAGGGCGTCGAGATCCATCGTCGAGCCGGTGAGGAAGCGATCCCAGGTGGAGCCGTTCCAGCGCAGGGTGAGGCCGCCGGTGCCCGCCGCCCAGAGCTGGCCGTTGGCGACGCGCAGGCGGCGCAGCGACTCGGCGCCGAGGAGCGGCGGATCGATCCGGCGCCAGGCTTCGCCGTCGAAGCGCACGAAGAAGGTGTCGGTGCCGTCGTCCGCCAGGATCCAGATGTCGCGCGAGCCGAGGCCGGCGATGGCGCGGTAGTCGCCGGGGATGCCGGTCACCACCTGGCGCCAGAGGCCACCCGCGCGGCGCAGGAGCGTGCCGCGATCGCCCACCGCCCACACGTCGGAGCCGTCCACCCAGACGTCGGCCAGGCGCGCCTTCGTGCCGCTCGCCTCCGCGGCGAGGGTGGTCCCGTCGTGGAGGCCCACGGTGCCGTTGTTGCCGACGACCCAGGCGGCGTTCGGCGCGAGCGCCCAGACGCCGTGCAGATCCTCGGCGGAGGTGGGGAACTCCCAGGACCAGAGCGGCCCGACGGTGCAGGTGTTGGGGGTGCCGTCTCCGCCGCACACCAGGCCAGCAGGGCAGCTTCCGCAGTCGGGCACCGTGCGGAGGACGCCGCACGCGTCGGGCGCCTCGACCGCGCCGCAGGTGGCGCCGATGCGGGCGCAGAGCTGGGCGTCGGTCTCCTCCACCGCGCAGGCGCACTGGTTGGGATCGCCGCCGGCGCCGCAAACGGTGCTGCCGCCGCAGGTGCCGCAGTCGGCCACGGTGCGCTGGGCGCCGCAGGAATCGGTGACGGTGATCGAGCCGCACGCCGCGCCGGCGGCGAGGCAGAGCTCGGCGTCGGTCTCCGGGGTGCAGCCGCAGACGTTGTTCACGCCGCCCCCGCCGCAGGTCTCGCCGCCGAAGCAGGTGCCGCAATCGGGGACCGTCCGCAGGTTGCCGCAGGAGTCGATGAGGGTGATCGCGCCGCACTCGGCGCCGGTGCCCAGGCAGAGGGCCGCGTCGCTCTCGGGCGTGCAGCCGCAGGTGTTCTCCACCCCGCCGCCACCGCAGGTCTGGGGCGCGGTGCAGGCGCCACAGTCGGCGACAACGCGCTCCACGCCGCACGAATCGGTGGCGCTGATCGAGCCGCAGGTGGCGCCCGCGGCGGCGCACAGCTGGGCGTCGGTCTCGCCGGTGCAGCCGCAGGTGTTCTCCACGCCGGCGCCCCCGCAGGTCGCGGGCGCCTCGCAGCCGCCGCAGTCGGCGACGGTGCGCTCCACGCCGCAGGAATCGGTGACGGTGATCGAGCCGCAGCTGGCCCCCGCCGCAGCGCAGAGCGCCTCATCGGTCTCGCCGGTGCAGCCGCAGGCGTTCTCCACGCCGGCGCCCCCGCAGGTCGCGGGCGCCTCGCAGCCGCCGCAGTCGGCGACGGTGCGCTCCACGCCGCAGGAATCGGTGACGGTGATCGAGCCGCAGGTGGCGCCCGCCGCAGCGCAGAGCGCCTCGTCGCTCTCGCCCGTGCAGCCGCAACGGTTGGCCTCGCCGCCGCCGCCGCAGGTCGCGGGCGCCTCGCAGCCGCCGCAGTCGATCTCGTCGCCGCAGCCATCGTCGACGACGCCGCACTCGGCTTCGAGCGCCGCGCAGGTCAGGGGCACGCAGGCGTCGCCGCCGCTCCCGCCCTCGCCGCCGGAACCTCCATCGCCACCCGAGCCGCCGAAACCACCCGCGCCACCGTCGCCGCCGGTGCCGCCGGCGCCAGCGGTACCACCCGAGCCGCCGGAGCCCCCGGGGACCGAACCCCCGCTCCCGTCATCCGAACCGCAGCCGACGGCAAGGGAAAGCGCCGCCGCCAGAACCACCCAACGCAACATCGAGCACCTCGAGGAGACCCACCCTTCTGGGGTAGGAAGTCGAGGCGCAGATACGGCAAGGACCGCCCCCTTGTCAAAAGTGCCCGTACGTCCGGTGGGTTGCCGCGCGCCCGCCGGAGCGATAAGACCTTCTGCTCGCCCGCGACGGGAGCCATGACCGCCCTTCCGCCCCTCCAGCCCCTGCATCCCGGCGACACCGTTGCCATCGTCGCGCCCAGCGGCCCCTTCCCCCGGGATCGCTACGAGCGGGGCCGCGCCGTCCTCGAGGCCCGGGGCCTGCGGGTCCGCGAGTTCCTCCCCACCCGGGCCCGCCGCTACCTCGCCGGCAGCGACGAGGAGCGCCTCGCGGGGCTCCACGCCGCCTTCGCCGACCCGGAGGTCCGAGCGGTCTTCGCCGCCCGCGGCGGCTACGGCGCCATGCGCCTCCTCCCCGGCCTCGACCTGGCGCTCCTCGCCTCCAGCGGCAAGGCGCTGGTGGGCTTCTCCGACGTGACCGCGCTCCACCTCGCCCTCCAGCGCGCGGGCGCGCGCAGCGTCCACGGGCCGGTGGTGACGCGGCTGGGCGAGGAGCCGCCCGAGGCGCTGGACCGCCTCTTCGAGCTCCTCGCCGGCAGGACGCCCGCGCCCCTCCCCGGGAAGACGCTCGTGCCGGGCAGCGCCACGGGCAGGCTCCTGGGCGGCAACCTGAGCGTCCTCACCCGCCTCGTCGGCACCCGCTGGCTCCCCTCCCTCGAGGGGGCGATCCTGCTCCTCGAGGACGTGGGCGAGCGCCCCTACCGCCTCGACCGGATGTGGACCCACCTCCAGCTCGCCGGCCTCCTCGAGCCGATCGCCGGGATCGTCCTCGGCGACTTCACCGGCTGCGACGATCCCGCGGCCGGCGTGGAGGCGCAGGAGGTGATGGCGGAGCTGGTGGCGTCGCTGGGCAAGCCCGCCCTCGCCGGCTTCCCCATCGGCCACGGCGGCGTCCACCTCGCGGTGCCGCTCGGCGCGCGGGTGCGGATCGACGACGGCGTCCTCTCCTTCGCGGAGGGGATCGCGTGAACGAGACGCTGCGCCGTCTCCTCGAGGAGGGGATCGAGCGGGCCGCCTTCCCCGCGGCGCAGGCCTGCGTCTTCCGCGACGGCGCGCCGCTCGGCTGCGCGAGCGCGGGGAGGACCGCCCGCGCCGGCGCCCCGGTGACCGGGTCGACGCGGTTCGACGTGGCGAGCCTCACCAAGGTGATGGCCACCACCACCGCCGCCTACGTCCTCGTCTCCGGCGGCGCCCTGCGCCTCGACGATCCCGTCTCCCGCTTCTTCCCCGCCTTCGCCGAAGGGGCCAGGGCGCGGATCACCGTGCGCCACCTCCTCGCCCACACCAGCGGCCTGCCCGCCTGGCGCCCGCTCTTCGCCGGCCTGCTCCGCCACCCCGAGCTGCGCGCCCTCTATCCCGGCGCGGCGGCGTCCCAGCCGGTGCTCCTCCCCGCGGCGACCGTCGAGGCGAAGCGGCGCGCCCTCTGGCAGCGGGCGCGCACGTACGTGGTGGAGGCGGCGGCGACGACGCCCCTCGAGACGGAGCCGGGCAGGGTCTGCGTCTACAGCGATCCGGGCTTCATCCTCCTCGGCGAGATCGTCGCCGCCTGCGCGGGGATGCCCCTCGATCGCTTCTGCGCCGCGTGGGTCTTCTCGCCCCTCGGCCTGGAGTCCACCGGCTTCCGGCCGCTCCCCGCCCCGGCGGCGGATCCCGCCGCCTTCGCCGCCACCGGGCGCACCCGCCCCCGCGCGCCCGCTCGCGGCCAGGAGGGGCTCTACGAGATCCCGCCGCAGCGGGAACGCGACCAGGTGGGCGAGGTGGACGACGACAACTGCTGGGCGATGGGCGGCGTCTCCGGCCATGCGGGCCTCTTCTCCACCGCGGAGGACGTGGCGCGCTGGGGGGAGGCGATCCGCGCCGAGCGGGAAGGGGCCCGCCGGCTCGGCGATCCGGAGGTCCTCGCCACCTTCCTCGCCCTCGATCCCCACCCGGAGGGGCCGCCGCGGGCGCTGGGCTTCGACGTCCCCAGCGGCCCCGCCTCCAGCGCGGGCAGGCTCCTGGGCAGGGCGGGTCCGCAGGGTGCCCGCGGCCACCTCGCCTTCACCGGCTGCTCGGTCTGGATCGACTTCGACCGGCGCCTCACCGTGGCCCTCCTCACCAACCGCGTCTACCCGAACCGCGCCAACGAGGCGGGCATCCGCGCCTTCCGCCCGGCGTTCCACGACGCGGTGATCGACGCCCTCGCTGGCGACTAAGGAGCTCTCGAAGATGTCCGAGGCACAGCCTCTCGACCGCATTCCCGCAGGTGTCCGCCGCATCCACCTCCTCGGCGTCGCCGGCACGGGGATGGGCGCCTTCGCCGCGCTGCTCAAGGCGGCGGGCTACGAAGTGACCGGCTCCGACGAGAACGTCTACCCGCCGATGAGCGAGATGCTGGCGCAGTGGGGCATCCCCGCCCTCACCCCGTACCGGCCGGAGAACCTCGACGAGGCGCGGCCCGACCTGGTGGTGGTCGGCAACGTGATCCGCCGGATCAACCCCGAGGCGACGGCGATGCGCGAGCGGGGGCTCCCCCACGTCTCCTTCCCCCAGGCGCTCGGCCAGCTCTTCCTCGAGGATCGCCACGCGGTCGTCGTCGCGGGAACCCACGGCAAGACCACCACCACCTCGATCGCCGCGCAGCTCCTCGCCGCCGCCGGGCGCGATCCCTCGGTGCTGGTGGGCGGCGTCGCCGGCAACTTCGGCGGCAACTTCCACCTGGGCCAGGGGCCGGAGTTCGTGGTGGAGGGCGACGAATACGACACCGCGTATTTCGACAAGGGCCCCAAGTTCTGGCACTACCGGCCGCGCACGGTGATCTTCACCTCGTGCGAGATGGATCACGCGGACATCTACCGCGACCTCGCCCACTACGAGTCCTCGTTCGAGAAGCTGGTGGAGCTGGTGCCGGAGGACGGCTTCATCGCCGCCTGCGCCAGCACCGAGGCGCCGCCGCGGATCGCCCGCGCCCACGCCCACTGCAGGGTGGAGACCTACAGCGCGCAGCCCGGCGTCGCGGCGGACTGGACCGCGGAGATCCGCGGCACCGGCGAGAAGGGGACGCGCTTCGTCGCCCTCCACCGCGGCAGGCGCGTGCTCGAAGCGACCCTGCCGCTGGCCGGCAGGCACAACGTGGAGAACGCGCTCGGCTGCATCGCCGCCCTGCGCGCCAGGGGGCTCGAGCCGGACGCGCTGGTCCGCGGGATCGAGAGCTTCGCCGGCGTGCGCCGCAGGCAGGAGGTGCGCGGCGAGATCGGCGGGGTGAAGGTGATCGACGACTTTGCCCACCACCCCACCGCGGTGCGGGAGACGATCGCGGCGGTGGCGGCGCGCAATCCCGGCAGGCGCCTGATCGCCGTCTTCGAGCCGCGCTCCAACACGAGCCGCCGCTCCCTCCACCAGGCGGCGTACGCCCGCTCCTTCGGCGGCGCGGCGATGGCGCTCTTCTCCACCCCGCTCAAGAGCGATCAGGTGCCGGAGAACGAGCGGCTCGACGTGGAGAAGCTCGCCGCGGACGTGTCGGCGCAGGGCGTGCCCGGGCGCGCCTTCCCCGGCCCCGACGAGATCGTCGCCTTCCTGCGCGCGGAGGCGCGGGCGGGCGACGTGGTCCTCGCCATGTCCAACGGCGCCTTCGGCGGCTTCGTGGGCAAGCTGCTCGCGGCGCTGGAGGCGCGGTGAAGCGCGCGGCGGTGCTCCTCGCCCTCGCCTGGAGCGCCTGCGCGGGGCAGCGCGCCGCGCAGGAGGAAGCGGCGCACCAGGCGCAGGCGCTCGCCGCGCCAACCGTCTCCGGCGCCGTCCTGCGCTGCGCGGCGAGCGACGAGGTGGTGGAGCTGGGCGGCGGCAGGGTACAGGTGGTGGAGCTGTGGGCCACCTGGTGCCAGCCCTGCATCCGCGCCCTGCCCCTCTGGGACGAGCTGGGCAGGACCACCGGCACCGAGATTCTCGCGGTTTCGATCGACGACGAACGGGAGGCGCCCGTCGCCTTCGCAAGGAAGCACGGCATCGGCCTGCCGATCCTCTGGGATCCCTTCGCCCGCACCCTCTCCCGCTCGGTGGAGCTGCCGGGCGTGGTGCCGACCACGCTGGTGGTGGGCTGCGACGGGACCGTGCGCCACGTCCACCGGGGGTTCGACGACGGAAAGGTGGTGGCGGCGGTGGCGGAGCAGGTCCGCGCCCTCCGGGCGGAAAGCACGTGCACCGGCGCGCCGGCGTTGGCACCCTGCGCGCCATGAGCCATCCAGCGCACGACGAGCTCCTCGCGTGCGCCGTCGCTGCGGCGGAGGCGGGGGCGAAGGTCCTCGCCGATCGCTTCGGCGGCGAGCGCCGCATCGAGCACAAAGGCCACATCGATCTCGTCACCGACGCGGACCGCGCCGCGGAGGAGGCGGTGCTCGCGGTGATCCGCGACCGCTTCCCCGGCCACGCCATCCTCGCGGAGGAGGAGGGCGCCTCGGGCGCCTCGCCCGTGCGGTGGATCGTCGATCCCCTCGACGGCACCACCAACTACGCCCACGGCATCCCCCACTTCTGCACCTCGGTCGCGTGCGAGATCGGCGGCAGGCTGGAGGTGGGGGTGATCGTCGATCCCCTGCGCGGCGAGTGCTTCCGCGCGGCGCGGGGGCGCGGCGCCTTCCTCGGCGGGACGCGGCTGCGGGTGACCGATCCGGGCGCGCTCGATCGCGCGGTCCTCGCCACCGGCTTCCCCTACTGGGTGCAGGAGCGCACCGAAGAGGTGCTCGAACTCTTCGGCGCCTTCCTCCGCCGGGCGCAGGGCGTGCGCCGCTTCGGCAGCGCGGCGCTCGATCTCGCCTGGGTCGCCGCCGGCCGCTACGACGGCTTCTTCGAGCTGAAGCTCAAGCCGTGGGACGTGGCGGCGGGGGTGCTGCTGGTGGAGGAGGCGGGCGGCATCGTGACCGGCCTCGAGGGCGGGCCCTTCGATCTGCGCGACGGCGACACCCTCGCCGCGGGCCCCGCGCTCCACCCGCTCCTCGTCCCGGTGGCGGCGCAGGCGCGGGCGCGCTGGCGCGGGACCTGACGGAACGCGGCGGGCCGGCAGGTCGCCGGTCCGCCGCCGCCACGGTCTAGTGGACCGTGCCCTTGTCCTTGTTCTGCCGCTCGAGCTGCTCGGCGACGCTCGGCTGGCGGTAGGGCTCGTTGGCCTGGCCGCTGCGCAGGCCGAGCTCCTCGCGGGAAGCGGTCTCCGAGGTGGCGGTGGCGTAGGCGCCGCCGCCCGACGATCCGCTCCGCTCGGCGGGGCCCGAGGCGGGCTCCCGGCGCCGTTCCTCGCCGCGTTCCTCGCCGCGTTCCTCGCCGCGCTCCTCGCGCCGCGGCGCGCTCTCGCGCTCCTCCTCGCCGCCGCCGGAGAGCTTCTCCTCCATGCGGTGCTCGAAGCTGCTGAACTGGTCGCCGATCTGGTGGCGCGCCTTCTCCTTGGCGGGATGCATCACCTTCCGCTCGCGCCGGGTGAGCGGCAGGAGCGTCGCGGCGAGGCTGCCGAGGAGGACGCCGCCGAGGATGACGGGCAGCGGCCGCTGCCGTGCCTGGCTGCGCAGCTCCTCCGCCGAGGGCATTCGCTCCCGCAACCCGGGGCCGCCGCTCTCCCGCCGCTCCTGGAAGCGGTGGCGCAGCTCGCCGGTCTTGTCCGAGACCTTGTGCCGGAGATCGCCCGTCCTGTCCGAGACCTTGTGGCGCAGCGAGCCGGTCCTGTCCGAGACGCGATGCGAGAGCTCGCCCGCCCGGCTCTTCAGGTCTGCCGCCTTCTCCTGCGCCTTCGCCTTGATCTGCGCGCCGCGCGACGGCTGCTCCTCCTCCTCGTACGACGTCCGCCGCCACGAGATCTCCGAAGCGCCGCCCGGCTGGTAGGGCTCCGACCAGCTCTCCGCACCGACGGTGCTCACCTCCGGCGCGCTGGCGTAGTCGGCTCCCGGCCGCGGCGTGTAACCCGGCTCCGCGCTGTAGGTGGCGCGGCCCACGTCCTCCGCGCGCCACGAGGGCTGCTCCACGTACTCGCGCGCGACCCACGCTCCCTCGGTGCGGAAGCCGCCCTCGTATGGACGCGCGCCCCTGCGCCGCTTCGCCAGCTTCGCCAGGGCGAAGCTGGCCCCGCCGCCGGCGAGGGCGCCGAGCGCGGCGAGCGCACCGGGATTCGACGCGGCGCGATCGCGCACGTTGCTGGCCTTGATCATTGCTGCCTCCCTGGCGCGGCTCTTCACGTACTCCGGCGAAGAGCGCCGCGCCAACTCGTCTGCGATCACACTCATGCGTGCGCGCGCCGCCTCGATCGAACGTCGCGCTTCAGTCCGCTCGCCCATTCGCGGTCCTCCTTCAGCGTCTCCGCCGTTTCCTCCGGGCTCTTGATCGCCTTCAGCTTCGCCATGCCGCCCATCGCGACCAGGGCGCCGGCGAAGACGAAGACCAGGCCTACCAGCAGTGCGGAGAGCCACAGCGGCATCACCGCCGCGAGCGCCGCCACCAGGCAGCCGGCGATCGCGATCAGGCCGACGACGATGTGGACGCCGCCCACGCCGATCGCCGCCGCGCCCTTCCCCGCCGCGGCCGCCTCCTCGCGCAGCTCCGCCTTGGCGAGGCGGACCTCCTGGCTGGCGAGGAACTGCGCCTCGGCGATGAAGTCACGAATGAGCGCGGACGTGGGCTCGTTGCGGAGCGAATGCTCCACCCACTCCCGCGGCTGCCGCTGCGCTTCCGCCTCGCGGCGCTCCCGCTCCTGCCGACGCTCCTCCTCGCGGAGGTGCGCCTCGCGCTCCCGCTCCCGCTCGATCAGGTGGCGACGCTCCGCCTCGTCCTCGTAGGCCTTGCGACGCTCCTCCCACTCCGCCTGGAGCTGCGCCTTGTCGTCGTAGTGGATGCGCTGCTCCGAGGGCGTGAGCGGACGCCCCGCCCCGCCGTCGCCGCCTTCGGACCAGCGCGCGGTGGCGCCCTCCTCGGGCGGCAGGATCCCGCGCTGCGGTCCGAGCTCCCTCGTGCCGATCCCCGGCTGCCAGCCGACGGCCGGTCCATCGGCCCGGCCCGACTCGTTCCAGGTCTGTCCCGTTGCCATCGTTGCCTCCTAGCTGCGCAGCAGGCGGATGCCGAGGAAGCCGAGGGCGAAGGCCCCCGCCACCGCGATCGTCGGGTTGCGGCGGAGCTGCTTCTGCGCCACGTCGAGCAGCTCCTCCGAGGAGCGCCTGCGCATCTCCCGCGACGCCTTGCGCACGAGGCGCGCGCCGCGTTCGACCCACTCCTTCTGCGTGTCGTTGCCGCGCTCCTCGAGGGTCCGCGAGACCTCCTCGAGGGTGGCGGCGAACTCGTCGAGCTGGCTCGCCGCCATCTGCTTGCGGCTGTCCGCCTGCTTCACCAGGCGCTCCTTCGCCAGCTCCCCGAAGTGCTTCGCCCGCTCCCTGCCGCCGGACGCGAACTCGCGCGCCCTGGCGCCGACCTGCTCCCTCATACCGCCGCCCTCCCGGCCGGTGTCGCCGCGCTCCGTCTCCTCGAGCTGCGACAGGCCACCCGCGCCGCGGCCGGCACTCCCGCTGGTCCCGACGCCCGGCGTGGTGCCAGCCGTCGGGAAGTCGGTGCTCGTCCTCTCTTCCATGCGCTACCTCCCAGGCCGCCGCGCGGCCGAACTCCATCCGGGAAACTGCACGTGCTGGCTCGAAGCTAGGCACGTGGCCACCGGGCACGGAATGCACGGCCGTGACGGCGCACGGAGAGCGCGGTCGCGCCGGAACGCCCGTGGGACGAGCGCCCGGCGGCGAGCGGGAAGGCGTGGATCGAGGGGAAACGCCGCTTTCAGCCGGGCTGGCAGCGCGGGCAGAAGACGCTGGTCCTGCCGCCCAGGTCGATCTTCTCGAGGCGCGTGGTGCAGCGGGGGCAGGGATGGCCCGCGCGCCCGTAGATCACGAAGGGGTTCTCGGCTCCCGCCTCCTCGACGTACTCGATCTCGTCCGCTACCTCGCCCTGGAGGCCGCGGACCTCCCCGCTCGACGCTGCGTGTGGTCGAGGCAATTCCCGGACGACACTCGAAGAGTTTGCGCGTAAGGGCGCTCACCAAGAGTTCCGGACGTCCAATCGAACGTGGAGCGACCGTCGCAGCGGCCGCAGGCCCGTCGGCTACTCAGCGAAGCCGCGTCATTCACCCGGACTCGAGAGAGAATCAGCGTCTCTCGACGAGCTCGCACCGTCCAAGCTGCGGCTTTCCGTATGGCGCAGCCAGCCAACAGCCGCCCACGCCCCCACATGGGGCCCCCACGCCAGCTTTACCGCTGCTCACTCCCGGTGTTATCCAAGCCGTACACCAACAAGAAGTGAGCTGGTCCGACTCGACTCGAGGAGCACACTCATGAAGTGTCTACTTCGCTATCTAGTCGCAGTTGCAGTCCCCTTGTTGTTTCTCCTTCAACCTGCTGCGGCGTCCGCAAACACCAAAACCTTCAAAATCGTCTGGCACGTCTATTGCCACAACTCGAACCAAGGAGACCCGATCTGTGCAGGGAGCTTCGGGCGCTCGGGATATACCGACAAGCGTGAGCTGGCCCGCGAAGCAATTCGTGAGGTCGCTTCCGCCAATCAGGCCTTCTCCTGGACCGGGATCTCGCTGAGTCTTGCGGAAGTCGATGTCAGAATCGTCTATGACGACACCTTGGCCGATTGGCCGGGGCATGAGTACGCTGCCGTTCCCAGTGCATTTCTTGCGGCAAAGCAGGCAGAGCCGTGCGCAATTCATGTCTTTTCTTCCGATGGATTTCGCAGCAGTCGGGCATCCTGTCTGTACGATGGATGTCCAGGCATCTACACGTACCATCCCTCGCGTAACACGGGCGTGTTGCTCGCCCACGAGGTAGGCCATTACGTGGGCCTGCCCCACACGTTTGGCAGCGAGGCTGATCCCGATGGCGACCGGGCAGTCGTGCTGGATACGCCGCCAAACCCGGGCCATGTGTCGTACGTGCGCCGCGGCGGCGCGTGCACTACCGATGCGGACTGCGTATCAGCTCAATGGGGAATCTGCGAGAGCGGGCAGTGCGTAGAGTGCAGGCAAGTGTCAGACTGCTTGTCTCCAAGAGCTACGTCCTGTCAACAAAACTCCTGTTTGAGCGATGGCAGCACCGGGTTCGACTTCAACAGCGCCGCCGACGCCGCGGCATTCCACAATCCGAACAACGGACACTCGTATTGCACCGGGGGGACGGCAGGTACTGTCTACAATTCTGGAGGATACGAGACTGTCCAGTGGGCGAATAACCACGGTTTCGTAATGGCGGACGCGGGCAGCCCGAATAGCTCGTTCCCGCTGTATTGGGATTGCTACGACTCCTCGACACACCCGAGACCATGGAATGTCGACAAAGGCGTGTTCACGAATGTGATGTCGTACTACAACAATGGCCCTATCCTGTATCAGGGGATTCGCTTTCCCGGCTTCACACATGGTCAAGTCTCCGTCATGAAGGCGAGGGCTGACCAGCGTGGTCTGTGTAACGTTTGTCAGGGCGATCGAGACACCGACGGCGATGGCATTTGCGATCGCTTCGACGAGTGCAATCGCGGTCCTATCGAGGAAGATTTGGATGGGGATCAGCGAGTCTGCGACATGTGCGACACGGACCCGAACAACGACGATCCGGATTATGACGGCGATGGGCTGAACGGGACTTGCGACAACGATAAGGATAACGACGGATGCCCGGATGAAATCGATCTCGACGCGCTGAACCCGGGCATTCGATCTGGCATCACCATTTGTGGAAAGTCTACATCGGATACGTGGGCCGCTGCGGGCGTGGACTACGATGGGGACGGAATCCTCGCTTGTGCAGACCGGGACAACGACAACGACGGCATCGATGATGAATACGAGCAATGTCCACTCGGCGACAAGAACTGCATCCAGGATGGTGGGTCTGCCTGCTGGATATTCGAGGAGATTTGTTTCCTCTGTCTGAACTACAAGCTGAATATCTTCGATCCCTACATCAACGTCCCCATGGTTTTCGAGAACGTTCTCGCTCAGCTCGGGAATCGTATTCTGGTCGGTGGGACGCAGGAACGTCCTGCATCGGTCCTTGCCCTCGAACTCAACCTGATGCTCTCGGGTAAGGATGCTGGTGGGTTCGCAGCCGCCTCCTTCCAGTCCGCCCCCATTACGATGACCCTCGAGGATCCCTCTGGGAAGACCGTCGCAACCTGGGAGTTTCCCACTCACCTCTTCAAGCCGGCCGATCTGACCGGACGCGGCACGGTCGTCGAGATCGATTTGCCGGTCGGGTTGGAGGATACCGGAGGGTTCAGGCTGCTTCCTGCCCTGGGGCTGGAGCGAGACGCTCCCGATGCAGATGGCGATGGCGTGCCAGACGCACTCGACAATTGTCTGTGTGTTTCGAATCTGCAGAAGGACAGCGATGGCGATGGATTCGGAGATGCGTGCGATGCGGACTTCGACAACGACTTTCTCGTCTCCGAGCAGGATGCTGACAAGCTCCAGGAGTGTGTGCTCCTGAATCCGGGTGTCCTCATACACGAGGGCCCTATGCCACACTTTGATCGAACGTGTTTCCTTGGCGATTTGACCGAGGACGGGCTTCTTGGCGCGGACGATCTCCAGGCGGCGCACGACGTGATTGGGTTGCCTCCT
>Ga0180215_1001800_pt1 | contig 22753 bp, 20 predicted proteins | sample eDN3rd37CBELigBY_FD_128871 | JGI IMG/M metagenome (GOLD analysis project Ga0180215, IMG submission 128871) | Enriched backyard soil microbial communities from Emeryville, California, USA - eDNA 3rd pass 37_C BE-Lig BY (version 2) (version 2) | ecosystem: Environmental > Terrestrial > Soil >... | reverse complement strand
TGTGACGACAGCTGCCACACCGAAAGGCGAGCGGCGCCGCCAGGCGCTCGTCGAATCGGCAGCCGAGCTCATCCTCGAGGGCGGTATCGACGCCGTCCGTCACCGCGCTGTCGCGAACCGGGCGGGCCTGCCGCTCGCCTCCACGACCTACTATTTCGAATCCCTCGACGAGCTGGTGGTGTGCGCGTTCCAGCACAACTCGTGCCGGGAGCTGGAGGAGATGCGTGCCCGCGTCGAGGAGGTGACCCCGTGCCGCCGCAGCCTCGAGTCGACCGCCGAACTGATCATCGATCTGCTGGTGGGGCCCCGCGGTGTCGGCGAGCTCGAGCGTGAGCAGCTGATCTCCCGGTACGAGCGGTGCGTGGCGACCGCGCGTCACACCGAGCTACGCGACGTCCAGCTGCACGCTCGGCGGATCGTCGACGAATTGCTCACCGACCTGCTGGAACGCTGCGGCCGCATCGTCGATCCGACGCAGATCCGCAGGCTCGTGGCGGCAGTCGACGGAGCCGTCCTGGGAGCTCTCGGCGAGCTCGACCCCGATCCGCGCGGATTGGCCCGCGGGCTCCTGCTCGACGTCGTCGGGAGTGTCGCGCCGCCTGCCGACACCGATCCGGTGAGTCCCGACCCGTAAACTGTGCGGTTGTGAGCCTGATCCCGAACGTCCTTGCCACCCGTTATGCCAGCCCCGAGCTTCGGGAACTGTGGTCACCGCAGCACAAGATCGTGCTCGAACGGCAGCTGTGGCTGGCGGTGCTGCGGGCACAGGCCGAGCTGGGTATCGACGTTCCGGCCGAGGCTCTGGCCGACTACGAGCGGGTCCTCGAGAACGTGGACCTCGACTCGATCGCCGCGCGCGAGCGCGTCACCCGGCACGATGTGAAGGCCCGCATCGAGGAGTTCAACGCGCTCGCCGGGCACGAGCACGTGCACAAGGGCATGACCAGCCGCGACCTCACCGAGAACGTCGAGCAGCTGCAGGTGCTGCGGTCGCTCGAGCACGTGCACGCGCACGGTGTCGCGATCGCGGCGCGGCTCGCCGAGCGGGCCGCCGAGTACTCCACCGTGGTCATGGCCGGCCGCTCCCACAACGTCGCGGCGCAGGCCACGACCCTCGGCAAGCGGTTCGCGTCGGCCGCCGACGAGCTGCTCATCGCGCTGACGCGGCTGCGGGAGCTCATCGACCGCTACCCGCTGCGCGGCATCAAGGGCCCGATGGGCACCGCCCAGGACATGCTCGACCTGCTCGACGGGGACGCAGGCAAGCTCGAGCAGCTCGAACGGAAGGTCGCCGAGCACCTCGGCTTCTCGCACGTCTTCACCAGCGTCGGCCAGGTGTACCCGCGGTCGCTGGACCACGATGTGCTCTCCGCGCTCGTTCAGATCGGAGCCGGTCCGTCGTCGCTGGCCCACACGATCCGGCTGATGGCCGGGCACGAGCTGGTCACCGAGGGCTTCCAGCCCGGCCAGGTCGGGTCCTCCGCCATGCCGCACAAGATGAACACGCGTTCGTGCGAGCGCGTCAACGGTCTGCAGGTGGTGCTGCGCGGCTACGCGTCGATGGCCGCCGAGCTGGCCGGCGCCCAGTGGAACGAGGGCGACGTATTCTGCTCGGTGGTGCGCCGCGTTGCGCTGCCCGACGCGTTCTTCGCCGTCGACGGCCAGATGGAGACGTTCCTGACGGTGCTCGCCGAGTTCGGTGCCTACCCGGCGGTGATCGAGAAGGAACTCAACCGGTACCTGCCGTTCCTCGCCACCACGAAGGTGCTGATGGCGGCGGTGCGCGCCGGGGTCGGGCGGGAGACCGCCCACGAGGTCATCAAGGAACACGCGGTGGCGGTGGCGCTCGCGATGCGCGAGGAGGGGCGCGAACCGGATTTGCTGGATCGCCTCGCCGCCGACGAGCGGCTGCCGCTCGACCGCGCGGCACTCGAGGCCGCGCTCGCCGACCGCTCCGCGTTCGTGGGGGCGGCCGAAGCACAGGTCGCGTCCGTGGTCGAGAGTGTAAACGACCTCGTCGCGAGGTATCCGGAGGCGGCGAAGTACACGCCGGCTCCGATTCTCTGAGCGCGACGCGCCGCAACGCCCGGGGGGGACGTTCGATCGGGTAACAGATAAGACAGGGGAGAGAAATTGTCCGACAAGCACGAGAACTCCGGGCGTATTCGAGACGCAGTGCGCACGCGTGCTGCGCTGCTCGACGCCGCCCAGGAGATCTTCCTCCGGGACGGCTACGCCGCTGCCGCAACCGAAGAGATCGTGGTGCAGGCAGGGGTGACCCGCGGTGCTCTGTACCACCACTTCGCGAACAAGCGCGAGCTCTTCCGGGGTGTCATCGAGCGCATCCAGCTCGAGGCCGAGGACACTCTGGGGAAGCACGATCCCGAGACGTCCGAGTGGGACAGTTTCTCTCGCGCAATCCTGGCGACGCTGGATGCGGTGTACGCTCCTGCGACCCGCAGGTTGCTGCTCATCGAGGCACCGGCGGTGCTCGGGTGGGCGGAGGTTCGCGAAACCCACCGCCACACGACGATCCGCAGGATCCAGCATTCCCTGAGGGCGATCGCTCGCGAGAACGGGGATTCGTCGGAGCCCTCACCCGTGATGGCACACCTGTTGCTCGCCGCGATCGAGGAAGCGATGCTCTACCTCGCGCACAGCGACGATCCCGTGCGTGACCGTCCGGAGGTCGAAGCACAGCTGATGCGCCTGCTCGACGTCGTCCGTCCGGTGCCGGTGCGGGGCATCGCGTGAGCCTGCCGACGCCACCGGTTGCGGATTCGCGGTAGTGACCGACTGCGTCTTCTGCGCGATCGTCGCAGGTGAGGCCCCGGCCAGCGTCGTGCTCGACGAACCGGGCGTGATCGCGTTCATGGACATCCGGCCGTTCACGGCCGGACATCTGCTGGTCGTTCCCAAGCGTCACGTGTCGGGTCTGGGAGGACTCGATCCCGAGGACGGGGCGCGCATCTTCGATGCGGGCCGGCGCATCGCCACCGCGCTGCGTTGCGGCGCCCTGCCCGTCGACGGCGTGAACCTCTTCCTGGCCGACGGCGCCGCCGCGGGGCAGGAGGTCTTCCACGTCCACCTGCACGTCATTCCGCGCAGGCACGGTGACGGGTTCGGTCTGCGCGGCGTACCCCGCAGTCCGAACCGGACCGTGCTCGACGGTACTGCCGTCGCGATCCGCGACGCCCTGTCGCGGTAGCGGTGGCGCCGTCGGAGTGATACGCACGGCGGGTTGCGACGGGATTTGTCCGACCCGGTGTTCTACGGTGCTCTTGTGGCCCGTGCGCAACCGATCCTGACGCCGCTCACCGAGGCGGCGATCTTCCTCGTCGCGACCGTCGACGAGGGTGGTGAATCCGACGTCCGTGACCTGCTCGAAGACCTTGCGGGTCTGCGCCGCGCGGTGGGATTCCGGATCCCCGACGGGGGTCTGTCCTGCGTCGTGGGTATCGGCTCCCACCTGTGGGACCGGCTGTTCGACGGCCCGCGGCCGGCCGAGCTGCACGAGTTCGTCGAACTCGACGGGGGAGTACACCGTGCCCCGTCGACTCCCGGCGACCTGCTCTTCCACATCCGGGCCTCCTCGCAGGACCTGTGCTTCGAGCTCGCCGCCAAGATCAACGACAGGTTGCGCGCGGTGGCGACCTTCGTCGACGAGGTGCACGGCTTCCGCTACTTCGATCGTCGCGACCTGCTCGGTTTCGTCGACGGCACCGAGAACCCCGAGGACGACGACGCGGTCGCCGCAGCTCTCGTCGGCGACGAGGACGCCGAGTTCGCCGGTGGTAGCTACGTGATCGTGCAGAAGTACCTGCACGACCTCGAGTCGTGGAATGCGTTGACGGTCGAGGAGCAGGAACGCGCGATCGGGCGGACCAAACTCGACGACATCGAGCTCGACGACGACGTCAAGCCGTCGAACTCGCACGTCGCACTCAACAACGTCACCGACGCGGACGGCAACGAACGGCAGATCGTGCGCGCCAACATGGCGTTCGGGAGTATCGGCAGCGGCGAATTCGGCACGTATTTCATCGGATACGCGGCCTCGCCGGACGTCACCGAGCAGATGCTGCGCAACATGTTCCTCGGCGATCCGCCGGGCAACCACGATCGGATTCTCGACTTCTCCACGGCGGTCACCGGTGGATTGTTCTTCTGCCCGGCCGCCGAGTTCCTGGAGGATCTTCCCCCACCGCGCCGGGTCGTGAACGTCGAAGCGGGCGAGGAGCCCGTCGACGGGCGTTCGACGGCACCGGGCGACGGATCACTCGGAATAGGCACCCTCAGAAGGAGTTCGACGCGATGAACAACCTCTACCGCGATCTCGCCCCGATCACCGATGCCGCGTGGGCGTCGATCGAGGAGGAGGCGATCCGCACCTTCAAGCGGCACGTCGCCGGCCGCACGGTCGTGGACTTCTCCGGTCCGCACGGCACCGATTTCGCCGCGGTCGGGCTGGGGCGCACCGAGACGATCGCCGCTCCCGCCGAGGGTGTGCAGTCGCGGCGGCACCGGGTCGCACCGCTCGTCGAGCTACGGGTGCCGTTCACGCTGTCCCGAGAGGAGATCGACAACGTCGAGCGCGGCGCACAGGACTCCGACTGGGACCCGGTGAAGGAGGCTGCGAAGAAGATCGCGTTCGCGGAGGACCGCGCGATCTTCGAGGGCTACGCGGCGGCCGGGATCGAAGGGATCCGCGCGAGTTCGTCGAATCCGGCGCTGCACCTGCCGGAGGATCCGCGCGACATTCCCGAGGCGATCAGCCAGGCCTTGTCGCAGTTGCGTCTCGCCGGTGTCGGCGGCCCGTACTCGGTGCTGCTCGGCGCCGACGAGTTCACGAAGGTCAGCGAGACGGCCGATCACGGCTACCCGATCCGGGAACAGATCCGCCGGCTCATCGACGGCGACATCATCTGGGCTCCCGCGATCGACGGCGCGTTCGTGCTCAGCACCCGCGGCGGCGACTTCGACCTGCAGATCGGTCAGGACCTGTCCATCGGGTATCTGTCGCACGACGCCGAGACCGTGCAGTTGTACTTCCAGGAATCGCTGACGTTCCTCGTCTACACGGGCGAGGCGTCCGTCGCGCTCCGCACCGCCTGACTCGTAGGCACTGAACCGTCGGACGGCCGCGCGCAGCCGGGCGCGCGCGGTCGTCCGTTCGGCGGGTTTGTGCCCCGGCCTACCGAGTCGGCATCACTTGTGTTGCAGCGCACCGGCTTTCAATGCGGCCGCGTTGACGCGGCTCAGGACTGCGTGCAGCTCCTCGAGTTCGGAGATGTCCACACCGAGTGTCTCGACGACGGTACCGGGCACGGCCTCGGCGCGGCTCCGCAGCGCGCGACCCTCGTCGGTGAGGTCGACGACGAGTTGCCGTTCGTCGGCGGTGCTGCGGGTGCGCGTGATCAGTCCGAGCGCCTGTAGGCGCTTGAGCAGAGGCGACAAGGTGGGCGAGTCGAGCTGCAGGACGCGCCCGATCTCCTTGACGGACAGCGGTGCCTGCTCCCACAGGACGAGCATCACCAGATACTGCGGATGGGTCAGTCCCAGTGGCTCCAGGATCGGCCGGTAGACCGCGAGCACTGCACGATTGGCCACGGCGAGCGCGAAGCACACCTGACGTTCGAGCGCCAACGGATCGTCCGCGGTGGTCGGTGTGTACGGAGCGGCGGTGTCGGAGCTCATCTCGTCGAGGATACCAACAGTTAGTGCACGAACTTGTGAGGCTCGATCTGTCGTCGGTCGACGTAGCACCCCCACGGTCGATTAGTTTAGGCTAGCCTAACGCTATGATCGACGACCTCATCGAACTCGCGTTTGCCCAGGGTGCCGTGCGCGGGGTGTCCGTGGCCGCCGACGGCTGCGACGAGTACCTGCTCGCCTCCACGGAGACGGCGCCTGCGATTCGGGTGTGGGTGCGTCCCGACGGCCGCTTCTCGCGGGCGTCCGACGGCGAGGGCTGCCACGTGACGCTCGGTCAGGTCGTCGACAGGTGCGGCATCACCTACGACCGCCGCCGGGACGGTTCCCTCGTGCGTCGAATGTAGGCAGTGCGGCGATCGTAGGCAGTGCGGCCGATGTGGGCGTCAGCGCACGTAGTCGGGATATTCGGTGTGCAGGAGCAGGTATCCGGCGAGGTCCTCGATGAGCCAGTGCTCGCTGTCCTCCGGTGTCCGGGCGTCGCACACCGCATCGCCCGCGAGGCAGACGCGGTCCACCCGGATGTCACCGAAATCGTGGCGTCCGCCCGTGAGCGTGATGCCCGGGGCCACCTGTCCGGGGAACTGGGACTCGACGCCGTTCTCGTCGCGCGGATCCGCGTAGAGCACACCCCGGATGCGGTCCGGAGGAACCGAACCGTCGTGCGCGATCTCGGCCAGGACATCGCCCGCGACGGCGGCCCCCTGGGAGTAACCGAGCACGACGAGCTCCGAGTTCGGGCACGCCGCGTGCTCCCGCGTGATCGCCTCGCGCAACCGGCTCTTGCCGATGGCCTTCGACTCGTCGTATGCGATGCCGTCCGAGCCCTTGCTGGAACCGGAGTCCGGCACCGGCACGACCACCGCGGGATAGCGGATGTGTTCGACGACCGTGCCCGGCCGGCGGTAGCGCTCCGAGATCAGCGCCAGCGGCGACTCCGGATCCAGGGAGTCGAAGGAATCGAGGTTCTTCGTGCCGTCGACCGCGAGCACGAAACGCTCGGGGCAGGGGCCGGTTTCGCCCGGTGCCGCACCGGCGACCGGCGACGTCAGGAGGGCGGACAGCGTGGTGATCGCGAGCGCCGCCGTCACCAGGCCGAAGCCGCGACGAACCGATTCGGGTGAGCCGACCATGCCGAACCTCCTGGGACCATGTGCCGTCGAACAATCGCAGGGTACCTAGGTTTGTGATCCGTGCTCGTCCTCCGAACGAACCATTCCGGATGTGGCGCTCGTCATGGCGTCGCAAGCCGCCGAACGGGACGACGGCCGCGCGCTGTCGGCCGCGCGCTGTTGTCCATCCGGATTGCGGGAACTGCGGACTCCGTCAGGACTCGACGAGCTTGCGCAGGATCCGTGCGAGCTCGGCGCGGTCGTGGTCGTCGAGCGGGGCGAAGAACTCGCCGGCCTCGGCGTCGCGCGCCGCTTCGAGTTGCCGGGCGAGGTCGCGTCCCGCGTCGGTCAGCTGCACGCACACCGCGCGGCGGTCGGCGGGATCGGGAATCCGTTCGGTGAGGCCGCGGGCCTCGAGCCGGTCGATCACCTCGGTGGCCGAGCGCGGCACGATCCGCAGCGCCTTGGCGACCTCGCCGAGCCGCAGCGGGGATCCGTCGGAGCCGCCGACGACGCGCAGTGCGCGGTGCTCATGAGGTGACAAATGCCACGGTTCGAGGGTCTCGTGCCAGCGTCGTCGCAGCGTGCGGGTGGCCGTGATCAGCAGATCACGCAAGGTTGCGGGTGAATCGGCCATGGAATGAAGAGTACCGCATTTGACGTTTACCTCTTAGTGAGGCAACCTCAATACGTTACATCGACTCAGAAGGAGGTGGTGTACATGATGCACCTCCCCCCGGGCGGCGGTCCCGGCCCCGGACGACGGGGCAAGGTCGACCCCCTCGATCGACGCCAGCTTCAGGACTCACCCGTCAGCCTGCGCCGTATCGGTGCCCTCTTCGCCCCCTACCGCTGGCAGATCGGACTCGTGGTGGCGCTCATCGTCACCTCGTCCGTGATCTCCCTCGCCAGCCCCTTCCTCGTCCGCGCGGCCATCGACCACGCCATCCCCGAACAGAACGTGTCGCTGCTGCTGTGGGTCGTCGCCGGCATGCTCGCGGTGACCGTCGCCTCCTCGGTGCTCGGCGTCGCCCAGACCTGGATCTCCACCACCGTGGGCCAGCGCATCATGCACGGCCTGCGCACCCGCGTCTTCACCCACCTGCAGCGTCAGTCCCTGAGTTTCTTCACCCGCACCCGCGGCGGTGAGATCCAGTCCCGGCTGACCAACGACATCGGCGGAATGCAGAACGTCGTGACCTCCACGGCCACGTCGATCGCCGCCAACATCACCACCGTCGTCGGCACCGCCGTCGCGATGGCCGTATTGAGCTGGCGCCTGTCGCTGCTCTCGCTCGTGGTGCTGCCGCCCGCGATCTGGCTGACCCGCAAGGTCGCACTCATGCGCCGCGAGGTCACCGCGCGTCAGCAGCGCCGCCTCGCCGACATGCAGACCCAGATCGAAGAGGGCCTGTCCATCAGCGGTGTGCTCCTGTCCAAGACGCTCGGCACCGGACCGTCCATGTCCCGTCGCTTCGCGGACACCTCCGCCGAACTCGCGGACCTCGAGGTCCACGCGCAGCTGTCGGGCCGGTGGCGCATGGCCACCATGAACATCGTGTTCGCGGCGATCCCCGCGGTGCTGTACCTCGTGGCCGGCCTGCCCGCGACCTCCGGCGGCATGACCATCGGCACCCTGGTCGCGTTCACCGGCCTGCAGGCCGCGCTGTTCCGCCCCCTCATGAGCCTGCTCGACGTGGGCGTGTCCGTCACCGCGTCGCTGGCCCTGTTCAGCCGGATCTTCGAATATCTGGACCTGATCGTGGAGATCGACGAACCCGCAGAGCCGGTCCGGCTCGGCCTCGACCGGGTCGCCGGAGCGGTGCGCTTCGAGGACGTGAGCCTGTACTACCCGGGCTCCGACCGTCCCGCGCTCGACCACATCGATCTCGACGTACCGGCCGGCGCGCAGATCGCCCTCGTCGGCGAGACCGGTTCCGGCAAGACCACACTCGGCTCGCTCGTCGCTCGCCTCCACGACCCGACGACCGGCCGCGTCACGATCGACGGTGTCGATCTGCGCGACCTTCCGCTCTCCGACGTCGCCGCACTCGTCGGTGTCGTCTCGCAGGAGACCTACCTGCTGCACGCGACCGTGCGGGAGAACCTGCGCTACGCCAAGCCCGACGCCACCGACGCGGAAATCGAGGACGCCGCGCGCGCCGCGCAGATCCACGACCAGATCGTCTCGCTCCCCGACGGATACGACACGCTCGTCGGCGCCCGCGGGCACCGCTTCTCCGGTGGTGAGAAGCAGCGCCTCGCGATCGCCCGGACGCTGTTGCGGGATCCGCGGATCCTCGTGCTCGACGAGGCGACCAGTGCGCTCGACAACGAGACCGAACGGGCCGTTCAGCAGGCACTCGACGCCGCGCGCAGCGGACGCACCACGATCACCATCGCCCACCGCCTCTCGACGGTGCGGGCGGCCGACGCGATCGCGGTGCTCGACCGGGGCCGCATCGTCGAACTGGGCAGCCACGACGAACTTCTCGCACGCGACGGCCGCTACGCGGAGCTCGCGATGCGACGCGACGAACGCGTCACCGCAGCCGCATAGGTCAGGCTCGGGCCGTGGCCAGGTCCCCGGCGACGTTCGCCGACGCCAGCGCGTCGACGACGTCGCCGGTGGGAAGCACGACCGCGCAGCGCGAGGCCACGTAGTTCAGAGCATCGACGTGCTCGCGCCGCGAGAAGTCGGCGGTGCCGTCGGAGACGAAGAAGACCTGGATGTCGTTCATGAACCCGTCGAGCGCGGTGGTCAGGCAGCCGATGTGCGCGTAGACCCCGGTGACGATCAGCTGGTCGCGGCCCCACGCGCGCATCCGCTCGAGCAGGTCGGTGCGGATGAACGCGCTGTAGCGCCACTTGGTGAGCAGGACGTCGTTCTCGTGCGGAGCCAGGTCGTCGATGATTGCGGTCTCGGCCGGATCGGCCGTCAGACCCGGACCCCAGAAGTCGAGCAGCAGAGCGCGATCGGCGGGATCCTGGTTGCCGGGCTGCGCGGTGTAGACGACCGGCACGCCCGCCGCGTGCGCGGAGTCGCGGATCCCGTCGATGTTCGGTACCACCGTCGCGAGGGGGTCGGCGGAGCGGTCGAACGAGCGCACGAAGTATTCCTGCATGTCGTGCACGAGCAGCACCGCACGCTCGGGGTCGATCGTCCAGGACACCCTGTTCGCCGGCTGTTCGTCGGGCAGCGGATAGGACACGGACTCGGGAAGGGCCATGAGCTTCGCTTTCTCGGGTTGGGCGTTCAGTTCTCGAAGGTCGCGGCCAGCGCGCGCCGCAGTTCGTTCCGGCTGATCTTGCCGACGCCGGTCACGGGGAAGGCGTCGACGAAGCGCACCCTGTCCGGGATCTTGTATCCGGCCAGGCCGCGTTCACGCAGGAAAGCCTTGAGCTCGAGTGCTTTCGGGGATTCCCCTTCGGTCACGACGAATGCGCACGTGCGTTCGCCGAGGTACCGGTCGGGCATCGCCACGACGGCGGCGTCGAGCACCGCGGGATGGGCGATCAGATGGTTCTCGACCTCCTCGGCGGCGATCTTCTCGCCGCCGCGGTTGATCTGGTCCTTGGCGCGGCCCTCGACCACGATGTAGCCGCGTTCGGTGAGACGGACGATGTCGCCGGTGCGGTAGAAACCGTCCGGGGTGAATGCCGTCGAATTGTGTTCGGGGGCATTGTAGTAGCCGCGGATCGTGTAGGGGCCGCGGGTGAGCAGGTGTCCGGTGCCGCCGGCCGGTACGGGAACGCCGGCGTCGTCGAGGATGCGGATCTCGTCGTGCACGCTGATCGGCCGCCCCTGCGTGGTGACGATCGTGTCCTCGTCGTCGTCGAGACGCGTGTAGTTCACCAGTCCCTCCGCCATTCCGAAGACCTGCTGGAGCGTGCAGCCGAGTTCGGGCCGCACCCGTTTGGCGGCTTCGGCGGGGAACTTCGCGCCGCCGACCTGCAGCACCTGCAGGGACGACAGGTCGCGTTCGCTGCGGACCCGCGCCGACAGCCACGCCATTGCGAGAGGCGGCACCAGCGAGGCCATCGTGATCGCTTCGCGTTCGATCAGCGCGAACGCGGTGTCGGGGCTGGGATCCGGGGCCAGCACCACCGTGCCGCCGCTGTGCAGCACGCCGAGGATGCCGGGGGAGCTCATCGGGAAGTTGTGGGCGGCAGGCAGTGCCACGAGCATGCGCGTGTCGGCGTCGACCCCGCAGATGCGGGCCGATTCGCGCACCGAGTAGAGGTAGTCGGAATGGGTCCGCGGAATCAGCTTCGGAGTCCCGGTCGTGCCACCGGAGAGCTGAAGGAAGGCAACCGATTCGGAGTCGAGTTCCGCCGTCGGGCCCGGCTCGTGCGCGCGCAGCGCATCGAGTGGGACGGGCGAGCGCAGCGACGGGGGTTGTGCGGTGAACTCCGCGGCATCACCGGCGACCACGACCACCGGGGGGTTCTCCAGATCCGCACACACCTCGCGGGCGAGGTTCCGGTAGTCGAATCCGCCGTGTTCCGCAGCCACGACGTACGCGGCGGCGTCGGCGAACCTGCAGAAGTAGCCGATCTCGGCGGCACGGTGCGCGGGCAGCGCGAACACCGGCAGCGCACCCAGACGGAAAACCGCGAACAGCACCTCGGTGTACTCGACGATGTTCGGCAGCTGCACGACCACGCGGTCCCCGGCATGCACGCCGAGTTCTGCGAGCCCCGACGCGATCCGGGCCGCGGATTCGTCCAGTTCACGGTAGGTCAGGCGCTGTCGTTGGCCGCGCGCATCCAGTCCGGTGACGGCGACCCGGTCGCCGAACAGGGCGGCGCGGGCCGGCAGGAACTGCGCGAACGTCTCCGGGGTCCAGTACCCCGCTCCCCGATACAGCTCCGCGAATTCGTCGGGGTAGCGGGCGGTTTCGGCGAGCGCGGTGCGCCGCAGGCCGGATGTCACGAAACGATCCTTTCGGGGGATGCTCAGGCGCGCAGGGTCGCGCCACCGTCGACGTACAGGGCTTGCATGGTGATGTGCCGGGCGCGGTCGGAGAGCAGGAACTCGATCGCGTCGGCGATATCGCCGGGTTCGGCGATCCGGCCGAGCGGGATACCGACCTTGAACTGGGCGGGGTCACCGGCGATCGCGCCGAGTGCGCCCGCGTCGTCGTCCGGGTCGGCCCACAGCGACCGCTGCATCGCGGTGTCGGTGGATCCGGGCGCGACGATGTTGGCGCGGATCCCGAATTCGGCGAGTTCGAGCCCGAGGACCCGCACGATCATCGACGCCGCGGCCTTCGACGATCCGTAGGCCCCCATACCGATTCGGGGCACACCCGCCGAGTTCGAACCGACCACGACGATCGACCCACCTGCGCGGTCGCGCATCTTCCGGCCGACGGCGCGCAGCACCGACACCAGGCCGGTGACGTTGACGTCGTAGATGCGCTGCCATTCGTCCGGGTCGCCGTCGAGGATCGAGGCGGTGGAGAACAGACCGGCGACGTGTGCGAGTTTCGTGATGGGGCCGTGCTCGGATTCGATGGTGTCGATTGCGAAGTCGACGGCGTCGGCGTCACGGATGTCGACCGGGAAGGTGGGGGCGGGTCCGTCCAGCATCGCTGCGGTCTTGCGCAGACCTTCGGGGTCGCGGTCGGCGAGCACGACGCGATGACCCGCCCCGGCGAGCGTGAGGGCGGTCGCGCGGCCTATGCCCTGTGCGGCGCCGACGACGAGACTGACGGGTGTGCTCACCGGTGTACCCCCAATGCATCGAGAACGGTTCCGAATTTGGTTGTGGTTTCGTCGAGTTCGTCCTGAGGATCGGATGCGGCGACGATGCCGCCACCGGCGTGCGCGGTGATCGTGCGGCCGTCGGCGTCCAGCACGGCGCACCGGATCGTGACCATCCATTCGCCGTCGCCGTCGGTGTCGCACCATCCGATCGCGCCGGCATAGAAGCCACGGTCACCCTCGAGCTCGCGGATCGTCTCGCGCGCGGCGACCGTGGGGGTGCCGCAGATCGCGGGGGTCGGGTGCACCGCGACGGCCAGGTCCAGCGCGGTGACGGACGGGTCGCGCAGGCGCCCGGACACCGGCGTGCCGAGGTGCCACAGTTGCCGGGTGCCGGTCAGTCGGGGCCGGTCCGGGATGTCGAGGTCGGTGCACAGGGGTTCGAGGCTCGCGCGCAGGTCCGCGACGACGTGTGCGTGCTCGGCAAGGTTCTTGGCGGAGGCGGCGAGTTCCTCGCCGGTTCTGCGGTCGGTCTCGGGATCGGAGTGGCGCGGCGCGGACCCGGCGAGGGGATGCGCGATGACGCGGTCGCCGCGGCGGCGGATGAGGACCTCGGGGCTGGCACCGACCAGGTATCGTCCGTGCCAGCTTCTGCCCGCGGGGCTCAGATCGACGGCGAAACCGTTGCCGTTCGGGTCGTTTGCGGCCAACCGGTGCAGCAGCTGCCCGGCGGTGACCGGCCGCTCGGCGCGCAGGACGAGGGCGCGGGCGAGAACTACCTTGGCGAGTGCGTCGTCCGACCGCAGTCGCGTCAGGGCGGTCGCGACCCGGTCGAGATGCTCGCGTTCGGACGGCAGTGCCGCGTCGACGACGATGGCGGGAAGCGCCTCGGCAGCGGTGGCGATCGGGGTGGGCGTGTGCGTCAGGGTGTGGGGAGCGGTCAGGGCCGCCGGGTGGTCCGGGTCGAAGGGCAGGGCGCCGACGACGGCGCGGACCGTTCCCGCGCGCAGGGCTGCGGCTGCCTCGCCGACGCGGGACCAGGATTCGGCGACACCGTCGGCGACGACCGTGCCGTGGGGCCGGGACAGCGCGAAGGGGGCCGTGCCGGTGACCTGCACGGCGTGGGCCGGTGCCTGCATGACGCACACCTCTCGGTAGCGGTGAAGTGGACGATCGCGTGGGGCACACGACCACTCGAGACCATATACGGTTAGGCTAACCTTTGGTGCAGTCCGCGTCGGAGTCGGTGTGGCCCGGATTCGCCCGACGTGAATTCGGGCGAACGGGAGCTTTGACCCACGCTGGGTTTCGGTTAGCCTAACCAAAATAAAGCGGGTGCTCGGGCCTGCGACCGGACGAAGCGGGAGACGTTGATGAGGGGAACGCGTGGTGCACGCGGACTTGCTGTGCTCGGCCTGGCTGCGGTGTTGACCGCCGGCCTCGTGGGATGCAGCGACAGCAGCGACGGCGACGAGAGTGCCGCGCCGACACGCACGTTCGCCGCCCAGAACGGCCCCGTCGAGATCCCGTCGGACCCGCAGCGCATCGTCGCGTGCGGCTACGCGACCCTTCCGCTGATCCAGGCGGGCGCCAACCTCGCCGCGGTGTGTGAATGGACCCGCGAACTTGAGAACATGGACGCGGAGACCCTCGCCGCCTACGAGACCCTGCCCAAGGTCGCCCCCGACGCCTCGGTCGCCGAACTCGACTACGAAGCCGTCACCGCTGCCCGGCCCGACCTGATCATCATGGGGGTCCCGGCACGGGCGAGAGAAGCGCTCGACCTCGCCAAGCTCGAAGCGCTCGCTCCGGTCGTGTTCCTCGGGCCCACCGACCCGGGGGAATGGCGTGAACTCGGCGAACAGTACGCCGATGCTGCGGGCGTGGCCGACGCCTACGGTGAGTTCAAGCAGGAGTACGAGACTCGCGCCGCCGAAATCGCCCGGACCTACGCCGGCACCCTCGGGGGCCTGAAGTTCGCGGGAGTGTGCAGCGTGTGCGGCACCGAAGCGGGCGAGTTCTTCCGCGAGTACGCTGCGTCCTACACCACCAACCTGTTCGACGACCTCGGTTTCGAATTCCCCGGTGAGCCTGCCGATCCCGCGGATGTCCACGGCGAGTACCTGTCGCTCGAGCAGATGCCCGCGAACCTGGCCGACGCCGACGTGATCGTCTACGGCGTCGACGCCGACGGTTCGGTCCCGCCCGAACTGCAGGCCGTCTTCGACTCACCGCTGTGGCAGAACCTGCCCGCGGTTCGGGCGGGCAACCTGGTCCCGGTACGGCACGCCAACGCCGCCACCTACGAAACAGCGCTGCTCGCACTCGAATCCATCGACACCGGACTCGCGGCACTGCCGACGCGTTCGTAGCAAAGGAGAAGCATGCTGGATCGCGGAACGATTCTCGCCGACACCGCCCGAATTCTCGAGGTGGAGCCCGACGAGCTGGACCCGACGGCGAGCCTGGTCGATCAGGGTCTCGACTCGGTACGCCTGATGGCGCTCGTCGAGCACTGGCGCGGCGCCGGCGCCGACGTCGATTTCGTGTCGCTGGCATCCGCTCCGGATCTCGACGAGTGGTGCACCCTGCTCACGCGTTGCTGACCGTCTCCCGGTCCGGGATTTCCCGGTAACGCAGAGGGTGCCGCTGTCTCCACCCAGGGCTGCTGGTTCGCCCCACCCTTCGACGCGACGCTCGAAGGACCCGAAGGCTCCGCTTCGGGCCTTCGGGCAGGTCCGCCCGAACCTCTTGAAGGGCAGGCGAATCGCATGGTGGCTTCACAGTTCTCCGAGGTGCGTCCGCTGCGGCGTGTCGCCGCAGCGGCGATCCTGACAACCGCTGCGTTCCTGACCGCCGGTGTCGTCACGGCGCCGTACGCCGCGGCGGATCCCGACGTGCGCTCGGATGCCGGGGAGATCCCGGACGGCCTGGAAGACTTCTACGCCCAGCAGATCGAGTGGGGTTCCTGCGACGGGTTCAGCACCGACGGATCCGACCTCGGCACGCTCGAGTGCGCGAAGGTGAACGTTCCCGTCGACTACGGCGATCCGCAGGGACAGACCGCGCAGATCGCGGTGTCCCGCATGGCGGCGACCGGTGAGAAGGTCGGTTCCCTGCTGGTCAATCCCGGTGGCCCCGGTGCCTCCGGGCTCGGCATGGCAGTGGTGGGGACCGGAACGCCGCTGGCCGAGCACTTCGACGTCATCGGGTTCGATCCGCGCGGCATCGGAGCGTCGACCCCGCAGATCGTGTGCCTGACCGCCGAGGAGAAGGACGAGGACAGGGCCGAGGCCGATCTCGACCGCAGCCCGGAGGCTATCGCCGAGGCCGAACAGGAGGCACAGGAGTTCGCGGCACAGTGCGCCGAACGAACCGGGGCGGACGTGCTCGCGAACGTCGGCACGCGGGATGTCGCCCGGGACATGGACGTCATCCGCGCGGTGCTCGGCGACCGGCAGCTCACCTACCTCGGTTACTCGTACGGCACCCGGCTCGGCACCGCCTACGCGGAGCAGTTCCCGCAGAACGTGCGTGCGATGGTCCTCGACGGCGCCCTCGATCCCCAGCAGAATTCCGACGAACAGGTGCTGAACCAGATGGCCGGATTCCAGCAGGCGTTCGACGAGTTCGCGACGCGCTGCACGACACTCGCCGGGTGCCCGCTCGGGGACGATCCGGCCGGGGCGGTGCAGCGGTTCCGGGAACTCGTCGACCCCCTCGTCGACAGCCCGGCGGCGACGGCGGATCCGCGTGGCCTCAGCTACTCGGATGCGATGACGGGCGTGATCGCGGGTCTGTATTCGCCGAGCATGTGGGAGCCGCTGATGGCGGGGCTCGACGAGCTGGCCGCGGGCACCGGCGACACGCTGCTCATGCTCGCCGATCTGTACGAGGGGCGATCCGCCGACGGTGCCTACTCGAACTCGGCCGAGGCGATGACGGCCGTGCGATGCGTCGACGATCCGGCCTCGACCGACCGGGCGGCGCTCGGCGAACTCGACACCCGCCTGCGCGAGGTCGCACCGTTCCTCGACGACGGTTACGGTTCCGGTCAGGCACCGCTCGACACGTGCGCGTTCTGGCCGGTGCCGCCGACGAGCACCCCGCACACCGTCGAGGTGTCGGGACTGGCACCGGTGCTGGTGGTGTCCACCACGGAGGACCCCGCGACGCCCTACCAGGCCGGCGTCGATCTCGCGGACCAGCTGGGCGGTGTCCTGGTCACCTACCGCGGCACCCAGCACGGGGTCGTGCTGACCGGACAGTGGTGCATCGACACCCCGGTCGTGTCGTACCTCGTCGACCTGACCGTGCCGGAGGGCGACATCACCTGCTGACGCATCCCACCCACGACTCGGCCCCACACGACCGCCGGTCGTGTGGGGCTGCGACGTCAGGATGCGTCGGCGGGGCGGCCCGGGATCGTCGCCGCCGCGACGGCCAGCGCGATCGTCGCGATCAGCACCGCGGTGAACACCGGATCGATCGACGCGGCGACCTGCCCGGCATCCGGGGCATCGGTACCCCCGGCCGCCGCGTTGGCCAACGCCCCGAACACCGCGACCCCGACGGCGCTGCCCAGCCCGCGCGCGAACGCGTTCGCCCCGGTCGCGACGCCGCGCTCGGACCACCCGACGCTCGCCTGCGCCGCGATCAGGGAGGGGCTGGCGATCAGTCCCATCCCGAGACCGATGAGCAGGCAGCACGTCGCGACGTGCCAGATCTGCGAATGCACGTCGAGCCGCGTCAGCAGGGCCGTGCCGCAGATCGCCGGTACCGCGCCGATCAGCGCGGTCGCACGGAAGCCGAGGCGCAGATACAACCGTCCCGACTGCGACGCCGCGACCGGCCAGCCCATGGTCAGCGTCGCCAGGGTGAACCCGGCGACCAGGGCCGTGGTGCCGAGCGCTCCCTGCACGAAGGCCGGAACGTACGACGTCAGGCCCATCACCACCGCGCCGACCATCGCGGCGACCGCGCTCGTCGACAACAGCACCCGCCGCGTGAACACCCACACCGGCAGAATCGGATCCGCGGCCCGCCGCTCCACCAGGACGAACACCACGAACAGGGCGGCCGACGCCAGGAAGATCGCGGCGCTCGGCACCGACGCCCACGCCCACGCCTGGCCGCCTTCGAGCAGGCCGAGGATCAGCAGTCCGGCGGCCAGCGCCAGCACCGCCGCGCCCGCCCAGTCGATCGGACGACGTTCCGGCCGGTCCTCCGTCTGCGACTCGTCGAAGCTGCGGACGAGCACCCACGCCGCGAGCGCGCACAGGGGAAGGTTCACCCAGAAGATCCAGCGCCAGGACACGAAGTCGGAGAAGATCCCGCCGATCGCGGGCCCGACGACCGAGGACATTCCCCACACGCTGGCGATGTAGCCCTGCGCCTTCGCGCGTTCGGCGACGGTGTAGATGTCCCCGGCGATGGTCTGTGCCATCGGCAGCACCGCCCCGGCGCCGATGCCCTGCACCGCCCGGAACGTGATCAGCGCGGGCATGCTCCACGCCAGCGCACACAGCAACGATCCGAGAGCGAACACCGCGATCCCGAACAGCAGGACCGGTTTGCGGCCGAACACGTCGGACAGCTTGCCGTACACCGGCACGAGCACCGCCTGCGTCAGCAGATAGCTCGAGAACAACCACGGGAACTGCGTGAATCCGCCGAGGTCGGCGACGATCGTGGGGACGGCGGTCGCGAGGATGGTGCTCTCGAGGGCGACCAGCGCGGTCGCGAGCATCAGGGCCAGCAGGATCGGACCGCGTTCCGACCGGAACCCGACGTCCACATGTACCGTTCCCGCTGCCATCGTGCTCCCGTCGTCGATCGGATCGTGTCCGAGTGTCTCCGCCATTGTCACGGATGGGAGATCTGTCACCGGCTTGCCGTGGATGTCGCCCGCGAGCACTAGGGTGACATCGTGCGTCCTTCACTCGAGTCCTACTCCCACCTCGCCGGCGGCAAGGTCCGCGACCTGTATGTCATCGACGACGAGCACCTGTTGCTCGTGGCCAGCGACCGGATCTCGGCCTACGACCACGTGCTCGCCACCCCGATTCCCGACAAGGGCCGGGTCCTCACCGCGATGAGCGTGTTCTTCTTCAACCTGCTCGACGCGAACAACCATCTCGCCGGTGAACCCGACGACGAACGCATCCCCGAAGACCTCCTGGGTCGTGCGCTGGTCGTCAAGCGGCTGCAGATGGTGCCCGTCGAATGCGTCGCCCGCGGCTACCTCACAGGCTCCGGCCTGCTCGACTACCAGGCCACCGGCTCGGTGTGCGGCGTGAAACTGCCCGAGGGGCTCGTCGAGGCGAGCCGCCTGCCGGAGCCGATCTTCACCCCCGCCACCAAGGCCGACCTCGGCGACCACGACGAGAACATCAGCTTCGAGCAGGTCGCCGAGAAGGTCGGCCTGAACCTCGCGATGAAGCTGCGCCAGGACACCCTCGACATCTACGACCGCGCCGCGATGTACGCGTCCGAGCGCGGCATCCTGCTCGCCGACACCAAGTTCGAGTTCGGTCTCGACAAGGCCGGCAACCTGGTGCTCGCCGACGAGGTGCTCACCCCGGATTCGTCGCGCTACTGGCCCGCCGAGGAGTACGAGGAAGGCAAGGTGCAGCCGAGCTTCGACAAGCAGATCGTCCGCAACTGGCTGACCGGGCCGGAATCCGGCTGGGACCGCAAGTCCGACACCCTGCCGCCGGCGCTGCCGCAGCACGTCGTCGACAAGACCCGTGCCCGCTACATCGAGGCGTACGAGCGGATCTCCGGGCTGTCGTTCGACGACTGGATCGGGGGGCAGTGATGCCGGAGTCGGCACCCCTGTCGGCGCCCCCGGTCGCCAAGAAGGTTCCGATCGAGCGCACCCACCACGGGCACACCTTCGTCGACGAGTACGAATGGTTGCGCGACAAGGAGAACCCCGACGTCATCGCATATCTCGAGGCCGAGAATGCGTGGACGGAACAGCAGACCGCGGATCTGGCGCCGCTGCGCGAGAAGATCTTCGACGAGATCAAGTCGCGCACGCAGGAAACCGACATGTCGGTGCCGACCCGCCTCGGCGACTGGTGGTACTACGCCCGCACCGCCGAGGGGAAGCAGTACGGAGTCCAGTGCCGCTGCCCGATCTCCGGCCCCGACGACTGGACCCCGCCGGAACCGGCACCGGGCGTCGAGTTGCCCGGCGAGCAGATCCTGCTCGACGGCAACGCCGAAGCCGAGGGACACGAGTTCTTCTCCATCGGCGCGTTCTCGGTCAGCCACGACGGCACGCTGCTCGCCTACTCCACCGACGTGGTCGGCGACGAGCGGTACACGCTGCGGTTCAAGAACCTCGTCACCGGTGAACTGCTGCCCGACGAGATTCCCGGCACCGCGCCCGGCGCGACGTGGGCGATCGACCACACCCACGTCTTCTATCTCACCGTCGACGAGTCGTGGCGGCCGGACACGGTGTGGCGGCACCGCCTCGGTACCGACCGCAGCGAGGACGTGAAGGTCTTCCACGAACCGGACGAGCGGTTCTGGGTGTCGGTGGGCTCGACCCGCAGCGAGAAGTACCTGATGATCTGGGTGGGATCGAAGATCACCACCGAAGGGTGGGTCCTCGAATCCGACAACCCGACAGGCGAATTCCGTGTGCTGCTGCCCCGGCGCGAGGGTGTCGAGTACAGCGCGGAGCACGCCGTCGTCGCGGGTGAGGACCGATTCCTCGTGCTGCACAACGACGTCGATCCCGCCGGCGTGAAGGCCGAGAACTTCGTGCTCGCGGAGGCGCCCGTCGACGATCCGTCCGCGCTGCACACCCTCATCGAGCACAGCGAGGACGTGCGGCTCGAGGACGTCGACGCGTTCGCGGGTCACCTGGTCATCGGGTACCGGCGTGAGGCACTGACCCGGCTCGCGGTGTGGCCGCTGACGGCCGACGGCTACGGCGATTTCGCGGAAATCGAATTCGACGAGGAACTGTTCTCCGTCGGACCGGGCGCGAACCCCGAATGGAACCAGCCGACACTCCGCCTCGGGTTCACCTCGTTCATCACCCCGAGCCGGGTCTACGACCTCGTCGTCGACACCGGCGAACTGCTGCTGCGCAAGGCGCAACCGGTGCTGGGCGACTTCGATCCCACCCGGTACGAGCAGCGCCGGGAGTGGGCGGTCGCGGAGGACGGCACCCGGATTCCGCTGTCGATCGTGCAGCGCAAGGACCTGCCCGAGGGTCCCGCACCGACACTGCTCTACGGCTACGGCTCGTACGAGGCCAGCATCGATCCCGGATTCTCGGTGGCACGGCTGTCGCTGCTCGACCGCGGCATGGTGTTCGCGGTCGCCCACGTCCGCGGCGGCGGCGAGATGGGCCGGCACTGGTACGAGAACGGCAAGGCGCTCACCAAGAAGAACACCTTCACCGATTTCGTCGCGTGCGCGCAGCACCTGATCGACACCGGGGTGACGTCCCCGGATCGTCTGGTCGCGGACGGCGGCAGCGCGGGCGGTCTGCTCATGGGTGCGGTCGCGAACCTCGCGCCCGAGTTGTTCGCGGGCATCCTCGCGAACGTGCCGTTCGTCGATCCGCTGACCTCGATCCTCGATCCGTCGCTGCCGCTGACCGTCATCGAGTGGGACGAGTGGGGCAACCCGCTCGACAATCCCGAGGTGTACGCGTACATGCGCTCGTACAGCCCGTACGAGAACGTCGAGGCCAAGGACTACCCGGCGATCCTGGCGATCACGAGCATCAACGACACCCGGGTGCTGTACGTCGAACCGGCCAAGTGGGTCGCCAAGTTGCGCGCCACCAAGACCGGCGACGCGCCGCTGCTCCTCAAGACGGAGATGAGCGCCGGGCACGGGGGAGTGTCGGGCCGCTACGAGAAGTGGCGCGAGGTCGCGTTCGAGTTCGCGTGGGTGCTCGCCACCTCGGGGGCCTACCGGCCCTAGCGGTTTCGTTCACAGCAGTTTCGTTCGGCTCACCGGCCGTCGTCGCGATTCCGCGGCGGCGGCCGGTTCTTTTCACCGTCGCGGTTGATCGAGGACGAGATTCGTCCGCGGTCGCGGAGATGCTCCTCGACTACCGGCGGGACGCCGTCGAGGTCCCGGATGCGGTGCGGCCCGGGTCGTCGACCTCACCGGCCGGGCCGCACCCTCGAACAGTGGGCGCGCGACCACCGCGCCGCCTTCGGCGTGGAGGCCTGAGCGGCGCAGCGCGGTCCTCGGGGCGTATCGCCGATCGGGTCCCGCCGAAACACCTCCAGGTATCCCACTTAGATAACTAGGCTGTCCTATTGACACATCTGAGTCGCCCGTCTTACGCTCAGCCGAGCTTTTATGTGATCCATGTCACTACCCCTGCCTCCGACGCCCGCGTCGTGAACGAAGGATGGAAGCCTCATGTCCAAGACGTGTAGATCCGCCGGTCGAACCTCGGTCCTACGGGCCGGCATGCTCCTTGCGATTCCCGCGCTGGTCGCGGGGACGGCCTGCGGCACGGACAGTGCCGACGACTCGGGTGGCAGCTCGGTCGAGGCGCCCGAGGGCGCCTTCGCCGACAACCCGGCCACCGGTACACCGATCAAGATCGGGCTGATCAACCCCGAAGGCGGACCGGCGATTTCGATGCCGGAGAACCGCCAGGCGGCGGAGGCGGCCGCCGAGTACGCCAATGCGCATCTCGGGGGCATCGCCGGACACCCGATCGAGGTCGTTTCCTGTGCGGCCAAGGAGGACCCGGCGTCCAACCAGGACTGTGCCAACCAGATGGTGGAGCAGGGCGTCTCGGCGGTCGTCGTCACCACCTCCGGAAACGGTGCCGCGATGGTCCCGATCATCACCGGGGCGGGCATCCCGTATCTGACCACTTCCGGGACGAGCGCCGCGGAGCTGACGACACCCGGAACCTACGTGCTGAGCCCCGGTTTCCCGGGTGCCCTCGCGGGCATGGCGTCATACGCCGCCGAACAGGGGTACAAGAAGGTCGCCGCGTACGTGATCGACACCGGTACGGTGATCGCCTCGACGGAGGCGGTGGGTAAGGGGACATTCGACGCGGCAGGCGTGGAGCTGCAGGTCGCTCCGGTGACACCCGGAACTCCCGATTCCACACCGCAGGTCAGCGCGGGGCTCGCGGACGGGACCGAGGCGGTCGCGGTGATCGGTGACGGGACGATGTGCACGTCCGTGCTCAAGTCCCTGCAGACACTCGG
>Ga0180215_1001795_pt1 | contig 22824 bp, 23 predicted proteins | sample eDN3rd37CBELigBY_FD_128871 | JGI IMG/M metagenome (GOLD analysis project Ga0180215, IMG submission 128871) | Enriched backyard soil microbial communities from Emeryville, California, USA - eDNA 3rd pass 37_C BE-Lig BY (version 2) (version 2) | ecosystem: Environmental > Terrestrial > Soil >... | reverse complement strand
TTTCAAAGGGCAATTCCTTTTTTAGAAAGGCTTCAAGCCCTTTTTTTAGCATTTGCTGCTGTTCCGAGAAGCGATATTCCATGTTATCTTCCTCCCTTCGAACTTGGCAGTCCTAGCGATTTTGCGATAATATTCTTTTGGATTTGTGTGGTTCCTGCATATATGGTTTCAGCACGGGATAAGAGGAACTTCTCCATCCAAACCCGGTTATTGCCTTTGATTAATGCCTCATCCCCAAGAACCTCAACACCAACATTAAGCAGATCCTGGTGACTTTCACTCCAAGCTAATTTGGCTATAGCTGGAAGCGGCCCTGTGTCCTCACCTTGAGCAATAAGAGCAATGTTTCTTAAAGACACGCTTTTTAATACTTCACAAGCTAAATAGGCTTCGACAAGCTTGGTTTGCATGACTGGACTATTTGCTGGTGAATGGTCATTTTTGCTTTGCTCCTGGAATAAAGCTGCAAGCTGCTGGAATTCTTGCTGCATTTTCAACGCGCGCTGGGCAAAATGGATCCCGCGTTCATGGGCAAGAGCATAGTTTGCCATTTCCCAGCCATTGTTGATTTCCCCAACAACATCGGTTTTAGGAATGACCGCATCTTCAAGGAAAATTTCAGCAAGTTCGGATTCCCCGGCGATATTTTTAATAGGTCTTACCGTAACACCGGGCTGATCTAAGTCTAAAATCATCATGCTGATGCCTTTGTATCGTGACTCGCCTGTGCGAACAAGGATATAGCATTTGTTAGCATAGGGGCCATAGGACGTCCAAACTTTCTGTCCATTTAAAACATAGTGATCGCCTCTATCCTCAGCTTTTGTCTGAAGTCCAGCCAAGTCGGATCCAGCGTTTGGCTCAGAGAAACCTTGGCACCAAATGTCATCATGATTTAGCATCCTTGGAAGATAGTATCTTTTTTGTTCTTCTGTACCATAGCGGATCAGGGTCATGCCAAAGATGCCGATTCCATTTGAGTTTAGGACTTCCGGTGCGTTAATGCGGACAAGCTCTTCGATATAGACTAATTGCTGTTCAATGGAAAGGCCTAGACCGCCATATTCCTTTGGCCATGCTGGTGCAACCCAGCCCCCTTGTCCAAGCATTTTGCCCCAGGCTTTTCTCCTTTGTACATGCTGGTCACCTGTCACTTCATGATTCCATTCGCTTGGATAATTAGCCTCCAGCCAGGATCGAAAATCCTTGCGGAAAGACTCAGCCTCCTGTGAATATGTAAAATCCATTAACGATTACCTCCCGATTCAGTCATTATTTTTGAAGGTAATGCTGCTTCAAACGTCCCTGATACTTTAATCTCTCCTTCATCATTCATAGCTTTAACTTCACAGACAATGCAGTTGTTTTCCTTCTTTTCAATTACCTTTCCAGTCACATGAATTTGTTCGCCTGGTTTGGTCATTTTCCGAAAACGGATCTGCAAGGAATTGACATATTTGCGGGGAATCCAGCTCGTTACACCTTGGGCCGCCATTCCCATAATCAGCATTCCGTGTGCAATCACCCCGGTTCCAGCCTTTTCACCGACCTCTTCAACTGTGTGGAGCGGGTTAAAATCTCCTGAAGCACCAGCAAATTTGACCAATTGAACTCTTGTGATTGGTTCTTTTGTTACCGTTGGAAAAACATCGCCAACATTTAGATCCTCAAAATATTCCCACATTCTTTATCACCGCCTTTTTTAGTGTCTTTCAATGGTTACATTTCTTGATTTTGCCACAAGTTCATTATGCTGATTTCTGTATTCGAACTCCAAAGTAATCAGGTTCATCCCGCCTGTGGAGCCTTTTTTTACTTGCACATCGACAACTTCTCCAGATACGGTTAATGTGTCATTGGCATATATTGGTTTGAAAAATGAGTATCCTTGTTCCCCGTGTAAAACCATAACAGGGTTTAGGTTTAGCATTTTGCATTTCTTTTCAAAGTTGAAACCGCCCCATAAATCAATTACTTGAAGAAATGTAATCGGAATTGGAATTCCCTCATACCCTTCTTTTTTTGCAGCCTCTTCATCATAATAAATAGGGTTTGGATCTCCGATGGCTGCTGCTAATTCTCTAATCTTTCCTTTTTCAACGGAAAAGCTGTATGGTTCCAGCTTTAGTCCTGCTAATTCCTTTACTGCGCTCATTTTTTCACCCGCTTTTTATCATTTTGCAATACAATCATAACACTTAATATAAAATTTAAAATATTCCAAAAATACTATATATAGATTTTTTGAATATTTTCTACCTATTCATTCGCTTTATAAATTCTATAATCCTGCAAAATTACATAAACCGTCCGCCAGTAACCTCTAAAATATTACCAGTCATATAGTCAGAGTACTCTGAGCTTAGGAAAATAACCGCCTTTGCGATATCGAGCGGCTGGCCTACTCTTTGCATTGGGATCTCTGCAATTTTTATCTGGCGAACCTTTTCTGGTACTGCACGCGTCATATCTGTATCTATAAAGCCGGGCTGGATAGCGTTTACATTTACTTGGAATTTCGCTAATTCTTTCGCTGCAGCCTTTGTCATGCCGACAATTCCTGCTTTTGCCCCTGCATAGTTGACCTGGCCCATATTTCCGACCTTGCCGGCAATGGAAGAAATATTGACGATTTTTCCTTTTTGCTGCTGGCGCATGTGTACAGCAGCAGCCTGCATGCAGAAGAACGTTCCTTTCATATGAACATTTATGACCTGGTCAAACTGCTCTTCGGTCATTTTATGAAGCATGGCGTCTCTCGTAATTCCCGCATTATTTACTAAAATATCAATATCACCGAATGAATCAATGGCAGCCTGAATTAAGCCATGTGCACTATCTTTTTTGGCGACATCTACTTGGACAGCTAAGCCCTTCGTTCCGATTTCTTCAATTTCATGGACGACAGTTTGGGCCGCATCCAGGTTAAGATCTCCCACAACGACATTTGCTCCATGTTTTGCTAATAATAAAGAAATCTCTCGGCCAATTCCTTGGCCCGCTCCAGTTACTACAGCAATTTTTCCATTTAAGTTCATAATAAACAACTCTCCTCACTGGGTAATTTTAATTTAATTTTTATGTTCTTCTAGTGATAGCTATAGAGTAATGCCTGGTTAAATTTTATATAAGAAAACTTTTTTTGTCAATAAAAATTCGGAAAATTTGAATTATTGTGTTTTGCTATTTGATTTCTCTATATTCCTTGCACAGAAGTGCAGTTTACAGAAGAAAAGCAATATGATCTCGCCAAATAAAAATTTTTTCTTCAGTAAAAAACCACAGAAAACTGTGGTTTTTAAAAACTAGAGAATTCCTTTTAATCAGAGTTTTTATTGAATTATTTCCTATATAATACTCACATCTTCTTTTTTAAAGTATGAATTTACTATTTTTAAAGTTTGGTCAGCCTCGTTAAGTATCGAATCAATTATTTCTTTTACACTTGGACAATCATCTATTCTTCCAATTACCTGTCCAATAGATAAGATTCCCGCATCTATATCTGCGGTTTCCAGCAATTTTTTATATGCTTCCCCTCCAATTAAAGGCAGTAATTGATCAATGGAAGCTCCGCTTTTCTCTAACTCTAATGTTTGAAGTGCAGCCTTATTTTTATAGACTCTATTCGGTTTATTAATTGAACGTTTAACCATTACTGTATCGTTAAGCTTCGCGTTTATTAATTGTTCTTTTATTAAGTTTGGGAGTGGTGATTCCTTACTCATAACAAATCTTGTTCCCATTTGGATACCTTGTGCCCCCAGTGATAAGGCCGAAAGCAATCCTTGGCCATCTTTAAATCCCCCGGCAGCAATGACAGGGATCTTGACAGCTTTTACAACTTCAGGAATTAAAATCATAGAAGTTACTTCATCAACCCCTGGATGACCCCCGCATTCATAACCGACAATAACAACTCCGTCACAGCCCAATTCCTCCGCTTTTTTTGCGAACTTCACAGAAGGTACAACATGAATAACCTTTATTCCGGCTGTTTTCAATTGATCCATATATTTAGCTGGGCTATATCCAGAAGTAAAAACAATTTTCACTCCAGATTCAATAACACCCTCAACATACTCATCCATCGGTTTCCTAATGCCGATAGCGATGTTTACACCAAAAGGTTTATCAGTATTTGCTCGTACTCTTTCAATATCCTCCTGCATTTCCTTCTTGCTCGGAAATGAGCCGGCAGTAATTAAACCTAATCCCCCCGCTTCGGAGACGGCTGAGACAAGTGGTTCTTTACCTAATCCTTGTAATCCCCCTTGAATAATAGGAAACTTAATTCCTAATAATTTGGTGATCTCCGTTTTTAATTCCATAATACCCTCCAATTTCTATACTGTTTGAACACTCTGGTCATATTAATTGGGGCAAAAATTATTAAGGTGAATTTCAACAAAAATTAAGGTTTCACCTCATTGCAGTTGCAGAGGAACATCCAGCATCAGCATTGATAACTACTCCAGTTACTAGATCTGAATCGGAAGAAGCAAGATAAACAAACGTACCTGCCAATTCATCTGGTTCTGGGAAACGCTTTATAACATATCTTCTTAGATTAGTCTCTAGCATTTTAGGATCCGTACGTATTTTTTCTGTCATAGGCGTAGAGGCTAATGGAGCAATCGCGTTTGCGGTAATATTATATATACCCAACTCTGTCGCCAAAGCTTTTACCATTCCTACTAACCCCATTTTTGCGGCAGCATAATTAACCTGCCCGAGGGTACCCATTAAACCTGCTGCTGACGTGACATTGATAATTTTCCCATATTTTTGTTCAATCATATCTCCAACGGCGTGTCTCACACAATTCCAAGCCCCTTTTAAGTGAACAGCGATGACCTCATCAAATTGGCTTTCCTCCATTTTGTGAATCATTGCTGGTCTAGTAATGCCTGCATTATTTACTAAGACAGTTATTGGTCCTAATTTTTCTCGTGTAATATCAGCCATTTTCTCAACAGCATTGTAATCCGATATATCACAGCAGATTGGGATTGCTGTTCCGCCTTTATCAGTTATCTCTCTCGCCACTTGCTCTGCTCTTTCGCCATTTAAATCAACTACGGCCACTTTCCCGCCTTCTTCGGCGAATCGTTTAGCAACTTCAGCACCAATTCCTTGACCGCTTCCGGTGACAATGCATACTCTATCTTTTAACCTCAAAAGCCAAACCCCCAATTGTAATTGAAAATACTATTACTCTAAAATTAATTTTTAAATCAAATTATTTTCCAATAAACATAGGCTGCCTTTTTTCAAAGAAAGAAGCGACACCTTCTTTAAAATCCTTTGTTTGAAGACAAATATCTTGAGTCGTTGCTTCTATCTCTAATAACATTTTTAATTGACCATTTACATGCTGGTTCATCATTCGTTTTGTTAAACCTATTGATATCGGAGATTTCTTTGCCAAATTTTCTGCAATCGAGATGGTTGTTTCCATCAATTTATCGCTTGGAATGATTTTATTGATAAGCCCTATTTGTAAAGCTTCTTCAGCGGAAACCTTTTCCCCAAGAAACATCATTTCTTTTGCACGCTGTGGCCCAATTAGTAATGGAAGAAAATGAATAGCTCCGAAATCAGGAATTAAGCCTACGTTCACAAAGCTTTGCACAAAAAAAGCCTTATCAGATGCCAGCACCATATCACAGGCCAACGCAAAACTGCATCCAGATCCAGCAGCTGGTCCATTGACAGCAGCAATAATAGGTTTTTCAATTTCTAGTACTTTGTGCAATAGCTTAACGCCATCTATTAATCTTTTTCTTCCGCCTAATGGTTTAATTTCACTTAAGGCACTAAGATCCCCTCCGGCTGAAAAGGCACGGCCTTCACCGGTTATGACAATGCATTTTATATCTTTGTCTTTTTCCATATCCTCAAGTGCATATAATAATTCTTCTTTAATCTCCGTAATAAATGCGTTGCGGATCTCTGGCCTATTCATAATTAGAATGCCTATTCCATTTTGTCTTTTAACAATAATATTTTCATAATTCATCCAATCACCTCATCCCTTAATATTCATAAAATGAACTATTTTCTATTGCTTTTTTAATGTCATATACTCTTCAGCCATTTCCCTTAATTTAGCTTTTTGAATTTTATCTCCATTAGGGCCAGGGGTGGTTGGGAATGAATCAATAAAGATAACATCTTTTGGTACCTTGAAATCAGCCAGGCCATTTTTGCAATGCTCAATAATGTCCTCTTTTTTAAGATTTTCATTTTCTTTCAGCCTCATAAAAGCAATAGGAGTCTCCTGGCCATCATGTTTCACACCAACAATTTGAACAATGTCTACTTCCGGTAATAATAAGATATAATCTTCAATTTCCTTTGGAGAGACTAAAAATCCTTTTAATCGAAGGGAGTCTTTCATCCTTGAATAGTAAATAACAGATCCATTTTCCAGTTTTATAGCTAAATCACCTGTTTTGAAGAACTCCCCATTTTTTGTAAAAGACTCTCTTGTAATTTCAGGCGCATCTAAATAACCCAACATCACATTGTAGCCTTTCATGATCATTTCACCTTCATTTCCAGGAGGGAGGATTTCCTCTGTTTCAGGATCAATAATTTCTACATGAATGTCAGGATGTATGGGCGGTCCACCCGCAAGTACGCGTTCTTCTAAAGGTGCATCAATACTCCCAACACAAGCGAATGATCCAACCTCTGACATTCCATATGTTTGGACCATAGTAACGTTTTCAAATAGGTTTTCCATGGCCTTAACGAATTCTAACGTATCCATGATCATGGTTGAGACAACCCCGACTCTTAATGAGGACAAATCGTAATTTGATAAATCCATGTCAAAAAATGGTATACACATATTATCTAGACCAAAGAAAATGGTTGCCTTATATTTATCGATGATTTTTATTGTTTCTAGCGGATTGTATCGTTCCATTGCTATAACTTTCGCTTGATGTGTTAATACCGAAAATAAAGCAATATACCCAAATATTCCACAAAAAGGAAGTCCGCCAATGAGAATATCCTCTTTTGTTATTTTTATATGATTGCCAGCGTTATATCCGTGTAACAATGCCATTCTTTGCGAATGCATAACGCCTTTTGGATTCGAAGTGGTACCGGATGTATATAAAATATTAAATACGGATTCGGGGGAAGATAGTCCTTTGAACTCTTCTAAACGAACATCTTCATTTACGTAAAAGTCATCTAAGGTCTTATAAAAACTTGTTGAGTCGTCATGAAGTGATGTAGTGGATACAATATACTCTAAGGAAGGGAATGCAGTGTGATCGATTTCTGTTTTGCCAATTACGCCTTCTAGAATTTCTTTATAATTATAGGAATCCAATTGAGGCTGAAAAATCATCATCTTGCTTTTTGAATGCTGGAGAATATAATTCAATTCATGGGCTTTGTAGCGCATATTTAAATTTACAACGGTTGCACCAATTAAACCTGCTGCCAGTTCTATAACAATCCAATCAATAGAGTTTGGAACCCAGACGGCAATCCTATCACCGTAAGAGATATGACTTTTTAGCCCCCTTGCAAGTTTACTTGTCTTTTTGATCAAATCTCCGTATGTGTATGTTTTATCCTTGTGAATCACTGCTGTTCTATGTTCATTTTTTTGGAGATGAAGCAACAAATCATATACTGTTTCCATAATTTGTTATAAACCACCTTTCTTTGGTCTCTTAATAATGATCCTATTTTCACAGGTTGAATATAGACTGCCTGCCAAGCGACCAATTGGATCAAGTTTATCTATATCAATCCGGTATCTTTCCAGTAACACATCGTCATTTACGTTAAATAAAATAACCTCACCAATAACGAGAGTATCCTTGCCTAATGGAAGAATCGTGTGAAGCTTACATTCCAGTTTTACCTTGGACTCATATACACTGGGAGGTTTAACAACTTTACTAGGAGTCTCAGTTAACCCTGATACATTAAATTCATTCACTTCTGGAGCAAAATCTTCCGCAGTTATGTTTACTTTTTCAAGAAATGAGCGTGATATGATATTTGCGACAAATTCACTATTTTCTTCTATATTTCGCAGGGTATCTTTTGGTCCGTTTGTACCAGGCTGCAAACTAAAGGCAACCATTGGCGGACTGGATGATACACAGTTGAAAAAACTAAAAGGGGCTAGATTAGGTCCTTCCCTTCCTACAGTAGAGATAAAACCAAGGGGTCTTGGAAGGACGCTCCCAGTTAGTAATTTATAAACCTCCCTTTCCGTAATCTCAGAAGGATTAATTTGCACCCGCATCACTCCTTACATTAAATGCCATAGCTCTTCAGAATCAACTTCGCCTGATGCAAACTCTTTAATAACCGCCCCTCTGCTCATAACATAGGTTCGATTTGCAATCTCTAATACTTTATTTATGTTTTGCTCAACGACAATAATGCTAACGCCGAATTCCTGATTGATTGTCACAATTTGTTCCATTATTTTATCAACCAGATTAGGCTGAATTCCTACGGATGGTTCATCTAATAATAAGTAACTCGGATTAGACATTAGTCCAATTCCTAAGGCAACCATCTGGCGCTGCCCGCCGCTCATCGTTCCAACCAGCTGTTTTTTACGTTCTGAAAGTATTGGGAATAGTTCGAAAATGGCTTCCCTAGTAAACTTACTATTCCCTTTAACAACTTCAGCACCTAGTTCAAGATTTTCTTCAACCGTTAGATTTGAAAATACATTATTTGACTGTGGTACAAGACATATTCCTTTGCTGACAATTTCTGTTGTGGGCTTATTAGAAATAATTTCTCCGTTAAAGGAAACGGTTCCAGCATTAGGCTGGCGAATGCCAACAACCGTTTCTAATGTTGTACTTTTACCTGCTCCGTTATGGCCAATAAGTGCAATGATTTCCCCTTCATTTACTTGAAGAGAGACTCCCTGCAGAATACTTTTAGAACCAATAGAAACTTGTAAGTCATCTATTTGCAGCATTAATATACCCCCTATGAGCTAACCTCCAAAATATATATTACGCAGGTCCTTGTTTTTAGCTAATTCCTTTGGATGTCCTTCTGCAATAGGCTCCCCTTGATGCAAAAAGATAATTTTATCGGCTATTTCACTAATAAGTGAAACGTTATGTTCAACTATTAGGATCGTTTTCCCTTTATTAATTAAGTCTCGAATAAGTTCTATAAACCTAGCCAATGACGTAGGGTCTAGACCAGAAGTTGGCTCATCCAGTAAGAGTAATTCCGCTTCTGTTGCAAGAAGTCTGGCAATAATTAGTAATTTTTGCTCAGCATAGGATAAACTCCCTGCCATTTCGTTCTCTTTCCCCTTAAGGCCGACATAATTTAAAATATCCAGGGATTTTTGTATGTTCTCCTTCTCCTCTTTTCTTACTTGATCTGGTCTGAATAGAGAAAGAAGAGGTGATTCTGCATATTTACTTGGACAAGCTAGAATAATATTTTCTAATATAGTCATTTCCGACAAAGCCCTTACATCTTGAAAAGATCTAGCCAGCCCTAATTTAACGCGCTGGTGGGGAAGGAGTTTTGTAACATCTTTACCCTTAAAATGAACGGTACCACCGTCAGACTTTAAAGCTCCGGTAATAAGATTAAATATAGTCGTTTTTCCTGCACCATTTGGTCCGATTAATCCAATTATTTTCCCCTTTTCAACATTAAAGGTACAATTTTTGACTGCCTGTAAACCGCCAAAACGCTTTTCTATTGAATCTAGCTGAAGTATCATGCCTTTTCCTCCTCTCCTATCACGGCAGCTGTATTCTTTTCATCTGGTATTACCTGTATGCTGGACTTTGGGGTAGCTCCGAAAATTCCTTGAGGTCTTACGATCATAAAGACAATCATTAATAATCCATATAAAACTTGACGAATGGGAGCGGCATGAGAATCTGAAATCGGCAGGAGTTTTAATAGCTCCGGCAGTCCCAATAGGATAATAGTACCGACTGTTACACCTTTCCAAGAGCCTAATCCGCCCAAGATAACTAATGTGGTAATAAATACAGATTCATGAACAGTAAAACTGTTTGGATTAACATAGGTTACATATCCTGCATATAAGGAACCAGCCACTGCAGCAACACATCCAGAAAGAACTGTTGCTACAATTTTTGCGCGTTTCGGGTCCTTTCCAAGGGACATGACAACAGACTCATCTTCTTTTACTGCACGGAGGACTCTTCCGAATCCAGTCTTTGTTACTGATATTAAAAATAATAAAACCAATACAGTTAAAACTACTGATAAAATTAAATAGGCAATATCTGAGCCAACAACAAATCCGAAAAACTCTGGCCGAGGGATCCTTTGGATTCCGGCAGATCCGTTTGTGATATCTGTTAGATTCATAAAGAAGGAAAACAAAAGCATTTGCATTCCAAATGAAGCGACCACAAAGTAGTCACCTGACACACCTAGCGATGGAATAGCCATTATTGCACTTGCGATACCCGCAACGATAATTGCGCCAATTAATGCAAAGATAAAATTAAAGTTGAACTGGGTTTGCAGGATGGCTGCAGTGTAGGCACCAACCCCAAATATCGCTCCTTGTGCCATTGAAAATATACCTGTATATCCCATTAAGATGTTAAGGGAAGCGGCTAAAATCACATAGATACTTGCAATAATCGCAAACCCGATAACGATTTCCAAATGATATCCCTCCTATGCTCGCTGACCAAATAAGCCTCTTGGTCTCACCATAATCATTATTAGGAAAATGACAAAAATAACAGCAGACTGCCAATGCGGCTCAACGTGAAGGACTGATAGGTTAAAGAACATGCCTACGAAAAGGGCAGCAATCCAGCCTCCGACAAAACTTCCAATTCCGCCCATTATTACAGCCATCATACTTATAATAACTAACTCCAGGCCTCTACCTGATAGTGCACCAGCATCTATCGTTATATAGCAAGCTGGAATGGCGACAAGAGCAGAACCAACGGCATAGCAAATCATATTTATTTTTTTAATAGAGATCCCTACAATTTGCGAAAGGTATGGGTTTACTGCCACCGCCCGTATTAATCTTCCTGTTTTCGTTTTAAGCATAAAGAATTGAAGACCTAATAAAACGATAATTCCAACGATGACAAAGATTAATTGTGCTAGGGTAATAGTTCCGTTAAAAATTGTAATAATTTTATACATACTTTCAGATTCTACAGCTTGTGGAGTCGCTGAAAAAATTGCCTGAAAACCATTTTCAATAACTGCAAGTGTTCCTAGCGCTGCAATAAACAGAGTCATCATTGTTCCGCCACGTTTAAGTACCTGATCATAAATCCCCCTATAAATGCCAATTCCTGCCAATGCAGCAATCAACACTGCAAGGATCAGACTGCCTATTATAGGTATATTAAGAAGGCTAACAAATATAAAAAGGGTATACCCTGCCAGGGTAAAAACCCCGGCATGGGCAATATGGAAGTGGCGAGTAGTGCTAAAAATTATTCCGAACCCAGTGGCAATCAAGGCATATTCTACAGTTAATATGACACCTTGGAGGAATAATTGCCAAAAAATGTCCATTTATCCACACTCCTAATATTCTTTAATAATTTGTGTACTCTGGTCTTTAATAACAGCAATATTGACGGGTCTTATTGATGTTCCATCATCATTGAACTCAATCGAACCACTGATACTATCAAACTTTTTAATTTCAGAAATGGCCTTTTTAAGCGCATCTCCATCTGTTCCATATCCTTTTTCGACTGCATACTCATAGGCTTCTTTGAAGACCATAACAGAATCGTAATAGGTGACATTGAAGAGCTGGGCCATTTCGGTATTATATTTTTTACTGAATCTGTCCATCCATTCCTTTTCAGGATCTAAAGCTAATTGCGAGTAAATGATTCCCTGTCCATTCGGGCTCTTAATTAGGTCCTCAAAAATAACCCACGATGTAACAAGAATTTGTTGTTTTAATCCAAGCTCACGAATTTGGTCAATAATCATCTTTGCATCTTGGTCATAAGAAGCAATATAAATTGCATCTGCGTTTGAGCTTTTAGCTTTTAAAATAATGGATCGGAAATTTGTTTCTCCAACTCTATGAGTTGCACTGCCAACTACTTTTCCTCCATTACTTTCAAATTGCTCTGTGAATTTTTCGAGTCCTGAATGCCCGGCATCTTCATCATTGTGGATAATAAAGGCCGTTTTAATATTTCCTTCTTCAGCAGCATACTTTGCGAGTACATCAACTTCATGACCTAAAAGTGGAATCGTATTAAAGAGATAGGGACTCGCTCCTGCAAGCGCATCACTTTGTGCACCGCCGTTAACTAACGTCATCTTGCCGCGTTCTGCAACAGGAAGAATAGCAAGCGTCGCACTGCTGTAGGTTGTAAGGGCAAAGCTATATCCTTTTGCTGTAAGGTTCTGTGCTGCCAAAACAGATGCCTTCGGGTCCCCTTTTCCATCCTGATAATCAACTACTAGCTGTTTTCCGTTAACCCCGCCTGCATTATTGATATCTTCAACAGCAAAATCAATTCCCATTTTCATATTTTCTCCAGTAGTTGCTCCAGGTCCGGTTAATGGCAGTATGGCTCCAATTGTAATAGAATCCCCGTCATCTTTATTTCCTGTATCTTCTGCCTTTTCAGCTTCATTGTTGCTATTACTATTGCTGCTATTGCTATTATTGCTGCTAGAATTGCTGCTAGATTGCTGGTTACCGCAAGCTGAAAGGATAATAAGCAAAACAATTACTAATATCGGAATAATTTTCCTTTTCATATTTGTTCCTCCTAAATTTAATGGTTTTAGTAAAACAATGTATGGTTACAGGGTATTACGCCTTAAGACCATAGCAGGAATTTCTCCTTTTTGAATAACTTCATTGTTTTGGTTAATAAGCTCATAATAACGGCCGATAATTCCTGCTTTTGGATTAGAATTTGAAAGCCTCTTTTCTGTTATTTGAAACCTTACATGAACGGTATCACCTACAAATAGCGGTTTGAGAAATTTCCAGTTATTAATTCCAAGCATGGCGATAACCCTTTCAAAAACACCAGAGCGTGTCATTAACCCTGTAACTACAGAGACACCCAGCATCCCATGACATAACCTTTGTCCAAAGACCGTTGTTTTGGCAAATTCCTCATTGGTATGAAGTTCACTTAAATCCCCTGATATCCCAGTAAATAAAACAAGATCGGTTTCAGTAATTGTTCGTCCAGGTGTAGTAAAGGTCATTCCTTCTTCAAAATCTTCGTAATACAGCCCTTCCATAAATGATCCCTCCATTGTTTAATTCAAAATTGACTTATTGTAATTTACCTAAATCTGAAAATTCTGATAAATTTCGACATACTTTTCTTATTTTTGCATTTTCATATTATGTTCGGTGTGTGAAAGCACTAAATATTTATGAGGTGAAAACAATTCTTCTAAAAAATTGGTGTTAATCCCGGAGCTAGAAATATGAGATCTTTTAGTGGTATATCCTTTTTGAAAGAAATCATTGAGGCATTTTATTACGTTATAAATAATCATCATTCATTTCTCATAGCAGTATCCCCCATTAAATAGTCTTGTAAATACTTTTAAGGTTATCAATTTTGAAAGCGTTTTTACCTGAGTAAAATTTTATATAAGAAAAAAGATTTTGTCAATAAAAAGTATGAAAATTTAGATTATTAAATATATGTATTTTCTTTGTTGATTTTTTTCTGACGATAAAAAAAATCCCCTCTTTTCTGGATGAGAAATGCATAGTCTATCCAAAATAATAGGAGATTCTTAGGAGTATTGTTTAATAGGTTAATTGGGATACGCCCCGTTTAGCTTTAAACTTATTTCATTAGCCGTATTTTTAATTAAAACCCCTAGCTTATCGATGTCCTTTTGCTCGAATTGTGCGGTCATGCCAATAAGAGAGATAACCATATCCACACTTTCATCATTATTGAAGATCGGTGCAGAAATCCCGACGACCCCTTCAATATACTCACCAAAGGTTGTTGAGTATCCCTTCTCACGGATCAGCGGAAATTCCTCAAGAAGCTCTTGGATTTCTTTTTCTGTTAATGGACGTAATTTATGGTGTGTTCGAAGGAGCTCTTCCGCTTCGTCGTCGTTCATATAGGCCAATAAACATTTTCCGTACGAACCGTCAACAACGGAAAAGTGTCTTCCAACTGATACATTGATCCCAAACTCTTCGCCTTCGGCTTTGGCTATAATAGTGGAGCGGCTTTGGCCAATCCTGCTGACCAGAAATGAAGTCAAGCCTGTCTGTTCTGATAGGGCTTCAAGATAAGGAATGATAACCGAAATATCAAACTGATTTTCCTTCGCTCTTTCTCCCAGGACTACAAGATACGGTCCAAGGCTGTAGCGCTTGGAGCTTTTATCAAAACGAACAATGGAAAGCTCCTCTAACTTTTGCAGGATCCGATAGCAGGTAGTCGGGGTCAGTGAAAGCGCTTTAGCTATTTCAGTTAAGTTGCTTTTACTGAATTTCTTGCGACTTAATAGAGTTAAAATACGAAAAGCACTGTCAACGGCTGGAACATTGTATTTTCGTTTTCCCTTGCCTTCAGTCTCTTTTGCTTTATTTTCCATTTGCCCCTCCTTTAAAGATGTGCTATTTTAGAATTATTTGAATTTATTTTATATAGGGAAATGATTTTTGTCAATGAAAATATTTTTTACCAGTAAAAAAACCACAGTTTCCTGTGGTTTAAGTATTTTTAATAGTTAATAGGTAGTTTTGGCACCTTTTTGCTGTTAACTCAGGCCCAGTCAAAATAGGAATAGAACAGTTCACCTGTTGAGCCACATGAGCCATGCTGTATTGCGATAAAACAATCACTTCCGCCCCGCTCTCTGCCTCACGGATCATTCCCTGAATGAGCTGATCGTGTTCAGACTGTTTGCCCTGTTTCATAAGTTGAAGTGCTTGAGTATTGACAAAAGATTTTACCTGGATATTCTTATCTTTTTCAAATAAATAATTTTGCAAGGCTATTGGAGTAGCTTCAACTGTTGAAATAAGACTGATATTTTTATAGACTAGTGCTTCATCCAGCATGGCTTCATCTGAGCGAAAAATTTTTGCCGTATGTAAAGGCTGTAATACTTTGGCCAAATCATTAAAAGCTGAACAGGTCAGCTGAATAATATCAGCATCTGATTCAGCAGCAGTATCGAGGAGTTTTGAAAATCTCCTGATGATTGCCGGTGTAATCTCCCCGCCCTCCTGGACCATCTTTAATAAGCCAGTATCCATAAAATGAAGCAGCTCAATCTCAGGCGCTACCCTTAAAAAGGCGTGTTCGATGGGCTTAACTGACTCGGTCATTGCGTGAATTAAGGCTATTTTCATAGATACGCCTCCTTTTTCAGAAAATTATAGAGGATTTTCCCGAATCATGCTGAATAAGTTTAGAACGAGTATTTCTTTACGACATGAAAGGATGAGTTTGTTGAAAACAATTAAGGTAATACGTGTGCCCATTCCTTCACCTACATTGTGGCCGCATACGACAACCAATAGCTACTTAATAGGAAATGAGCATGAAAGTATTCTTGTGGATGCTGCCTATGATCAGCAGGTAACAAGAACAGAATTGGATCGTGTCATAAGGGAAAATCAGCTTGCCCTTCCAAAACTGATTATTCTAACACATTCACATAGAGACCACGCACCAGGCGTCCGTCAATTGGTGGATTGGAATTCAAAACCAGCCATTTATTGTCATGAGGAAGAAAAAAATGGGATTTTGGCAGCTATCTCCCCTCTCCAGGAATTATCATATCTTCAAGATCTTGAAGCCATTACAATAGCAGATACAGAAATCCTTGTCATGCACACCCCTGGACATACGCCTGGCCATTTAAGCCTGTATATCCCGTCTGAGGAAATTCTGATTTCAGGCGATAATATCGTTGCGAAGGGTACAACATGGATTGGCCTGCCTGATGGAGATATGGCAGACTATATGACAACATTAAAACGTTTAAAAAGCTTAAAGCTTAAAAAAATTGGTCCAGGGCATGGTGATTGGGTGGACAGCCCATATGAACACATTGATTTTGTGCTAAATCGCCGCAATGAAAGAGAAAAGCAAATTCTTTCATTGTTAAAAGAACATGGTCCACTTGGGCCAGACCGCCTGACGGAAATGATTTATAAAGATACCATTCACCCTAGCGTATTCCCTGTTGCTGCAAAGACGACTGAGGCCCATCTGATAAAGTTAGCGAAAGATGGCATGGTACACAAACAAGATGAAGATTACCTTCTGAAATAAAGAATTACCAGCTGCTTTCCGGCATCATTAGCGGGAAGCCTTTTTTGTTTTGTTCAATTGTTCTTAGAGATAAAATCGTCGGCCGGGCCATTGGCATTTCGCCATTTTCGAAGGCTGTGATTGCCTCGTGCGGTTCAATCCAAAAGGCTTCGTCTATTTCATTAGGGTCTGGCAGCGGTGTTTGTTCCTTGGGAAGTGTGGCGATAAAAAAGCGAGTATCGTAGCGATATGGTCTTTCCTTAGGTGTAATCCGGTGGCCAAAATATTTCAGGCTGTCTAAATTTAGATAGATGTCTTCCTCTGCTAGTAAATCTAAAAAACTAATTTTTCCTTGAACAAGCTTGCTTCGGTATTCCCATGCTTTCTCATGATTTATTTGAGCGGGGAAACCATCATAGCTTTCGGCAAGCAATATACCAACCTCCTCAAAAAGTTCTCTTGCTGCCGCAATATAATGACCAATACTAAAGTCTATATCTTTTGGACAGTTATGAATATAGGAACTATCTTTAATTTCATCTGATACGTCCACTTGTCCGCCGGGAAAAACGTAAAAACCGCCTAAAAACTTCATCGTTTTTGGCCGTTTCGTCATGTACACTTTTGATTGATGATCCATTAAAATTACCGTTGACGCAGGTTTTGGAATGACTGGCACTGTATGTCCCACCTTTTGATTTTTCATATACTAAAAATTTTTATTAAATAGTTATTCAATATGGATCGCAGATATCCTTTAATTTTAATTTTGAAAAACGAAGATGAGGTAAAAAAAGACAGGGCTGCATTGGCAGCCCTGATAATTATTAAGATAATATTCTTTTTTCACCGGTAATTTCTTTAATAGGACCGATATTTTGCGTAAATTCAATCGTCCCGATGTATTTGCCGTTTTCATCACGAACAGCAAAATAGCGAATGTAGACAAATTTGCCGCGAACCTGAATCCAGAAATCTTCGCTATCCTTTTTCCCTGATTTGAAGTCGTTTAATAGGTCTTCGACAACATGCACGCTTCTTGGCGGGTGACAGTTTTGCACAGTACGCCCAATTACAGCTTTTGTTCGGGCAAAGATTCTTTCCTTGCCGTGAGAGAAATAGCGCACAACATCATCATGATCAATGAAGGTTATATCGACTGGCAGATGATTTAAGACAAGTTCCAGCTGCTTTAAGGAAAGAATTCCTGTTTCCATTTTAATAAATCCTTCAGAAATGGCTTTTTCGCCAATTGGCATTCTTTCAGGCTTCCATACTTCTGTTGGACTTGTGAGACAAAAGCCGATTTCGTCGCTTTCATGAGCAATTTTTACCCATTCGTCCTCTGTCAAATTTTTCAAGGCCATTGGGAAAAGAATGTTTTCCTCCCTGTAAATCATGTCAATCACTTCATTCATGACAAAACTCATAATATGTGTGATTTCCTGTTTGTTAGCAGAATCTGGATAATTGGTTAATTTCTGCTTAGCTTCTTTGATTGCATCGCGGATAAAATCATCAATTCTCCACATATTGTTTGTTGGCCCATATATGCCGTATTTCTCTAAAAATGGGAAAATCAGATTTTCCTTTCTGCTGTAATGCTTATCGATATCAAGAAGAAGATTGCAATCTTCAAGGAGCTTAAGAACATTTTCAGAAGAATCTTCTTTAACAAATGCATCTAAATGACCCTTTACCTTGGTATCAATAAGGTTTTCCAGTGCACGATTTTCCAGTTTGAACGTATGGACCGGGTGGCCTGGCTCATCTTCTGGTCTTTGGTGTCTTTCTGGCTGTTCAATCGATCCTCTAAATATTTCAGTATGGGCTGAATAGGTCCGCTGCAATTCTGCCAGCGGAATGTCAAACTCCTCAAAAAGATCATGCTGCAGCTGAGTAATTTCATCAATGGTTACTTTTCCGATAAAGGCATCAAAATGTGCCTTAAGCTCATGCACGTTTTTGCCATTATGTAGATCAAGAAAAATCTGTTTCAGTTTCGCGCTACGGTCAGTATTTCTAAAGGTTTGATGCTCTCTATTATTAATGATTTCACTCATAATGGATCCTCCTTCAAATTGCCAATGGCCAAATAACTTATACATAAAGTACCATGTAATCCTAAAAGGGATTGTGATGCCCATCACGAGTTATATAAAAAATGGAACAGCTATATTGCTGTTCCATTAAGAAAGTACTTCTTCTGCTATTAATTTGTACGACTGTATTTTGTCTTTGAAATCATGTGTGATAGTCACAATCATGATTTCATCTGCATGGCAATCATCCTGAATCTGGACGAGTCTTTCCTTGACTTGTTGAGGATTACCAATCAGTATTTTTTCTTTCATTTTTAAAATCTTTTCTTTCTCCAGATCGTTTAACACATAGTTTTTTGCTTCTTCAAAGGATGGCACTCGGCTTCCCTCGCCTTTTCCTTTTTGGATAGACCAGATAAGCGAGCTTAGGGCAATTTCTTCAGCTTTTTCTTGCGTTTCCCCGCAGAAAGCAGAAATCGTAATGATCACCTGGGGTTTTTGCCCATCTTTTCTTGGTTTAAAGTTTTCTCTATATTGGCCAATGATTTCTGCCCCGTCTTTGTCGCTCATAAACTGCCCAAATGCATAGTTCATCCCATTTTCCGCTGCAAGGATAGCACTTTTTTTACTCGTGCCCAGGAGCCACGTAACAGCAGGAACAGGCGGCAGCGGAGAAGCTTGCACCTTTGAAAATAAATGCCCCTCTGGAAAATCATTTTCTAAAAAATGAAGCAAATCGCTGACAAGCTCAGGCATTTTCCATACCCTTTGCAAAAAGTTCCCCGAGAGCGCTTCGGTTGCTTCCGCTGAACCTCCAGGTGCCCGGCCAATGCCAAGATCCATCCGTCCTGGAAATAGAGTGGCAAGCATGTTGTAAACTTCAGCAACCTTATAGGGACTGTAATGCGGCAGCAAAACCGCCCCAGCCCCAAGGCGGATCGTTGATGTGTGTGCGCCAATATAGCTGAGCATAACTTCTGGTGCGGAGCATGCCAGACCAGACAAATCATGATGCTCTGCAATCCAATATCTTGTGTAGCCTAGCTTTTCACCTGCCTGGGCAAGCTTCATGGATTGTAACAGGGCATCCTGGGCTGTTTGGTTAGAAGATATCGGTGATTGATCTAAAATACTAATTTTCAATGTACTGCCCTTCTTTCCATTCTGGCTCTTTACAGCTTTGAAAATTCCTCAACAAGCTCGCCAAAACGCTTGAGTGCATTTTCAATTGGGTCTGGGGTGGTCAGATCAACACCAGTTTTCTTCAAAAGTTCAAGCGGGTAATCGCTGCTTCCGCTTTTTAGAAATTCCAGATAGGATTCCAGTGTCTTCTGATCACCCTCAAGGATCTTTGTTGCCAGATGGATCGCAGAAGCAAATCCTGTCGCATATTTGTACACATAAAATGGCCGGTAGAAATGGGGAATACGTGACCAGCCGTATTTTACCTCGTCATCGAATACGACCTCATCACCGTGGTACTCCCTGAACAATCCTTCATAAATACTGCTGAATACCTCAACATTTAACGGTGCTCCTTTTTCGGCAAGCTCATGTGTTTTCTTTTCAAACTCAGCAAACATCACCTGTGTAAAGAATGTCCCCTTGAACTGGTCAATAAAATGATTGAGCAGATGCTTTTTCATATCAGGGTCCTTCTCGTTGTTCAGCAGATAGTTGATTAAAAGTACTTCATTCACAGTAGAAGCTACCTCAGCGACAAAAATACTGTAGCGAGCGGTAATTTGCGGCTGGTATTTGGAGCTTAAACTGCTGTGAACGCCGTGGCCGCATTCGTGGACAAGAGTGAATAAGCTATCAAGATCGTCCCGATGGTTTAATAAAATATAAGGGTGAACCCCGTATACGCCAAGATTGTAGGCGCCTGACCTTTTCCCAGGAGTTTCTCTAACATCCAAATATCGTTCCTCTTTAAATTGTTTTAAAATATTGACGTAGTCCTCACCAAGCGGAGCCAGCGCTGTTAACATGGTTTCAAATGCTTCTTCATAAGAAATGTCTGGTTTCACGCCCTTTACAAGCGGCACATTTAAGTCATATTGTCGCAGCTCCTCAAGACCCAGTTTTTCTTTACGAATCTTAATATATTGATACATTGGTTCGATATTGTCTTTTGTTGTCTGGATTAAATTTTCATAGACTTCCTTTGGAACTTTGTCGCCAAACAGCCCTTTTTCCAGTGCTGACGGATAGTGGCGAAGCTTCGACATCGTCACATTATTTTTTATAGCCGCTGACAGCGTGGAGGCAATCGAGTTTTTTAGTTGGACATACGGCTGGTAATAAGCTTTATACGCTTCCCTGCGTTTATCCCGATTCTCATCCTCCATCAGTTTGGAATACATTCCCCTAGTCAGTTCAACTTTTTCCCCATCACCATTTGTGACATCGCCAAATTTAATATCTGCATTATTGATCATGCTGAAGGTATGGCTTGGAGCGGATAATGCTTCGCCAAGATTAGAAAGAATTTCTTCTTGTTCTTTGCTTAGGACATGCGGCTTATAGCGGAACGACTCCCATAGGTCTTCAGCAAAATAATCCAGCTTTTTCTCCTCTTCTATGTATGCTTTTAAGGTAGGTTCTTCGAGACTTAACAGATAGGGCATGAAAAAGGACCCTGCTGCACTTACCTTTACATTGACGCTTTTAACTTGATCAAGCAAGGATTGGGAGCTTGTCACTCTTGTGTCCTCATCTGCCTTCAGCATTGCATAGGCAAATGCTTTATTTAGATGATAGGAAAGCTTTTCGCTTATTTCTAGATATTGGTACAATGAATGCCCATCATGGATGTTTCCGTCAAAGCTTTTTAATTCTTCAGCTAATTTTTCAACCAGCTTAATATCCTCTTCCCATTTGCTGACATCAGCATAGATATCTTCTAAATTCCATTTCTCTTGAACAGGCACCTCTTCACGGCTTTTGTATGTTTTCATTGTAAAACCCTCCTTAGTTTATAGGCTCCCCAATTTTCATTAGCATGGAAGACTCTGCTAAATTTGGCCGTTGATTTCCGCTCCAGGCGCTTCGCTTTCCGGGGGGCATTTTGCGAGCCTCCTCGTCACATCCGTTCCTGCGCACGTCTCGCTTCAACGCTGATCCCCCAGGAGTCTACGCGCCTTCCGCTCCAATCAACTAAGCGCTTAAAACATTAAGCTTAAACACAGCCATTTTATAAAAGCATATGCAGAAAAACTTTCAAAATGGAGTTTTTATAGGGATAATGTTAAACTACCCATATCAAAAATGCTAATATGACGCTGCAGGAGTGTGAAAAAATGTCCGGTATTGCCTATCTCCCTCCCGAGGGTGAATATGAACTGTTTACAGATGAGGCCCATTATGCTGATAAGCTGAAAGAATGGGGCTTAGCTTCGAAAAAGCAATTTTTATATAAAGAAAATCATCTTCAATTTCAAGTAACGATTAAAGGCTATCAGGTGTATGGAAAAAATGAAGAGCAAAATACGATTGTTATAGAATTTTCAGATGGTCAATTAACGTGTATCCATCCTGCTTATTTAAAAGAAATGCAAGCAGCAAGCTTTGGCAAAGGTACTTTTGCCGAGGCCCAAGATATTCCGGCCGCATCCTCTGAGGAAAAGCTTGAAAGTGAAAAGCCGGCTCCTGTTAAAAAAGAACCAGCCAAGAAAAAAGAGAAGCCCGCCAAGCTTGTGCTTCCAGAAGAAAAAGTTCATTTTACGGGAACGGTAAAACAATTCGCATTAAGCTGGAATAATTTTAATGAAGAAAATGATGAAGTAGTTGTATTGGAAAATGTAATCATCCATGAAGAAGAATCGATCGAGGTAGGCCTTGCCTGGTGTTCGCACTCAAAAACATTAAAAAAGTTCGAGCTAACTCCAGGAGATGAATTGGAATTTGACGGAAAGATCGTTAAAAAGAAGCTCCCAAAAGGAAAAGATGCTGATGAGGAATTCATCATTGAAGAACCAGTGCCATATAAAATAAATAATCCATCAAAAATCAAAAAAGGTTAATTTGGACAGTATTAAAGAGATTTTAGCTAAAGCTGTCAGAACAAGGTTTGCATTCTGACAGCTTTCAGGCAATTCCAGTTAAAGCAGTCAGAACAAGGGCTGCATTCTGACAGCTTTCAAGTAATTCCAGCAAAAGCAGTCAGAAACAAGGGCTGCATTCTGACAGCTTTCAAGTAATTCCAGTTAAAGCAGTCAGAACAAGGATATCATTCTGACAGCTTTCAAACAATTCGATCTAAAGCAGTCAGAACAACGGTTCTATTCTGACTGCTTTCAAGTAATTCCAGCTAAAGCAGTCAGAACAAGGGCTGCATTCTGACTGCTTTCAAACAATTCGATCTAAAGTAGTCAGAACAAGGGTTCTATTCTGACAGCTTTCAAGTAATTCCAGCTAAAGCAGTCAGAACAAGGGATGCATTCTGACAGCTTTCAAGCAATTCCAGTTAAAGCAGTCAGAACAAGTGTTCTATT
>Ga0180215_1001794_pt1 | contig 22827 bp, 22 predicted proteins | sample eDN3rd37CBELigBY_FD_128871 | JGI IMG/M metagenome (GOLD analysis project Ga0180215, IMG submission 128871) | Enriched backyard soil microbial communities from Emeryville, California, USA - eDNA 3rd pass 37_C BE-Lig BY (version 2) (version 2) | ecosystem: Environmental > Terrestrial > Soil >... | reverse complement strand
CTGCATTAATGACTATCTTCACAGTATTTTTTTGCGTTCCAAATTTAATTGATCCGGTTCCTTCTTTTATTTTCATCTTTTCCGCTGTAAGTGGATGTAAGCATACAGTATCCACTGAATGCTTATTTTCTATCAAATAAATCTTCGGATTCAATCTCTCTTCACTCCTATATGGTAAAATGGTTACAGACATTTACCATCAACATATGAAACTTTTTTTAAAAAGTTTGTTTTAACACCTAATTAAGGTGATAAATGGATAACTTGTCCATTAGAGTAGGCTGGTGGCAGTAAAGCCTGACAAGATTTAAATGATAAAGAAAATCTCCAGTTCATGTTAGACTGGAGACTTCTCTGGTGTTAAAACCCTGCTAGTTTTTTAGCATAAAGCATAATAGTGGTTAAATAGTTATAATATGTTTCATCAATATCCATATGCCCTGGCACACAGTGCTGTACTTCAATGATCCATACCCTTTTGCTGGTATCAATTCCTATGTCTATGGCTGTATTAGCAAAATGGACTCCTGTATTTTCTACGGCTTTAACAGCCTTTAGCGCTATCGTGCTGATGGTTTCCTCCATTTTTTTTACTTCTTGATCTGAGAGGTTAAGTGTCTCTTTTAGCGGGTGAAGTCCCATACCAAAACTTCCTCCTCTAAAAAAATTACTGACAATTTGCCCCGGTACTCCTTGTTTATAAAAGAATTCAATGCATTTCCAATTTCCTGCTTCATCCTTTGTCAGGTAAATTCGAAAGTCAATAATACTAGTATCCTTTGAAATGAGATCGATTGTTTTTTGAATAATGTACCTTTTTGGTTTTAACTTTTGACTTAAAAAGTGATTGATCTCATCTTCATTATTTAAAGCTTCTTGAATGACTTTCTTGCCTTTTGTGTATTTAACTTGAAAATCATTCATCCCTATTTGATTGATTTTTATAATACCCTTTCCCCGTGAAAAATTTATAGGTTTAAGATAGGCTGAAGGATGCTTTTCTAAAAAAGAAATAACATCAGAGGGCTCTGTATACAGAATGGTTTCGGGAAGGTGGCTGGCTACCTCAGGTGTATCCATCAGAAGTTTGTGTATGCTCCATTTATTGTAGTGGAAGTTATTAAAAATAGTATCACCCATGAATGATTCAAAATGACGCTGCCATTTTGAACGAAACCATGGGATACGCAGATGGAGTGAGGAAGGATAATGATATATGTTTTCTTCCCAGCTTTTACTGGAGGGATTATACATAAAGCCATGTATGGTTTGTTCGTTTGGTGAAACCTGGTCTAATGAGAAAACCATGATTGCTCCGCCTATTTGATCATAGTGATAAAGATAATCTAAAAATTCATTCAGTTTTTTATTTAATTCATTTTTACGCTTTGCTGCCACAATACCAATGAATGGCCCAATGATAAGATTTTGCTGGTCGTTAATAAGATCAAACTCACAGTATAAAGGAATTTTTAGACTCTTTACTACATTACTTGAAATGAGTAATTCATTTATTTGAATTTGTCCATTAATTCCTATCTTCACCGTATCTTTTTGCGTTCCAAATTGAAGTGATCCCGTCCCTTTTTTTAGTCTCATCTTTATTGCTATTAATGGATGTACACATACAGTATCCTCTGACTGGCTGTCTTCTATTAAATGGACTTTTGAATACAATCTCTTTTCACTCCAGTGTGTGTCACTTTTGTTTCGGACATTTACCATTAACATATGAAGCTTTTTTAAAAAGAGTTTGTTTTAACACCCAATTTAAAGGATCTTGACAGTTGGGATTGATTTAAGGGGCAAGCGTTTATACGTGTCTTTTATTAAAACATACTATGTACAAGATCTATGTAGGGGGTGTTCGTTTGAGAGGTATTTTTAAAGCAGTATCCATAAATAGTCAAAGTCAGTGTCTTTTTTTCCATCCCAATCAAAGTCATCTAATAGGCAAGATAACAACGATTGAATTTGGCTTTGAAAAAATGGAGGTTGCTTGCAAACAGTTAAATACATTGAAAGAAAATGAAATTGGATTATCCAAGACGGTTATAGACAAACTGCAGCTTCTATTAGAGGCTGAATATGAACTTTCCATTGAAAACAATAAAATCATTATAGGGCCGTTTATTGGCCTGTTAATTGCAAACTATCAATCTGAACTTAGAGAAAAACTAAAAAAGATTAAGTTTAACATTCAACAATATCCTTTAGTTAATGGAGTTATAGCAGCATTTTCGCTGGAAGGTATGGATGAAAAAAACAAAATAATAAATGGCCTTATTTTCAACCCAATTTCAAGAAGCTGGGAAAATAGAACTTTTCCTTTTCCTTCAGTAATCATTAAGAGAGTGTCCTTGTCCATAAAAAAGCAAAATGAATTAAAAAAACTGTATGGTCCCCGTTTTTTCAATTCAGGTTCTATTCATAAATGGAAAATGTATCAATTGCTCAGTTTAAATAAAAATTTGCTCCCCCATCTGCCAAAAACATATCTATATAAAGAACCAGAAGATATTCTCCACTATTTAAAAAGCTTTCATACAGTTTATGTCAAGCCAAAATCAGGATTAAAGGGCGCGGGTGTTGAAAAGTTTATATCCACGCCTGAGAAATATTGTGTTAAATTTCGAAGCGATAAGGAAAATAAGACAATTGATTTCTCTTCTGAAACCGAACTGCTGAATTATGTAAGAAGTAAATTTAAAAGCGGGAAGTATGTCATACAGCAAGAAATTGATTTAGAAATTGAAAAAAACTGCCTCATTGATTTTCGGATTGTTCTGATAAAAAATCAGGATGGACAATGGGAGGATGTTGGCATGGTTGGCAGAAAAGGAGTGGAAGGCAGTGTTGTGAGCAATCGTTCAAGCGGAGGAAAAGTAGAACGAGGAGAAACGCTGCTTTTAAATTCTTTTAATCTAACCACAGCCGAGATGCTTAGTTATCGGAAGCAAATGTCCGAAATTGCCATTCATGCTGCCAAAGAATTGGACAAATATGAAAGCATCTATAAGTATGGAGTAGATATCGGCGTGGACCGAAAGCATCACATTTGGCTCATTGAAATAAATAATAGTTCTCCGAATGACAGTATTTTTTCACATGTTGGAGATGATGATACGGTTTCTAAAATAAAAGACTCATGGCTGCATTATGCAAAATATTTAGCTGGATTTCCCAAGGAAGAAAAAAATCATGGTTCTAGGGGCTCTAAATAAAATGGAAAAGACTATTGGAATTCTTGGTGGAATGGGCCCCCTTGCCACATTAGATTTATTTGAGAAAATCATTTCAAATACCCCTGCTAATATTGACCAAGATCATTGCCGAATCCTCATTAATAATAATCCTAAAATCCCTTCAAGAACAGAAGCTTTTAATAAAGGAGCGGAAAATCCGTTACCAGAATTAATCCGATCAGCATTAGTTTTAGAGCATGCGGGGGCTGACTTCATTATTATAGCCTGTAATACAGCCCATATCTGGTTAGATGAACTTAAAAGAAACGTTAACATTCCAGTTTATAGTATGATCGACAATACTGTTCAACATCTAATGGAGAGTAAATTAGATATAAATGGAAAGGTACTGCTCTTTGCTACTGAATCAACCATTCAGCATCATTTATATCAACAAGCATTTAAAGGCAGCCGTTATACGATTGTTATCCCTAATGAAGAAGAACAGAAGTTAGTAAACGGGGCCATTAAAGAGGTGAAAAAAGGCAATATAAAGACAAACCCTTATTTAGATGGTTTAAATCAACTCATACAAACATACCAATCAAAGGGCACTTCAGCGATAATTGGGGGCTGTACGGAAATCCCCCTTCTTTTCCCACACTTTAACACAGATATGAAGCTGATAGACCCAACCCTACTGTTAGCCAAGCTAGCCATCCAAAAAGCTATGAATAAAGATAACTAAAGGACAGGGGGACAGGCACCTTGTCCCCCTTTTCCCCCATTCATCATACACATTGCATTTATCTATTAAGTGTTTGTTTTGAACTCACATAGCCCATTTCCAATTCGGTCTTTGTTTTCCGTGAGGCTTTATTATTAATAAGATAGATACTAAATAGAATGAATACCATTCCCGCCAGTAAAGTGGCTGTAAAAGGCTCGCCTAACATCAATGTTCCAATAATGACGCTGATCATCGGAACTAAAAAAGTATAAGAGCCAACCTTGCTTGCTTCACCAGTATTCATTAGCTTTAGATATACGGCTGTCGCCAGAGTTACTCCGAAGATTGCTCCATACAGCAAACTCCATATAAATGGCTGGTTCCATTCGATCGCATGCATATCTTCAGTAACCAATCCCGCTCCCAAAATAAACATGCCGCCAATAATATTTTGAATGGCTACCAGCCATAATCCGTGAACCAGGGTACTAGTTTTCTTCACATAAACAACACCGACGGCCCAGCCAAAACTGCTAGTAAGGGCAAGAACAATTCCAAGCAATGAAATATTTCCCGATATGCCCTCAAAACTTACAACAATCACACCAAGAAATCCAATTACTATACCAAGAACCTTCTTTACTGATAGGGATTCCTTAAGCCATGCCCAAGCCAGAAACACCACGAGGACTGGCTGAAGATAAACAATCACACTAAATAGCCCGGAAGGCAGAAACTGTAATCCAAGCATTTGAATTCCACTAAAAATGACGATATTAAAAAGGGCTGAGATAAAGTAAATAGGCCATGTCTTTCGCCATTGAATTTTCCGCCATTGGGGAATGAGGATAAGCGATAGGAAAATCCCCCCTATCATTCCTCGCAATCCTGCGTAAAGAAGCGGCGGAGAATAGTAAAGGGACACTTTATAAACTGGCCAAATAGATCCCCAAATAATAATAACAAAGGCAATTCCGAGTGCAGCCTTTGGTTTAGATAGCTTCTCCATCTCATTATGTCCCCTTTATAAAAATGTGTTTTCCTATATATCAAGTGTGAATATTTTGTATACTCCTCATTTTATCACTTTCCTTTTCCCTATGTTTGAAATCCTTCAGGCAAAAAACAAAAAATCCGGCTTAACGTGAACACCTCACTTTAAGCCGGATTTCATTTTATTTTTTCACAGGCAATTCAAATGTCACAGTTTTCTCTTTAAATAGCTCTTTGGCATCACTGTCTTTAAGCGGACCGACAACAAGATCAAACTTGTTATAGATACCGAACTCGTCTTTTCTAAATAAGAAAACAGTCAGGAACTCATCTTTGTCTCCAGGATTGGATACACCGCTGTAATTTGGTTCAAGCATGCCTTGATTGAACATTGTCCCGCGATTGTCATCGATAATCAATTTCCTGTCCACAAAGAATTTATCAAACGGCGTTTTGCTTCCATTTTCAACGGTTAGCTTCAAAGTCAAAGCGACTACTCCGGTATCACCAAAATCGGTAAAACTATCCTTATAAGCAGCCGTCGGAGTTATATCCGCATATTGTAACCCGTTTAAAGTGATCTTAACACCGTCAATTTCCTTCGTTTCATTGATATCCATTTTCTCAAAAAACACTTTTTTATCTGCGATATTGTCTGTTACTAATTTATCTTGGTATAACTGCGATGAGACAGCAGCTTTTTCAGCGCCCTCATCATTAAAAGGTATTTTGAATATTGCTTCCTCTCCTAATTTTTGCGATACATCATTATTAAGGAATAATGCATCAATTTTCAATGTTGGAGAGCTTAACTTTTCAAATTGAGCTTTGGTCATCGAATGAGCGTTCATCCCAGTAAAACTTTTCCCTTTAGAGTATTGAGAAAAGTCCTCGCTGCTGTCATCCTTTAGCCATTGATTGCGGTCAACAAGATGCTGCCTAGGGATGATGTAATCCGCTCCATCATCTGACAATAATGAAACTCCTCCTGCATAATACACATCTTCATTTGATTTGTTATCCAATGTCATTTTATATGTAAGGATGTAACCCTCATCTTCGCCGTCAAAATTTGACTTACTCGATTCATTCATATTTGATACATGTACAATTTGATATTCATCGATCTGAATGGTTACGTCATCGCTGTACGCATGTTTCAATTCAGGTTCTTTATTTGTATAAACCACTTCTACATCTGCATTTAAATCCTCTGCAATATACGGATTCAATATTGTTCCATCGTCTTTTTGTGCTTTATCTTTTTGTTCCGTACCCGCTTCAGCCGCTTCGTTATTATCTGCCTTCTCCTCAGCAGCAGCTGGCTTTGCCGCTTCTTTGTCGTCTGTCTCGCTTCCGCATGCTCCTAGCAATAGCGCAGCCAAAACAGGCCCAAATACCGCCAACTTCTTTAATTTCATCCCCGTTTCCCCTTTTACTATATATTTACAAATGTATCATAGCATTTACAAATTCATTTGGGGTCCTTTTGGGAAAAATTGGAGCTAAAGGCCTAATAAGTCACCTATTTGCCCATAGTCCATTAGGCATGGCTGGCTCTGCAGGGAAGCATACCATCAGCAAATCAAACTTCTTTTATAAATGATCCCATGGCTTGGCAATAGAAAGTTTTGATACAAGTTCTTTATTCTGTTGCCTTTTTAACTTTCGAATTCTCTCGCGTTCCTTACCGGTTTCAAACAAATACTTTTCTTCATCGGACTCCGGAATGACAGGCGGCACTTCAACCGGCCTTTTATTTTCATCAAGAGGAACAAAGGTTAAAAAGGCAGTTGCTGCAATTCTTCTGTGTCCAGTTACAAGATCTTCTGCAATAACCTTACAAAAAATCTCCATTGACTTTTTTCCGGTATAGCAGACAAATGCCTCAATACAGACCGAATCACTTACCCGGATTGGATCCACGAAATTGACTGAGTCTGTTGAAGCTGTAACACACTGCTCTACCCTTGTGTGCCTTCTTGCGGATAGCGTTGCACAGGCATCCATCTTTTTCATAAGAACTCCGCCGAATAATGTATGGTAATTGTTCAAGTCATTAAGGAGGACTTGATCGGTGTGAACAATTCGCGTTTCATTAACTCTGTTTGCTTCCATCTCTTATCCCCTTTAATCCAATATATAATAGCCAGGCAATAGTAATTTGCCCAAAACAAATCTTATAATAACGGTATGGCTATTCCTTTATTATCCACCATTCAAAGTGCAAATCTGATAAAATATAAAAGATGATAAAGAATAGTTTGAATTTTCGCGGGTGATAGGATGAAAATTTCAATTGAAGAAATAAGCAAAGAACTGGCAGAAGAAATCCTCATTAGGTGTCATGAAGTAGATGATGAAATAAATGAAATCCTAAACAAGCTAAAAACTGAAAATATCATTGTGCTCGGCTATAAGAATGATAAAGTTCACCGTATTAGCCTTAGGGATATTTATTATTTCGAGGCAGTGGACGGAAAGGTATTTACTTACTGCAGGGACAATGTTTTTGAAGTAAAACAAAAGCTGTATGAGTTAGAGGAAATTTGCAAAGGAAAAAACTGTTTTCGTGCATCCAAATCAACGATATTAAATCTAACCAAAATTTCTTCCGTTTATCCGTCCATAAGCGGCCGGTTCGAAGCGGTGCTTGATAACGGGGAACGTGCTGTTATATCCAGGCAGTATGTGCCTGTGCTTAAAAATATGCTTGGATTATAAACGGAGGGATAGGCATGCCACTATCTGGATTTATACAAAAGGCTATTAAAGATTTCTTGATTATCTTTGCCCTCATCATGATTGTCATCACCTTTTTAAGGCAAATTTATTATCCCGATATGGCCTTCGATTTAAAGTCAATTTATATCATTATGGGCTTTTCATTTTTAAGTACATTAACAGGGTTTATATTATATTCTCCCAATAATATAAGTGATAAGAACATGCGCATAAGAATGGTCATTCATTTTATCACTTTGGAGTTTATATTAATTGCCATTGCCAGCGTTTTTGCTATTGTGGACAGTGTGTTTGATGTTATCATTTTGGCACTGCAAATTGCCGTGATCTACACCCTAGTTCGGCTCCTATCATGGCAAATTGATAAAAAAGAGGCTCAAAAAATGAATGAAAAATTAAAGGCATTTAAAAATGACGTTATATGAGAAAGCAATAAAATTATCTCTATAGATTTTGAAAGCGGCGAGCCTTAGAGAGCTCACTGCTTTTTTTTGCATCTTATTTGCTCAAAACGGCAACTTACTGTTTTTCTATATACACTTTTCCCGCCATTTTTTATGATGAATTTATAAAAATGAGACGAAAGAGAAGGTGCCGCTGCTATGTGGATTTTATTGATGATGCTGGTTTTGGAGATTGCTTTTGCCGTCTACTGTATCGTAACGAAACAGAACCACAAAAAATTTAAAAATTGGATTAGGATTGCTCTATTTACGGCATTTGTCATTCTTACACTTTTATCGGTGATTGTTTGGAGCTTCCGCTGGATTATGTTTGCTTGCCTGCTTTTTATATTGGCGGTTTTCGGAACGGTTTCACTTATCCGCAACAAAACAAATACCAAGCAATACAAAACATCTAAAGTTTTGTGGAAATCGGCCTTGGCCATATTGGCAACCGTATTTGCCCTTACACCTGCCATTATTTTTCCGCAGCATAAAGCACCTAAAGCTACAGGTGAATATAAAGTCACAACTGCTGCTTACACCTATATTGACAAAAGCCGCAGTGAGGAATTTACTGATACGGGGAAAAACAGATTTGTTAACGTGGAATTCTGGTATCCCAAACAGGCAGATGAATCATTTCCGCTTCTGGTGTTTTCACATGGAGCATACGGAATAAAGGCGAGCAATACCTCAGCTTATACAGAGCTTGCCAGCCACGGGTATGTAGTCGTTTCAATTGATCATCCCTATCACTCCTTTTATACTGCATCAGATGATGGAACAATGGCTTTGATCAATGCGGATTATAACCGTGAAATCAGCAATCTTAATAAAGAAGGCATTTACACGAAAGAAGAAATGTATGGTCTTATTCAAAAATGGATGAAGCTGCGAACAGATGATATGAATTTTGTCATCGATACGATACTTGAGAAAGCCAAGAGTGACAATACCCCCGTTTACAAGCTTATTAATACAGAGAAAATTGGTGTATTCGGGCACTCAATGGGCGGCGCAGCCAGTGTTTGGCTTGAAAGAGAACGTGATGATATAGGTGCGGTTGTAAATATTGATGCTCCTTTCTTTAGTGAGCTCGACTATAAGAAAGAGATGAATGATTTTGTGGCAAAAAGCGTGCCCTTTACAACCCCGCTTCTCAACATTTATTCTGACGATGTTTGGGATCAGCTCAACAGCAACTCTACTTATACAGCGAATAAACTCAATAATGAACCATTCAAAGATGCCTATACGGTCCATTTTAAAGGTGCAAAACATCTTAGCTTAACCGATTTGCCGCTCTTCTCCCCTATACTTGCAAACATTCTGCAAGGCGGAAAAGCCGACATTGACAAATATTATTGCATCGAGACTGAAAATAAGCTCATTCTTCAATTTTTCGACTATGAATTAAAGGGCATTGGGCCATTCACTCCCAAAGACACTTATTGAAGAATCAATGGCTGAAATATATAAATAAGCTTGTATATTTCAGCCTTTTCCTTAAAGCTGCCGGTTGGAGAAAAAACCTCCGAAAAGAACACCCTAAGGCTGATTCAAGGATAGATAATTTGAAACTTCTATGAGATTTTGATCAGGGTCTCTGAAATAGAGGGAAATGATGGGACCTAGTGCCCCAGTCCTCGTAACGGGCCCTTCCTCGATTTCTATATTTTCATTTCTAAGCTTCACGATGCAGTCTTCTATTGGCGTTTCTGTAATGAAGCATAAATCTGCAGATCCTGGTGTTGGAATTGCAGACTTTGGCTCAAATTCCTTTCCATACTCATGCAAATTGATTTTTTGCGTCCCGAATGTTAATGCCTTTCTTCCGCCGCCGAATTCTTCTACTTTCATATTTAGGACTCTAGCATAAAACAGGCAGGTTATTTCGATATTTTTCACTGTAAGAACGAGGTGATCCAATCGTGATATATTCATTTTCAATCTCTCCTCATAACAATGTTATTCCGTCTCTCTTAAAAAAAAGATGTAATCGGTAGAAATACTTTTCTCGCCTAATTGATGGAGGATAGCGGACACATTTCCGCGGTGATAAGTCCCATGGTTAATAAGATGCCTCAAAATCTCCTCAATCTTGTTTTGAAATGGCTCGCCTTTCGAATTTTGATAGTAAACCATCCCCCCTTTTGTTCTAATTTCTATCAGCTGTTGAAAATTTCTTTCGAAGCACTGAACCGCTATAAGTGGCGTCTCAAACTTAATCCCTTGACTTATGTCATTAGTTCCTAGCATCCTCTGTATCCACAGCTGATCGACATTGTATATATGTTCAAAAACTGCTGAAAGAGACGGAAAAACGCTTTTTACATTTTTAATAAACACTTCGCTATCCAGATGGCTAATATGTTTCAAAAGCCGGACATTCGCCCAGTGATGATACCGCAGTTCATTTTCAGGAATCATACCTAAAACCCCCAATTAATTGAGAAATATGAGAATAAATTATCTGGACTTTAAAAAGGAAAATGCCTATCCTTTTTCAAGATCAAGCCGTGTATATGGAAGATTTGCTTGTTTAAACGATGGGAATTTTTCTATGCTCCGATATGGCATATACGGTGGTATTTCCACATTAACTCTTGATAGCGGCACCTCCACCACCTTGCCAATATCTGCTCTATAGGGTGGCATCATTCGATTGATTCTTGCCAGCTCTTCCAATGTTAATCGATTTTCATCCGCAACATGCAAAAGGGTGACGGATGAGCTGATTTGGTATCGCTTCCTAAGTGTTTCAATTCGGCAGGAAGCATGCTTAAAGGTCGGCTGCTTGGATAGAGGGTCTGTAAAATCAGCGGTTAGCTCATTGGCCGCTTCATTGTTTTCCCATGTACCGAAGTGAAACGGGACAAACACCACACCCTTTTTGATCGTATCCACAATTCTAGCAGGAACCTTAATACTCCCTCTTGGTGAAGAAACCTTGACAACCTCTCCCGGAATCAGCCCCAAATTTTGAGCATCTTCAATATTTATTTCTGCATACCCTTGAGGAGCGACCATTTGAAGATAGGGTGATCTCCCGGTTTTCGTCCTGCTATGCCAATGCCACACAAGACGGCCTGTCGTTAACCAAAACGGAAATTCCCCGCTAGGGTGCTCCGCCGGCGGAACATAGTGGGTAGCATACATGATGGCCCTGCCATTGGCGTGAAGATCTTCAAACTCTTCCCTTGTCCTTGGCCTTCCTGTAAATAGCACTTTCCCATAACTTTGCGCATCATCTGGGGTTGTATGAAATTTTAAATCCGTATACAACCTTGGGGTTCCCAGAGGGTGCTCCTCATTGACGGGCCATCTGAGGCCATTGTATTTCATTAATTTTTCGTAGGTAATGCCGGACATATCACTCGGTCTCCCTTTAGAGACCCGTTTCCACTCTTCAAAACATTGTTCTGGAGTATTATATGAAATCAGCGGGTTGCCTTCCTTATCCCTGAAGTCCATTCGCTTTGCGAACTCAAGCAGGATTTCAAAGTCAGACAGAACTCCATTTGGCGGGTCCACAGCCTTGGTTAACAGATTAATCGTCCGGTCCGTATTTTCCATTGTCCCTTCTTTTTCTCCCCAAATAGCGACAGGCAGCACGAGATCGGCCACTTCTGTCGTCTCGGTCAAGAATGCATCCTGTACAACTACAAAGGTTTTCTCAAAGGCCTTCTTTGCACGCTTTCGATTAGGAAGGGAAACCATGGGATTCGTATTAATATTCCAAAAGAGCCCTATCTTTTCCTGCTCCATTAAATAAATAATTTCCTCAATGCCCTTCTCTGGCCCTACTTCGAGCTGCTTCTCTTCCACATTCCACAAATGGGCGATTTCTTCAATATGTTTAGGATTATCTGGGTTCCGGTTTCCTGGGTAGGTACCTACCCCTCCTACCGTTCGATTGGAAGAAGAACTTGGCTGGCCAGCCATATGGAAGGGACCGCTTCCCGGTTTGCCTATAAGCCCTCTCATCAAATGCAAATTGTTAATCGCCACACACGAACTTGTAGCGTCAACACTTTGGTAGGCACCTTGAAGAGTGGTACATACTAGAGAAGGTGTCCTTCCAAGCACTTCAGCTGCCCTCTTGATCTGTTCCACCGGCACCCCTGTTACCTGAGAAGTAAGCTCAGGCGTCCATAGCTCAACTGATCTTTTCACCTCATCAAAATGAATTGTATAATTTTGCATAAATTCGTGGTCAAGAGAGCCATTTCTTATCACAAGGTGAATAATTCCATTTAACAAAGCTAAATTGGTACCGGGATTTAACTGTAAAAATAAATCTGCCTCCTTTGCGGTCAAAGTTTTCCTTACATCTACAACAATCATGAACGGATAGCCGGTCTCACGTTTTCGCTTCATGATTCTTTCAAACAGGACTGTTCCAGTTTCGGCTGGGTTATGTCCAAAGAGCATTAGCGTATCGGTCAAATCGACATCTTCCATGGAAGCAGGAACGCCATCAGCACCGAAGGACTGAAGAAGAGCCCATTCAGTTGTAGCCGTACACAGTCTAGTATTGGCATCTAATAGATGAGAGCCGATTCCTGCTCTCCCGATCTTCGCAATCGTGTAATAGGTTTCAATCGTGGACTGGCCGGTGGAATAAATCGCCACCCCATTCCCCCCGTGGCGCTCTAAGGCCTCCTTTGTTTTTTGAACTAGCACGTTAAGTGCCTCTTCCCATGAGGCTGGCTCAAGCGTACCGTCTTTGCGGATTAATGGCGTAAGCAGCCGATCTGGACTGTTATTCGCGTACCATTGATTTTCTCCTTTTGGGCCTAATCTTCCTCTATTAATAGGGTGTTCGGCATTTCCCTTAATCCCTACAATTTTATTATTCTTAACAGCTATATAGCATCCGCAGCCGATAGAACAAATATTGCAGGTGCTATAGGCCCATTTATCAACTTCCCCTTGGGAATACACATTCATATCCACTCTGGATTCATTGTTCCATGACATATTTACGCATCATTCCTTTCCTTGCCCCTGAATAATGGAGGGATAATATATCGGGTTTCATACTTTCCAAAAATGCTCTGAACGTCCGGAACCATACTTGTTAACTCTTCCTTTAAAGACTGATAAAGCTGCCTTCTTCTGACTATTTCTTGCAGTTGGGGGCTATCCATCCACCTAGCTGCCCGAACCCAGCTGCGTATTAAAGGGTCAGCCGCTTCATCATCTCGATATAGAATGGAAAGATATTGTTTAAGATCTTCTTTATTCTGATCTTCTTTTTCAAGGAGATGGCTGATATGCTTGACTGTCCAGTCCATCTCCAGCAGGAGGGGAGTTAGTCTAAATCCGATAGGGTTTTTGCTGGCAGGAGATTCTTCTGTGAGGACCTTTAAAATCTGTGTTATACGTGCTATATGCTGATTCATGATGTTTTCACCGCCTTATTAAGGATAAAAGCGCCATTTCTCAACATATATATGTCCATAATTAGGGAAAATACCGTATTCGTCATTTGGTTATTGACAAACCAAGCAGTCGTCCTCTACTGTATAAATATCAAAAAAATACTTGCGAAAGACTGCTGTGGGAGAGACCGTGTGTATAGACGGCGCCGAAGGGGAAAATCTTTTAAAAAAGATGAATCTCTCAGGCAAAAGGACCACAATGGGACGCATCTCTGGAGAGCGCTTCAAGCCACCCAAGGGGTAGACCTTCCAACAATAGGTTATAAACTCTCAGGTACAAGGACAGAGGAGACATACAGGTTTCTCTGTCCTTTGTTATGGACTTATTGATTGGAGGGTTTATTATGGTTTGGGATGTATTGAACGTGATTGGGACCATTGCCTTTGCGATAAGCGGAGCCATTACTGCGATGAAAGTAAAGTATGATATCATCGGTATTTATATTCTAGGATTAATTACTGCCTTTGGCGGAGGGGCTATTAGGAACCTGCTGACTGGGATTCCAATTAGCCAATTATGGCAGCAGACTACTCTATTTATTATTGCGCTTATTACCATTACGATTGTATTTCTTTTACCAGACGATGCCGTTCATCGATTGAATGAATGGAATCTTTTTGACGCTATCGGACTCTCTGCCTTTTCTGTTCAAGGCGGGCTGCAAGCACATATGATGAATCTGCCACTACTGGCTACTATGTTTTCTGCTGCAATTACCGGAGCAGGAGGAGGCATTATTCGCGATGTATTGGCTAACCAGAAACCAATGGTATTTCGCAAGGATATATATATTTTTTGGGGAATAATTGCTGGATTTATCATCGGTATGGGATGGGCAGAGGATAGCTATCTATTATATGCTATTTTTGTTATGATCTTAATCTTACGTGTTGCTTCACATCGGTTTGGCTGGTGCTTGCCGGCTAGAAAGATTAATAAATTACAAGGGAACTAGATACCTGCAGTTGCACTCCAGTTTGGTCTTTGTATCTAAAACATCAAAAGAATGAATAAAGCTGCATGATTTACTTTAGTGCAGCTTTTTTAATACGCTGTTTTACATATCCCCCACATCGTCCCCATTTATTATTTACCAATATTTTAAAAATGCTAACTTTCATAAAATCATCTTGCTTTTCCATTATTATTTTAATAGAATAGTTATATCAAAATACTTTACTATGCTAAATAAATAAAGCACTAAAGCTATATTAGGGGGATTCAGCCTTGAAAAAAGCATTATCATTACTATTTATTGCTGCACTTGCTTTAATGGTTGCGGCTTGCGGCACACAGCCTAACCTGCCTGACACATCGAAAAACACACAGAAAAAAAATTCATCTGCCAGTAATACACTTGCTGAAATTAAAGAAAAAGGTGAAATTACCATTGGTTTAGATGATACACTTCCGCCAATGGAATACCGTAATGAAAAAAATGAGTTAGTCGGTTTTGATATTGATTTTGCTAATGCACTTTCAAAGGAACTTGGGGTGAAAGTCAAATTCGTCCCATCCGCATGGGATGGAATTATTCCCGGCTTAGATGCGAAACGCTTTGACATCATTCTCTCTTCCATGAATGTAACGGATGAAAGAAAGAAAAAAGTCGATTTCGTGGAATACTTTGGCGTTGGACAAGTGTTAACTGTTAAAGCCGGCAATCCTTTAAATATTAAAACAATTGATGACTTAAAAGGAAAAAATGTGGGTGTCCAATTGGGCTCAACCGGTGAAACAGCAGTAAAATCCATTGACGGGATTAAAGAAGTAAAAAAATATGATTTGACTACAGATGTATTTAATGACATGGGACTTGGGCGTGTAGATGCTGGAGTTGTTGGCGAAATGATTGGCCGATATTATATGACGACAAAACCCGGGGTATTTGAAGTAGCAGGCGAGGCATTCAATGTTCAGCCTATGGGAATTGCCGTTCGAAAAGGTGATACCGAGCTTAGGGAATCCTTGCAAGAGGCTGTCGAAACGCTTGAAAGTAATGGAACATTAAGTGACATCAGCCAAAAATGGTTTGGTTCAGATATTACAAAACAATAATACAGACAGATATAGGATAAATCGTTGATCCGATTTATCCGTTTTTACTTTTAAAAGGAGAGGTTTAAACAATGAGCGAATTTTTGTCCTTTACGGCAACCTATTTGCCTTACCTTTTACAAGGGGCATTAGTCACAATTGAAATCGCCGTAATTAGTGTGATTTTTGGAAGTATCATAGGAATCTTTGTCGGACTTGGCCGGGTTTCATCGAACCCCCTTCTATCACAGCTGAGCCGCTTTTATATTTGGGTCATTCGCGGCACTCCCCTATTACTGCAATTATTTGTAATTCACTTTGCTATTCCATCTGTATTCAGTTCCCTAACGTTGCCGCCGTTTGTATCAGCCTGCATTGCATTATCACTTAATGCTGCTGCTTATATTGCGGAAATTGCAAGGGGAGCGATACAGTCCATTGATAAAGGACAAATGGAAGCAGCCAGATCACTTGGATTAAGTTCAAGCCAAGCCATGAGACGTGTCATCATTCCTCAGGCGTTCCGCCGAATGCTGCCGCCTCTAGGAAATGAATTTATAGCTTTAATAAAAGAGTCCTCCCTCGTATCAACCATTGCTTTATATGATTTGCTTCGGACAGGTCAACAAATCATCAGCAGCACGTATTTATATATGGAAGTTTTTCTATTGGTTGGTTTAATCTACTTATTCTTAACGACTATTATGTCTTATATTGTAGGGAAAATTGAGAAAAAAGTTGGTGCTTACGAATGATTTCATGTAAAAATATCGTAAAGAAATTTAATAATTTAGAAGTTTTAAAGGGCATAGATTTAGATGTTGCTCCTGGTGAAGTCGTAGTTATTATTGGACCCAGCGGTTCAGGTAAAAGCACGTTTCTGCGCTGCATGAATCATTTAGAAACAGCTGATCTCGGTACAATCACGATTAATGGTAGAATAGTAGAGTCAAAAGAATCTTCATTAAATAAACTTCGCCAAGAAATCGGCATGGTTTTTCAGCAATTTAATTTATTCCCCCATATGACTGTGTTGGAAAATATTAACGAAGCACCTGTTTTATTGAAAAAAATGACTAAAGATCAGGCAAAGAAAAAAGGTCTGGAGCTTCTAAAAAAAGTAGGACTGGAAGAAAAGGCGCACGAGTATCCTAACCGTTTATCCGGCGGACAAAAGCAGCGGGTGGCGATTGCCAGGGCGTTAGCTATGGAGCCAAAAATTATGCTGTTCGATGAGCCTACCTCTGCTCTTGACCCTGAATTGGTTGGAGAAGTACTCAATGTTATGAAACAACTAGCTAAAGAAGGAATGACCATGGTCATTGTTACACACGAAATGGGGTTTGCCAAAGAAGTGGCCGATCGCGTTATCTTTATGGATGGAGGCTTTATTATTGAGCAAGGGCCACCCAAAACAATCTTCGAAGCACCCCAGCATGAAAGAACAAAAGAATTTTTAGGACATTTAAAATAGGAGAAGATCCGCTATGAATAATGTATTTAATAAAGAACTTGCCGCAATACTTGATGAAAAAATAGATCTGCTGTTTCCAAAGCTAATAGAAATCCGCAGAGAGCTTCATATGAATCCCGAGCTTAGCAGTCAGGAATTTGAAACAACCAAACGCATAAATGGCTGGTTAAAAGAATTTGGAATTGCTCAAATCCCAGCCAATTTAATAACAGGAACCGCTGGTGAAGTAACTGGAAAAGGACAGGGACCAACGATTGCTTTACGGGCTGATATAGATGCACTGCCAATTCAAGAAGCATCTACCCTCCCATTCCGTTCTAAAATAGATGGGGTCAGTCATATGTGCGGCCATGATGTCCACACAACGATTACTTTAGGAGCAGGAATCATCTTACAAGAACTAAGTGATAGGCTGCCTGGGAATGTCCGCCTTTTATTCCAACCGGCAGAAGAAACTGAAGGCGGAGCCGTTTCTATGATTGAACAGGGGTTATTAGAAGGAGTCCAATCAATTATCGGTCTGCATAACTCGCCTGATATTCCTACGGGAACAATGGGGATAAAAGAGGGATCCTTCATGGCCAGCTGTGATGATTTTATCCTTACCATAAAGGGAAAAGGCGGACATGCTGCTTTGCCGGAAAACACAATTGATCCAATTATGATCGGCAGTGCCGTTGTCAGCCAGCTCCAAACAATTGTGAGCCGCACCGTATCTGCCAAGGAATCTGCCGTTGTCAGCATCGGCTCCTTCCAAGCAGGAGCCACCAATAACGTCATCCCTGATAAGGCAATTTTGAAAGGAACCGTCAGAACTTCTAATGAAGAAGTCAGACAAAAAATCTACCAGGTATTCAAAAAGATGGTTACCAATACAGTAACAGGGTTCGGCGGAGAGGTTGAAATTGATTATCAATTTTTAATTCCAGCCGTTGTCAATGATGCAAGAATCACAGAAATCGTTCGCTCTGCAGCTGTATCCATTGTGGGAGAGGAAAATACGATTCTCTCGGATTCAACGATGGGCGGAGATGACTTTTCCTACTACCAAAAGGAAGTACCGGGATGCTATGTATGGCTAGGCTCAGGAAATGAAGAAAAAGGAATCATCCACGGCTTGCACCACCCTGAATTTATGGTCGATGAAGAAGCCATTAAAATCGGTATAAAATGGATGGTTCAATCTGCCTTTCATTTATTACAGGAGCACAGAGACTTAACAAAGAACTAATAATAAACTGCGCAAAAATGAAAAGAAGCTTCCAACTTATATGGTTGTTAGCTTCTTATTTCTTTTTATTCGTCTTCTCTTTTTTTGAAATCAGCTATTTCATTTTCCTCGCCAAATTCAGTACCATAATTAAGTTTGCCATAGTCTTGCCTATTATTAACTTCTGCTCTAGAATCCGTCTCTTCCCATTGCTTAAATAATAGGGTCAAACAGACTAAACCGCTTAGCCCAACAAGACTGTAGATGACTCTTGATAAAAAGGCGTCTTGTCCGCCAAATAAAGCTGCTACTAAATCAAAATTAAAGAATCCGATTAATCCCCAATTAATTGCCCCAATGATCACCAATGTTAAGGCAATTCTTTGCAGTGTCCTCATGAAAGCTGCCTCCTTTAAATTAGATTCCTCAAAAATACAATTCTTTACTCTTCGGTCAAACTGGCTACCTTTAAGTACTAAAATTGCATTTTTATTTTTTGTTTCAAATGAGGATTTCATACATTAAAATTGGGAATTTCATTTTGATTGACTGCACCTATTTCAGGCTTAAGAAAAAGCCCTGTAATGTTACTTACAGGGCTACTCTTATTGTCTTAATTATTCAGCTGTTCAAGCTTTTGTTTGGATGGAGTTTCATATTTGACATGTCCTTTTATATCTGTGATGTAGCGGCTTCCGCCCACGCCAAATTGACCCGAATGCAGATCATCCTTAGAATAGACACGATAGGTTTCACCTGGTTTTAACGTGCGGACAAAAGTAAGTTTGCCATTTTCATCACGTTCCCAAAGATTGATAGGCTTTTCAATTTTAATGCGGCCGATTTGACCCTTCTTCATTAATAATCCGTCCCAATAGACTTTTTTTCCTGGTTTTGGTTCTTTATTTGGTTTTTCATTATTAATAGGTTTTTTTTCAGGCATGTTTGTTAAAGAAGGCAGTCCAGAAATATAACCAATACCGCCTGTTTTATTAATACCAATCTGTTCGTCAACTGCTTTTAGTAATTCATCCTTATTAACAGCTGTAATTGACTTTCCTTCTACTTCATCACCAGGATGCTGGAAATTACTAAAAATGTATGAGAATCCATTGCGATCATCAGCAGCAAATAATCCAGTTGCTTCCGCACCTGCTGGAACAGATAAGACACGATCTAATTCTTTCGTATCAACATTATAAGCCCAAACGTAGTTATTTGTGTGTGCCCCACTATCTTCACCAATAAAGAGTGTTCTCATTGATTCAGAATAGCTTAGGTTATCAGGATTGGCTACTTTATCTACATTTGCAGTGTTACCAAATGAATCAGCTTCTTTTAAATCTTCACCAACGACTAATCCGGACATGGATGGTGCTACATAAGAGCTGTTAATAGGCTTTCCTTCGCTATCCTTTTGAGCACCTTGCAAATCTAATTGATAAGTTACACCAGCTTTAATTTTTGGTAATTGAATATGGTCTGCTGGATCTTTTCCTGTTGAATCTTTTTCCATGGCTTTACTTTGATCGGAAATAGCAATATATACTTTACTATCCTTTTCGTTTAGTGTTATCCCTTCCATTTTGTTAAATTCAGTTGTCGCACCAAGCATTGCTGCGTAACGGCGTGTTTCAAGGAAGGCTGCTGCTTTTTCTTTGCCAGGTTTAAGTTTTAAATACTCAACTTTTCCTTCATTTGAGTATGTTTTAATAGCTGTAAAACCTTCTTTAGGCGCGTCTGAAGCTTCAAAAATATCATTGAATTGAATGCCGCTATCAATAATTTTTTTCACTTCTTTATCCGTTGCATGTCCTAAATTAATCCACTGCAAATCTCCTGAACCACCGTTTTCAGTTCCAGTTTGTTTAAATGCAGCAGCATATAATGTACCTGCTGATAAATCTTTTTCTTTGTCAGCCACGTACATAAACATTCCTGTATTACCACCATCATCGCCGTAAAATACAGTTTTGTTATCAGGCATTACTTTAGCTAGCTCATGAGAGAAACGTCCTGTACTGTAATGTTTTACAACTGATGTTTTTCCATTCTTATTTACTGTAATTTCTGGAGTGTAGCCATAGAAATAAGGATTAGCTTTTGCTTTATCTCCAAAATAGAATTGAGCAAATGTTTCAACTTGGCTTCTGACTTTTGAAGTTGTATCTAAGAAAAGACGTGCATCTGGTTCGTACTCTTCAGAACCTAAATGTGTATTCCATGGAGATAATGATCCGTTACATGGGATCCAAAGTCCATCCACTGCTGAAAAATCAATCTTTTCAACTTTTACAGGTTCCAGTTCACCTGTTTTTTTGTCCTGTTTCAATTCTGTCAAAGACATAGATGCAGGAACTAAACCATATGCTGATTTACCAGCAGCATCAATGGTTTGGTATTCATAATGTGTAATCATATAAAGTTTTCCATTAATAGGAAGCATTAAGCTGTTTGAATCTGGAGCATCTGAAACGAAGTATTTTCCTTCTGTACTGCTTGGATCCTTAATTGGATTTCCTTTTACATCAATAGGTGTCCCTGCAGGGATTTTTTCCCCTTTTACAGTTGCTACCTTATCTTCCGATTTAAAAAGGTAATTGTAGGACAACGGAAAGGTTTTTACTTCTCCATTGCTATATTTCACATCAACTGTTGCAGTTGTATACGTCTTTACCATTTCTTCAATAGTAGATGGTGCATTCATTCCATTAAATTTAACAGCTTCTATTTTTATATCTTCCTGGGCATACACTGCTGCTGGTGATAATGCTGGAACTGTAATCGCTAGAGCAAGTGCTAAAGCAGCTCCTTTTTTCACAAATTTGTTATTAATCATCAAATAATCCCCCTAATAGATTCCTTTACTTTAATTCTATTAAACTATTTGAATGTTAATTTAATGTTGTTTTTTTTTAAATGTTTGTAAACAATGAAACCCAGCCCTCTGTGAAGGCTGGGTTAATTACAGAAGTTAAACCTAATAAACTTACAAGGCTCATTAAAGATACATTTTTAGTGATATTATGTTTTGAACTTCCTTTTATTTCTCCGACAAATAATCCTGGCTATATCCCTTCCATCTTTAACTGCAATGGTGACGCCACCCCCAGGGGTCGTCCATTGACCAATGTGAAACACATTTTCTAATCCTTCAATTTGCTTTTTAAGTTTTGTCGTCACATTATCTGGAGTTAGCAGCCATCCTTCAAATGCTCCTTTCCAAACGGAGGTAAAATGGAAAAAGGTTTTAGGAGTAGCTACATCAACACAAGTAAGTCTTCCTTTTAGTGTTGGAAAGTGGCTTTCAATAGCTTCAAGAACTTCAGCAGCTATTTCATCTTTCTTTTCATTGTATAATGTTGAATCATGATAGAGGTCATTCCAGAATTCCCAATTTGAAAATAAGTTGACCTGAATGACTGCACCTTTTTTCTTATTTAAAGTTGGATCATAATTATGATTTCTAAGTTTTATTCTGTTAATCTTTTCCCCTCCAACATCGATCACTTTTTTTAAGGGAAAACTAATCACATGCGGAATTTCCTCTAACTGATCATTTGAACCATACGATACTATAATTAATGGTTTGAAGGGTTTATTATGTTTATAGAAATCCTTAATTTGACTGCTCATATACTCATTATCCAAAAGTTTTGTATACGTAATATATCCATCAGCAGCAGAAATAACAAGATCCGTTTCGATCTCATTCCCTTTAACCACTATACTTGTTGCCCTGCCATTCTGAGTTATAATTCGATCAACAGGCATGTTCAAATGAAGTTTTCCGCCCATTGATTGATATCGTTGGGCTAATCTTTTTGCCAAAGCTAATGACCCACCCTGAGGGATTCCGCTATTTCCAATAAAAAAATTGTTTAATGTGGTAAATAAAGCGATTGCAGCAAAATCATCTATTCCCATAACTTCTTGGATAATTTCAGCCAGGTATTTCGAATTAAATGATTTTGTCAACTCTCCTATAGTTATCTTAGAGTATTTTGAAAAAACTTTAAGGGATGATCCTAATTGGACTGCATTTTTTGCTTTATCAAATATCGTTGCAATATCATCAGGTTTTTCAAAAAATATGTTTGCTTTACTTAATGCTTTCAATGAGTTCTCAAGATCTCTAATAAAAGAGGCATCCTCTGGACTAATAACATGCAATTGATTAATAAACTGCTTTAGATCGTTTGTAATTTCAAATATTTCTCCATTAGATAGCTCTACGGTTAAGAAAACATCCTTTTGAATAATTGGGATATCTTCTAGAACTCCTAACTCATCCCACATTTTTGAATAGCCTGTTCCTTTTTTTGTACCCATTAGCCAGTGAATGCAGCCGTCAATATAATATCCATTCTTATACCAACCCGTACAGACCCCACCTGGTATATAGTGCTTTTCATATATTTCAGTTTCATAGCCATTCATCTGCAAATAAATCCCTGCGGATAGCCCAGATACCCCTGCACCAATAATTGTGATCATGCTTTCCCCATTTCTCCATAATATTAACTAATAAAATACTTAGTTAAAATTGGCTGTAAAAT
>Ga0180215_1001791_pt1 | contig 22829 bp, 25 predicted proteins | sample eDN3rd37CBELigBY_FD_128871 | JGI IMG/M metagenome (GOLD analysis project Ga0180215, IMG submission 128871) | Enriched backyard soil microbial communities from Emeryville, California, USA - eDNA 3rd pass 37_C BE-Lig BY (version 2) (version 2) | ecosystem: Environmental > Terrestrial > Soil >... | reverse complement strand
GCGACTCGGGCAGGCGCGCCGCCGCCAGCACCCCGGCCAGCACGGCGAGCACCGCGGTCGGCGCGAAGATCCACCCCCACCCCGCGTACTCGAGGATGAGCCCGGAGGCGAGCGGACCGAGGGCGAGGCCGAGCACGAGCCCGCTCGACCACAGCGCCACGTAGCGGGCGCGGGGCCGCGGGTCGGGCACCGCGTGGGCGATGAGCGCCAGCGTCGTCGGCAGCATCACGCCGCCCCCGGCGCCGGTGATCGCCTGCCCGAGCCAGAGGACCCACAGCCCGTCATGGCCGCCGACCGCGTCTCCGAGGCCGGCGACCACCGCGCCGCCCGCGGTGAGCGCCATCCCCAGCAGGTAGACGCGGCGGCGGCCGTGCAGGTCGCCGAAGACGCCTGCGGAGAGGATCGTCGCGGCCATCGGGATGATGTAGGCGTCGCTGACCCACTGGAGGTCCGCCGTCGAGGCGCCCGTCGCCTCCCCGATCGTCGTCAGGGAGATGCTCACGGCGGTGATCGGCACGTACGTCACGAAGACGCCGAGGACCGCCAGGGTGACGATGAGCGCGACGCTCCCGTCGCCATGGTCCCCGCCGCGCATAGGGACGGGAGGCTAGTCCGACCGCGCCGTCAGCGGCGCGTCCGTGCGCGCAGCCATGCTCACGGAGCCGCCGGGCCGCGGCGCGTGACGCCGCGGCCCGGCGGCGGGAACTCCCTACGCGGCCGCCTTGGCCTCGCGGAAGCTCGCCGGCGTCGTGCGCGCCGAGATCGCGACGCGGTTCCAGAAGTTGATGGCCGCGATCTGCAGGACGAGATGCGCCATCTCCGGCTCGGAGAAGCTCGCCCGGGCGCGCGCCCAGACGTCGTCGGGGACGTGGGTCTGCGCGACGTTCGTCGCCGCCTCCGTCAGGGCGAGCGCCGCGCGCTCGCGCTCGTCGAACGCGGGGCTCTCCTCCCACGCGTCCAGCTGCGCCAGGCGCAGCTCGTCCTCGCCGTCCGCGCGGGCGTCCGTCCAGTGCATGTCGATGCAGAACGCGCACCCGTTGATCTGCGACGCGCGGAGCTTCACGAGGTGGCGGATGGTCGGATCGAGGTCGATGCGCTCCTCGACGCGCGTCATCGCCGCGTAGGCGGCGCGCGCGTGCTCGAGGATGTCGATGCGGGGGTCGTGCGTGGTGCTCATACCCCCTCTGACGGCACGGCGCCGCCCGCTGTGACATGCAGGTGCGCGAGCTTGTCCGGGTTGCGCACGATCCGGATCGCCCGGATGCGCCCGTCGGCGATGTCGAGGGAGAGGACGTCGACCGCCCGCCCCTGCAGGTGGAGGATCCGTCCCGGGCGGCCGTTGACGGTCGCGAGCTGCACGGCCAGCGGCTCGCCGCTGCGGGCCCGGTTCTCGGCGATCCGGGTGAGGAAGCGCGCGACCCGCGCGACGCCGGCGACCGGCCGGCGCGCCGCGACGACCTTGCCGCCTCCGTCGGCGTAGACGACGACGTCCTCGGCGAGCATCTCCTCGAGCGCCCCGAGGTCGCCCCCGTCGACCGCGGCGAGGAACCGCTCCAGCAGTCTGCGGCCCGCCTCCGGGTCCGGATCGAAGCGCGGGCGGCGCTCCTGCAGGTGGCGGCGCGCGCGAGTGACGAGCTGGCGCGTGGTGGCCTCGCTGCGGCCGACGATCCTCGCGACCTGCGGGTAGTCGTAGGCGAACACGTCGCGCAGCAGGAACGCCGCGCGCTCCGTGGGCGTGAGCTGCTCGAGCAGCACGAGGAACGCCTGCGACACCGTCTCGGCCATCTCGGCCTCCTCGTGCGGCCCGGGCGCGGCCTCGGTGACCAGCGGCTCGGGCAGCCACGGCCCCACGTAGCGCTCGCGCCGCACGCGGGCCAGGCGCAGATGGTCGATCGCCAGCCGCGTCGTGACGGTCGTCATCCACGCCGTCGGCTCGTCGAGGGCGTCCTCGGCCCGCGAGAGGCGCAGCAGCGCCTCCTGCACGACGTCCTCCGCGTCGGCGACGCTGCCGAGCATCCGGTAGGCGACGGAGAAGCCGTGCCGGCGCAGCGCCTCGATGTCGGCGACGGGCATCATGCCCATCCTGACGGCGACGGGCCGGCGCGTGTGACAGCGCCCGGGCTACACGTACGTCTGCGGCGGCATCACGCCGCCCACGGGCAGCAGGCCGCCGCGCGCGACCGCCCACAGCGCCCCGCCGAGCGCGGCGCCGAGGCCCTCCCCGTCGCCCAGGGGCACCTCGACCTCGACCTCGTCGCCGTGGCCCTCGCGGCAGTCGGCCCCGAGGCGGTCGAGCATCTCGAGCATCCGGTCGTCCTGCGCGCACACGCGCTTCGTGAAGCCGTGCAGGCCCCTGCTGCGCGCGACGTCGGCGAGGCTCTCCAGCAGCGCCGTGCCCGCGCCCCGCCCGCGCCTGCCGTCGCGGACGAGCACGTCCACCTCCGCGCACCCGTGGCGGTCGCAGGGGCGGTAGGAGGCGATGCCGACGGGAGCGCCCGTCAGCGGGTCGACGGCGAGCAGGCACTCCGCCTCGCGGTGGTCGACCGCCGCGAGGTCCTGCAGGCCGCGCCGCGTCTCCGGCGCGACGGGCGACGGGATGCCGCCGGGGTAGATCGCGCGCATCGCGAGCTCGGGCAGCCGAGCGGCGTCGCGCCGCTCGACCTCGCGGATGGCGACCAGGCCGCCGTCGCGCAGGTGGCCGAGCTGGACGGGCGGCTGGATCTCCGCGCCGCCCGGGGGGATGTCGTGGTGGAGCGTCATCGCAGCGTCCTCCGTTTCCCGTGTACCCCACCGCTGTCATGCGAACGCGCATGCGCCGCGTTCATCGCTGACCCGCCTCCGTGTCGCTCCCGCTCACCTCCGCGCCGCTGCGCTCCAGCCCGAGCACGTAGCGGCCGAGCCGGTCGCGGCTGCCCGTCTCGATGCGCTCGATGCGCAGCGCCGTCACGTCCCCGGCGACGCGCACGACGACCGTGGAGGCGGCCACCTCCGTGCGGTCGGGCAGCGTCATGCGCACCGCGATCTGCGCCCCGACGGGCCCGAGATCGCCGCGGACGCCGAGCCCGGTGGCGCTGACGTCCACCGTGTGCGTGTCGCGCTCCTCGCCGTCGGGGAGCCGCACGGCCACCGGCAGCCGCGCGCGCAGCCGCGAGTCCTTGCGCCGCGGCGGCACCTGCACGCCGTCGCTCACGGAGAAGCGCAGCTCGTTGCCGGTCCCGCCCCGCTCGAGCGTCCCGTTGAGCATCACGAGGTTCGGCCCGTGCTCGAAGGTGAGCTGCGCGTCCGCGGAGAACTCGGGCATCGGGCCGCCGCGCTGACGCTCGGTGAGGACGAGCACCGCCTTGCCGTCGGCGAACCCCGCGAGCGTGCAGACGGCCATGCGATCGCCAACCATCACGAGGACCGACTGGCGTTCGCAAAGCCGCTGCACCTACAGCCCCTCGAACGCCAGTTGTGCCTCCGGGGGGCGCTCCTCGCGCGAGGGCGACGCATGCATCCAGTGGTCGACGACCTCGCCTGCCCTGACGCTGCGATACGTCACGTTGCGCTCCAGCGGCTCGACGCGCAGGACGCCCGCACGCTCGTGGCCGACGACGCGCGCGTAGAAGACCCGGCCCTTGTGGTTGGCGAGGACGACATCACCAGGATGCACGGATCGGAGGCGCATTGCGGCGACATACTGACGACCGGACAGGCGGGATCGCCAGACCCGTCGTCGCGACGGATTCGACGGTCCCTGCCCTGGGCCTTCCCCCTCCCCTAGCTCAGCGTCGGTTCGCGACCGTCCAGGCGCCGGCCCGCGTCGCCGTCCGCGAACAGGCGCATCGCCGCACGCCGGTCGGGGACGCCCAGCTTGCGCAGCGCCGCCGCGATGTGGGTGCGCACGGTCGTCTCCGAGACGAACAGCCGCCGCGCGATGTCCCCCGTCGCCAGCCCGCGGCGCATGAGGTCCACGACCTCCCACTCGCGGCTGGTGAGCGCGGCGCCCCCGACGGTCGAGACGAGGCGCCGCCGCCGCGGAGACCGCTCGCGCAGCGGCTCGACGAGGACCGAGACGAGCGAGCGGGGCACCGCCGTCTCCCCGCGCAGCACCGCCGCCAGGCCGGCCGCGAGCGAGGTCGGGGACTCGTCCTTGAGCAGATAGCCCGACGCGCCCGCGCGCAGCGCGGCGAGGAGGTCCGGGCCGTCGCGCGAGACGGTCAGCATCACGACCCGCGTGTCCGGCATCCGCGCGGTGATCTCCCAGGCCGCGGCCACGCCGCCGCCGGGCATGCGGACGTCGAGGACGCACACGTCCGGGCGCAGTGCCAGCGCCGCCGCGACCGCCTCCGCCGCGTCGCGCGCCTCGCCGCACACGCAGAAGCGGCCGTCCGACTCGAGCGCGTCGACGACGTCCGCCCGCGTGGGCGCGTGATCGTCGGCGACGAGGACGCTCACACGGCTCACCCCAGGCGCACCCTCACCTCGGTGCCGGTCCCGGGCCGGGAGCGAACCTCGAAGGCCGCCCCCACCTCCTCCGCCCGCTCGCGCATCGACATGAGCCCGAACCCGCGCGTCGGCGCCGTGAAGCCGATCCCGTCGTCGACGACGCGCAGACGCAGCCCGGGGTCCCCGTCGAGCTCCACGCGCACGCACTCCGCGCGCGCGTGCTGGGCGGCGTTGGCGACCGCCTCCCCCACGATCCTGGCCAGGGCGTCGTGCACGGGCGGCGCCACGTCGAGGCCCGGCGCGAGGCGCAGCTGCAGCGCGAGGTCGCCGCCGGCCGCGCGCCGAGCCTCCGCGCCGAGCGTCTCGCGCAGCGACCCCGTGCGGGCCCGGAGCCCGTCGACGGCACGCCGCGCCTCGGTCGCCGCGCGGTCCGCTGCCGCGATGACCTCGTCCGCGACGTCCCGGTCGCCGGCGGCCCGAAGGCGCGGCGCGCGCCGGCGGATGTAGGCCAGCTCCTGCACGACCCCGTCGTGCAGGTCGCGCGCGATCCGCCGGCGCTCGCGCGCGACGTCCAGCCGCCGCCAGCGGTCGCGCAGCAGCCGCGCCGCGCCGACGAGCGCGGCGGCCGCGAACGCGGCGCGCAGCCCGTCGGCCACGTGGCCCCACCCCGGCAGGACGAGGCGGACCGCGGCAGCAGCGGTCAGCAGCACGAGGGCCGCGGCCGGCCAGCGTGTCGCGGCGGCGCCGAGGTGGCCCCGGCGTGCGGCGGCCAGCCCCACGATGCCCGCGGCGGCCATGCCCGCGGCTGCCGCGCCGGGGAGCACCCGCAGCGTCGCCGCGCCGACGGCCAGCACCGCGACGGCCGCGGCGAGGGCGATCCCCGCGCGATCGCGCCCGCAGGCGGCGAGGAGGGCCGCGCCGGCGAGGAGCGCAAGGAGCGCAACCGCGGTGTCGAGCGCGACGAGCACGCCCGGGCGGTCGTACGCGATCGGCACGGCGGCGGCCGCCGCGCCCGCCGCCGTGACGAGTGCCGCCGGGCGTACGGACGCCGGCGCGTCCTCCTGCCCGCGCCGCTGCTCGCTGACGATGACGTGTGGCCCTGCCCCCATGGAGCCGCTCGCGGCGACCCCCCGCGGGGTCACCGCCCGGCCTGTATGCAATACGGTCCCGCGAGCCGAGTCAATGGGACGCAAGGGGCATCGGAGATCGCTCGCGGGGGCGTGGGTGGCCGTGGCGCTGTGCGGCGCCGGCCTCGCCGGCGGCTGCGGCGAGGACGAGCGGCCCGCGCCCGAGCCGCGCGACATCGACGCGATCGGGGCGTCGGTGTCCGACATCGTCGTGCAGTGCGGCTCCGTGCGGTCGGGGTTCGTCGAGGAGCCCGAGCACGACACGCTGCGCCGCGACGTGCGCTACCTCGTCGAGGCGCTCGAGCGGGTGGATCCCGACGCGCGCTTCCGCCCGGCGGCCGGCGAGCCGACGACCCTGCGCGACCAGGTGCGGCTCGCCGTGCGCCAGCTCGAGCGGGGCTGCGCGCCGGATCAGGCCTCCGCCCTGCGCGAGGCCCTGCCCGACTGACGCGGCGCCGCCCCGCACGGGGCGACGCCGCGCCGTGCCGTCAGCGCCGCTTCGCGGGCCGCGCTGCCGGGGCGGGCTCCCGCGCGTTCGTGCGCAGGCTCCGCGTGCGCGAGCGGGCCGTACGCCGCGCCACGCCGGTGGCGCGGCGGACCTTGGCCGCGTTGACCTTCGGGCCGTCGTCGGCGCCGATGAACGTCGACGCCGGGTTGGCCGTCATGAACGCGTGCACGAGGTTGCCCGCGGGCACCTCCGGACGGTCGTCCGACTGCCACGGGATGACCGCACGCAGCGCCTGATGCGCCGCGGTCGCCGGGCCGCCGAACGAGCGCGTCGGCTTCTGCACGCGCCGCACGTCCATCCAGAAGCTGGCCGAGAGCAGCTCCTGCCCGATGAGGTACATCGCGGTGTCGACCGCGAGCCGCGCGCGGGCGACCTTCTGGCGGCCGAAGGCCTCCATGTCCTCCACGTTGCGCACGAGCGCGTTGCCCTGCGCGGGGATCGGGTTCGCCAGCGCCTGCAGCTCCGCCATGAGATCGGAGATCTGGTAGCTGCCGCCGCGCGGCGGGGCGAGCGCCAGCTCCTCCTCGGAGAGCACGTCGGAGGGCGAGACCACCGTGAAGAACGTGTCCTCGAGGCGCAGCACGCGCTGCGCCGTCCCGGCCAGGCTCTCCGCGAGCGCCATGACGAACGCCTGCGTGTCGTTGTTCAACGTCGTGACGTTGAAGTTCGAGTTCGACAGGATGAACCCGCTGATGTGGTCGCTCTCGACGTAGTAGCGCCGCATCCACGGGGTGTCGAGCTCCCACGAGTCGCTCGGCTTGGCCCCCGGCATGACCGCCGGGTTGTGGTCGGACGAGTTCAGCTGGATGTTCGTGTCGCGCCGCAGCTGGTCGTACGCCTGCCAGAGCGCGCCGTTGCGCTGGTTGTAGTCGCGGAAGCTCAGCGGGTCCTGGATGATCCGCCCGACGTCCTGCTCGTAGTCGAACAGGTAGCTGCCGCGGATGATGTCCAGCAGCCGGCGCGACTGCCAGTTGTGGTACGGGAACGGCCGGATCGCCTGCGGCACCGCGGTGAGCGGCGTCACGCTGCTGTTCAGGCCCAGCATGCTCATGGCGAACGTCAGGTCGCTCCAGTCGAGCATGCGCTTGGCGTCGTGCAGCAGCAGGGCGGTCTGGCCGACCGTGTAGGCGTTGGAGCTCGTCAGTGCCGCGTCGTCGGCCGCGAACGGCTTCAGCGGCTGCAGGCCCGCCTGCGCGAGGGCCTGGCGGGCGGACATGCGTTGCCCGTTGAGGTACGCATCGCCGGCGCCGACCATCGTGGCGCCCACGTTGCCCATCTGCGGCAGGTCGCCCTCACCAGGGGTGCCGCGCGACTGCACGACGGGCGAGATGCGCTTGTTGATGAGGTCCAGCAGCATCTGCGTGAGCTGCGGCGTCGCCGCCTCGTAGACCATCGTGTTCGCGCGCACGACCATCATCGCGCGGGTGATCTCCTCGTCGGCGACCTCCGGCCCGATGCCGCCGCGCGCGTAGTTGCGGAAGCGGCTGAGCTGGCGCTGCTCCAGCATCTGGCGGTTCTCGGGCGACTCGGGATCCCCCTCGAAGATGACGGTCTCGCGCCCCGAGCCCGCGCCGCGGTTGAACCAGTAGATCGGCATGTTCTGCCGCGCGCCCTCGAGCAGCAGCTCGTAGGCGTCCTCCGAGCGCTTGCGCGCGGCGGGCGCGAGCCGCACCTTCGCGCCGTGGCGGGCGACGGCGACGACGTCGTCCACGGTCAGCGTCTTGCCGTCGAGGGTGATCGTGCGATCCGCCTGCGTCGGCGTGATGGGGTTGTACCCCCAGGCCGTGCTCGCGTCGGCTGCGAACAGGGCCGCGATGGCGAGCAAGGCGCACGCCATCCTGCGTACCGTCATGTGGCCTATCTCCTTTCCCCGCGCCGCTCCCGGGGGCGCGGGACCCCGACCGACTGGACCAATTCGTCCAGGCGCGGCGACGCTAGACCGCGACGCCGCGACCGCAAAGCGATCGGGCGTCGAGATGTCTCAACGCTCGCCCGGGCCGTCCAGCCAGAGGTGCGCGTAGGCCTCGAGGACGACCGTGTCGCCGTCGACCGCGACGGGCCGGCCGTCCGGCTCGGCGGCCCGCTCGCCGAGCGCGACGCCGTGCTCGCGCGCCACCCGCACGCCGACCGGGCGCCGCTGCGCGGCGAAGCTCGCCAGCAGCAGCGTCCGCTCGCCCGCGTGCTCGCGCAGGAGCCCCAGGACGTGCCGGTCCCCGGTGTCGACCGGGCGCACGAGCCCGTGGGCGTGCAGGGCGCGGCGGGCCCGCCGCGCCGCGGCCAGGCGGCGGATGCCCGCCCACACGCGGCCCTCGATCGTGCGCGGGTCGCGGCGGCGGGCGGCGGCGTCCCAGTCCATGCGGGGGCGGTGCATCCAGCGGGAGTCGCCTGCGTGCGCGGGGTCCTCGACCCAGCGCGTGTCGTTGCGCATCCCCAGCTCGTCGCCCATGTAGAGGAGCGGCAGCCCGCCGAAGGCGAACGCGACCGCGTGCAGGACGAGGATGCGGCGGATCGCCAGATCGACGTCGAGGTCGTCGCCCTCCTCGAGCGCCATCTGCAGCCCGGCGAGCGACGCCGTCGTCCCGTTGATGCGGGCCTCGCCGCCGGGCCGGGGCTGAAACGGCGCGCCGCGCGCGAATGAGCCCGGGAACTCGCCTGCGTAGAAGGCCGTGAGGAACCGGCGATGCAGGCGCGCGTCCTCCCCCACCCTGCCGGCGTCCTCGTCGGTGATCGCCCACCCGATGTCGTCGTGGGAGCGCACGTAGGTCGCCCAGCCGGCGCCGGGCGGCGCGGGCGGCATCGCCTCCACGGTGCGGACGAGCAGGTCGGCGCGCCCGCTCGCCAGCGCGCTCCACTCGAGCGCCATGAGGACGTTGTGGTACGCGAGGTCGCACTCCAGCCCGGTGTGGCGGCCGGTCCCGAGGTAGCGGACGAGCTCGCGCGGGGCGACGATGGCCTCGGCCTTGCACGCCACGGCGGGCGCGGCGATCCGCAGGACCGTGCGGTAGGCCTGCAGGAGGTCGTGGACCTCCGGCTGGTTCTGGCAGTCGGTCCCCTTGCGCTTCCAGAGGAACGGGACGGCGTCGAGGCGCAGGACATCCACCCCGGCGTTCGCGAGCGTGAGCATGACCTCGGCGAGCGCGACGAACACCTCGGGGTTGGCGTGGTCGAGGTCCCACTGGTAGGCGTTGAACGTCGTCCAGACCCAGCGGCCGAGCTCCTCGTCCCAGGTGAAGTTGCCGGGCGCGGTGTCGGGGAAGACCTCCGGGAGCGTCGCCTCGTAGGCGTCCGGCTCCGAGCGGTCCGGGAACGTGCGGTAGAACGCCAGGCGCCGCGCGTCGCCGGCGCGCGCCGCCCGCGCCCACGCGTGCTCGCGCGCGGTGTGGTTGAGGACCACGTCGACGCAGAGCGCCATCCCGCGCTCGCGCATCTCCCGGGCGAGCGCGCGCAGGTCGTCCATCGTGCCCAGCTCGGGCTGCACGGCGCCGTAGTCGACGACCGCGTAGCCGCCGTCGTTCGGCTCCGGCCGCGCATGCAGCAGCGGCATGAGATGCAGGTACGTCACGCCCAGCTCCTCGAGGTAGCCCAGCCGCTCGCGGACGCCCCGCAGCGTCCCGGCGAACCGGTCGGCGTAGGCGACGTAGCCGAGCGTCTGCTCGCGGTGCAGCCAATCCGGCGTGATCTCGCGCTCGTGGTCCAGGCGCCGCAGGTCCGGCTCGCGCTCGGCGGCGGTCCGGCCGAGCGCGTCGAGCAGCGCGTCCCAGGCCGCCGGGAAGCGCTGATCGGCGCCGTAGAGCGCGTGCAGCGGGTCGTGCAGCTCGGTGAAGAACCGCTCCAGCCGGATGCGGAACGCGTCGTCGCCGCCCAGCCGCGCGGCGGCCCGCGCGTGGCGGGCACGGACCTCCGGGCGCATGGCGTGGACGTTCTGCACGGCCCGCCCGAGTGTGCCGCAGCGGGCGCTCAGGCGCGGCGCAGCAGCAGCGCGAGGAGCGCGAGGAGCACGCCGATGGCGACGATCCGCGGCACCCGCGAGCGCTCGGTCTGCCCCTCGGGCGCCTGCGGATCCGCGGGCGCGTCAGCCCGCGAGGCCACGGCAGCGAGCTCGACCGTCGGCTGCTCGGGCGCGGGGCGGCCACGGCGCGGGTCGGCGAGGCGGACGCACTCGATGGCGGGCCCGCGCTCGGCGCGGACGAGCACCCGCTGGATCTCCAGGCCGGCGAGCTCGAGCTCCAGCAGCGCGCGGGCGGGGTCGTGCACGCCGGCCACCCCGAGCTCGTCGAGCGTCACGGCCTCCTCCCCCGCCTCCTCGAGCAGCTCCAGCATCACCATCGTGTCCGCGGCCATGGCGCGTAGTACGACGCGGATGGCCGCGGACCTTCCCCAGCGGCTAACGTCGGCAGGGTGCCGACGGTCGACGGCCTGTCCTTCAACTACGTGCTCCACGAGCTGCCGCCCGGGCGCCTGCCGTTCCGGCGCTGGCGCTTCGAGCTGTGGCACGGCGCGCGCCTGGAGGCGGCCGGCTGGCGGATGACCGAGCGCGACGCGGTGCGGGCGCTGCACGTGCACGGCTCGCGTGTCGGCCACCGGATGTTCGGGCTGCGCCCGCCCGCGACCGAGGGCAAGCCGGCCTGGTTCCGGCCCGGCGCGGCCGTCCGCGTCCAGCACGGGGCGATCACCTTCTCGCTCGTGCCCCGCAACCTGGACCGCCCCGAGGTCCTGACGTCGCTCGCGTCGTGATCGTCGTCGCGGGCGAGGCGCTCGTCGACCTCGTCCCGGACGGCGACGACCTGCTGCGCGCCCACCCGGGCGGCGGGCCGTTCACCACCGCGCGCACGCTCGGGCGCCTCGGCCGCCGCGTCACCTTCCTGGGCCGCCTGTCCACCGACGCGTTCGGGCGCCACCTGGAGGCGATGCTCGCCGAGGACGGCGTCGCGCGCGACGCCGTGGTCCGCACCGACGAGCCCACCACCCTCGCGCTCGCCGAGCTCGACGCCGAGGGCGCCGCGCGCTACCGCTTCTACGAGCGGGCGACGTCCGCGCCCGGGCTGGAGCCCGCCGCGGCGCTCGCGGCGCTGCCCGCGGACGCGTCGATGCTCCACGTGGGGACCCTGGGCATCCACCTCGAGCCGATCGCGACGGCCGTCGAGGCGCTCGTGGAGCACCTGGCCGGCACCGCGCTCGTCGCGGTCGACCCCAATGTGCGCCCCGCGGCGATCGCCGACCCGGCCGCGTTCCGCGCGCGCCTCGGGCGCCTGCTCGCCCGCGCGGACCTGCTCAAGCTCAGCGTCGAGGACGCCGCCTGGCTGGCGCCGGGCATCGCGCCCGACGAGGCGGTGCGCCGCATGCTGGGCGCGGCGCGGGCCGGCGTGGTCACGCTCGGCGGGGACGGCGCGCTCGCCGTCACCCGGTCGGGCGCGCGCCGGGTCGCCGCGCCGAGCGTCGACGTCGTCGACACGATCGGGGCCGGCGACGCGTTCGGCGGCGGGCTGCTGGCCTGGTGGGCGATGCAGGGGCTCGGCCGCGAGGCGCTCGACGACCTCGACGCCGTCGTGGAGGCGACCGCGTTCGCGTGCTCGGTCGCGGCGCTCACCTGCGCCCGCGCGGGCGCCGCGCCGCCCACCCTCGACGAGGTGCGGGCGGCGGGCTGAGCGTCAGACGGCGAGCAGGCCGTGCCGGCGGTACGCGTCCAGGGTCGCCGCGCCGATCGCGGCCCAGCTCGTGTCCCGCGCCGCGGTGCGGGCGCCCGCGAGCCCCATCTCGCGCGCGCGGTCCTCGTCCGTGAGCAGCGCCACGGTCGCCTCGGCGAGCGCGTCGGGGTCCTCCGGCGGCACGACGAGGCCGGACCCGTCCGCGACGAGCCGCGGCAGCTCGCCCGTCCACGTCGCGACGATCGGCCGGCCGTGCGCCTTCGCCTGCGAGCCGACGCCGCTCTGGGACGCCTGGACGTAGGGCAGCGTCACGACGCTGGCGCGGCGGAAGAGGTGCGCGACCTCGGGCTCCGGGATGTGGTCGTTGCGGACGTCGATGCGCTCGTCGCGCAGCACGTCGGTCTCCGGCAGCGGCCCGTGGCCGGCCACGACGAGCCGCGCCTGCGGCACGCGCCGCCAGATGCGCGGCATCGCGCGCAGCAGGACGTCGAGGCCCTTGTAGCGCGACATGCGCCCGAAGAACAACAGCGTCGGGTCGCGCGGCGGCGGCGTCACCGGCCTGGCGTCCGTCCCGTGCGCCACCACCTCGATGGGCGGCAGCGGGGCGCGGCCGGTCTCGCGCAGCTCCTCGCGCAGGCCGTCGCCGTGCACGAAGACGAGGCGCGCCGCGGTCAGCAGCGCCTCCCGGGTGACGCGCATCCGTAGCGACGGCTCGACGTCGCCCGGATGCGGGCGCGGGTCGTGCACGGTCACCGCGAACCGGCGGGGGCGCAGCCGCGCGGCCCACAGCAGCCGCGGGTCGTGCACGATGGAGTCCTGGGCGTGCACGACGTCCGGGGAGAACCGGCGCACCGCCGCGGCGATCCTCCGGACGGCGGGCAGGGCCTCGCGGTCGCGGACCCGCCCTGGCAGCCACCACACCGGCGCGTCCGCGCCGAGCCTGGCTGCGATCTCGGCCCGCATCGCCTCCCGGTCGCCGCCGAAGTCCTCGGCGTGATCGCGGGTGACGAGGGCGACCTGTGCGCCCTGCGCGCGCAGACCCTCCCCGATCCCGGCGGCGTAGCGCACCAGGTGATCGCAGACGAGCAGCACGCGCGGCGCGCGTGTGAAGCGTGGTTCGGTCATGGCGAGAAGAGATGGCCGGGGCGCGGTTCCCGGCCATCCCGTTCTTCACGCGGGGCGCACCCGCGACACTCGGACAGACGTCCAGGCGCGGCTCACGGGCGCATGTCGAACCGCACCGGGCCGGTCAGGCCGACGCGGCAGACGCTGGCGCCCGGGGACTCGTCGCTGCCCGGGAAGCACGTGTCGCCCTCGATCGAGGTGGCCCAGAGCAGCCCCAGGCCCGCGTTCGCCCAGCTCGTGGACGTCCACCGCGAGGAGCCCTGCGCGTAGGCGAGCGTCCGCGAGGCGATCCCGTAGCGGATGATCCGGTTGCCGGTGCCCGACCCGCTGTTCGTCCGCGCCCAGATGAACGAGCGCGTCGTGTGGTTCAGCGACGGGCCGGTGACGCGCGCGGCGTTTGCGCCGCCCGAGCGCGCCTCGTACGCGAGCCGGTCGCGTCCGGAGCGCAGGTCGACGACGCGGACCTGCATCGCCCCGAAGCCCGTCCGGCGCAGCTTGACGTAGGCCAGCGCCCCGGGGCTGAGCTCCGGGTCGGACAGGTCCTGGCCCTTGACGAGCGCCTTCGTCGGGGTGCCCGTGCTCGTCGTGTCGCCGATGCGGATCGTGTCGCCCATGCGGCCCGACACCCGCTCGTGGCGGACGAACGCGATGCGCCCGCGGAAGATCGTCGGGTCGCGCTCGTCCCATCGCGGCGAGGACAGCGACTCCAGCCGCTCCTCGCGGCCGGTGTTCAGCCCGAGCCGGTAGAGGTCGCAGGTCGTGTCGCCGTTCACGCAGCGCGTGTAGACGGCGTAGGTGGAGCCGCTGCGGTTCGTGCCCAGGTCGACGTCGAACGGCCGGTTGCTCGGCGCAACCGGCAGCGGCGTGGGAGGACCGCCGTCGCGCGAGCGCACGAGCCGGTAGGTCCCGCTGGCGGGATCGAAGCTGCTCCAGACGGCGTCGCCGTTCCAGGCGGCGACGTCGGTGGGCCGCTGCTCCGTGGCGAGCACGCGCTCCTGGGCGCCCGCCTGCGCGGCCGTGGCGAGGACGGCCGCGAGCGCGGCGGCCGCAAGGGACAGATGGATGCGTGTGCGTGACATGTCACGAGGATCACGCCGCGGTGCACATGCCGCGAGCCACCTGGGTGTCGTTCGTTCTCACCTCAGCGGGGTAGGAGGCGGCCCATGAACGATCACGTCTACAAGACGGTCGAGGTCACCGGGTCGTCGTCCGATGTCATCTCGGATGCGATCCGCAAGGCGGTCGCGAAGGCCGCCCAGACGCTGCGCAACCTCGAATGGTTCGAGGTCGTCCAGATCCGCGGGGTGATCTCCGAGGGCTCCGTCTCCTACTTCCAGGTGACGGTCAAGCTCGGCTTCCGGCTGGAGGACTAGCAGCCTCGACGGCGCAGCCGCCGCGCATGGTCGTGCGGCGGCCCGCGCGGTCGAGGCGGCTCATGTCGCGCCCGACGCGCGGTCGAGGCCCATGATCCGCCGTGCCTCCTGGGGCTCGGCCGGGCGCCGGCCGAAGATGGCCGCGATGCGCACCAGTTCCTCCACGAGGTGGTGGTTGCGCTCGGCGATGCGCCCGTCGGGCAGGTACAGGCCGTCCTCGAAGCCCAGCCGCGCCGTCGTGCAGCCCATCGCGATGCCGAGCGTCGCCCAGCGGAAGTTCTCCCGTCCCGCCCCCAGCACGCCCCAGACGGCGTTCGGGAAGCGGCTCTCGCCCAGGCTCCGCAGGAAACTCAGGTACTCCGGCTCGTTGGGCGCGTCGCTGATCCCCGTGCCGTAGAGCAGCCAGATGTAGGGCGCATGGCGGTCGAAGACCCCCTCGTCGGCGAACCGGGCGAGCCGGCCGATCGCGTGCACGTCGACGATCTCGTACTCGAGCGTCGACGGCTTCGCGTAGACGGCGCGGATCGTCTCCTTGAGGTACTCGGGCGAGTTGACGTACGCGGTCTCCGTCGGGTAGCCGCCCTCCGGGTGCCAGAAGTCGGTGGTCCCCGCCGCGATGCCGTACAGATCGGGGCTCGGATCGAGGTGCACGAGGGCGAGGCGCTCCTCGTCCGTCGGCCAGACCAGCTCGCCGGTGGCCGGGTCGCGCCGCACGCCGATCCCGTTCGTCGTCTGGATCAGGATGTCCGTCCGCTCGCGGATCCTCCGGATGATGTCGGCGTAGACAGCCGGATCGCCGGTGTTGCGGCCGTCCGCGTCGCGGGCGTGCACGTGCACGATGGAAGCGCCGGCCTCGCGGCAGAGCCTCGCGTCCTCGGCGATCTCCTCGGGCGTGACGGGCACGAAGGCGCCGTCGCGGCTGCGTTGCATGCCGCCGTTGACGGCGGCGACGATCACGAGTGGATCGGTCATGGTCGGTCCTCCTCGCCGGGGATCACGGGCAGCACCAGGTGGGAGGCGCGCGCGCCCCCCGTGTGGATCGCGGCGGCGACCGCGGGATGGCGCGCGTGCGTCACCGGCGCGAGGTCGTCGTCCTCGCCCCGCAGCTCCAGGCGCAGGCGCTCGCCGGGAGCGAGCGTGATGCTCGTCGGCCAGATCTCGATCTGCAGGAGCGTCGGCTCGCCGGGCACCAGCGGCACGCGGCGGCGGTGCGCATGCACGGGGCGGTAGGGCAGCGAGCGCTCCTCGTCGAGCTCGCGGTGCGACGCGCGCAGCCACCCGAGGGCCATCGGCATCGGGTCCCCCTGTGGGCCGACCGCGGTGATGACCTCGCCGTCCGCGCCGACGTGCTGCAGGCGTGCGAAGACGTCGAGGTCGTCGGCGTCGGCCGCGACCCACAGGCGCAGGGCGACCGGCCCGGTGATCTCCAGCGGCTCCTCGGCGGGCTGCGTCTCGAACGTCGCGGGGAACGCGACGGTCGCCGGCTCGCCGGCGTCCCAGGCCAGCCCGCCGTTCTCGCGCAGGTGCAGCTCCCGCCACCGTGTGTCGGGCAGGGGCCACCCGGTCGCGTCGCGCCATGACCACTCGCGCCCTCGCCGGATGGCCAGGCGCACGGGCGGCACACCGTCCATGCGGTCCTCCTGTCCCTTCAGGAAGCGGTCGAGGAAGCGAAGCTGCAGGTCCTTGCCCCAGTCGGAGTAGAAGGGGTCGATGTGCGTCCCGGTGTGGACGACGAGCCACTTGTGCTCCGAGGCGGCGCCGAGCCAGCCCTCGATGTTGCCCCGCAGGTGCAGGTGCAGCGCGCCCCAGTTGCCCGCCGACAGCACGGGGACCTCGACCCGGCTCAGATCGGTGGTACGCGCCTCGTGGAACGCGTCGAGCAGCGGATGGCGCGGCAGCTCCTCGCGCCAGTCGACGCCGTCCGTGCCGTTGCGCTGCGGCTCGACCTGGAGGCGCCACCACAGCTCGGTGAAGCCGCGGGCGTACAGGCCGCCCTGGTACGCCCACTCGCGATAGAAGTCGGTGAGCCCCTCCCAGGCGACGATCGCGGCGAGATGCGGCGGCTGGAGCGCCGCCGCGCGCCAGGCCATCATCGCGTACCAGGAGATCCCGGACGCGGCGACCTTCCCCGTGCACCAGGGCTGCGCCGCCGCCCATTCGATGACGTCGTAGAAGTCCTCGGCGTCCCTGGGCCCCAGGAGGTCCAGACGCCCGGGCGACTTGCCCGTACCGCGTGTGTCGGCGCGCAGGATCGCGTACCCGCGAGGCACCCACCACTCCGGGTTCGGCGTCTCCCACACCATGTGCTCGCCGTGCTCGACGAGGTCGTAGAGCGGGAAGCGCTCGGGCCAGTGCACGTCCTTGCCGTAGGGGCTGATCCCGGCGATGACCGGCACGGGCTCGTCGGCGTCCGGGCGAAAGACGTCGACGACGATCGGCGACCCGTCCCGCGTCGGGACGGGGATGTCGCGGTCGATCCTCACCGCACCCGCGCAGGGCCGAGGCCGAGCGGCGCGACGTCCGTGCGCACGACGGTGTTCTCGAGCGTCCCGATGCCCTCCACCTCCAGCGTCACGACGTCGCCGGGCTTCAGGGGCGGCGGGTCCGTCCAGCTCTGATTGCGGCCCCACAGCTCCATGAGGCAGCCGTTCGCGCACGTGCCGCAGCCGATGACGTCGCCCGCTTGGACCGAGGCGCCGTACGCGCTGAAGGCGACGAGCTCCTCGAAGCTCCAGGCCATGTTCGCCAGCGTGTCCGCGTCGCCCAGCGGCGTGCCGTTGACCGACGCCTGCAGCCGGAGGTCGAGGCGGCCGTCCCTGCGATGCGGCGCGAGCTCGTCGGGCGTCACGATCCACGGGCCGAACGTGTTCGCGAAGTCCTTGGCCTTGTGGAAGCCGAGGGGCAGCCGCAGCTCGCGACCGGCGATGTCACGCGCGGACCAGTCGTTGTAGATCGTGTAGCCGGCGATGTGGTCTCCCGCCTCGGCGACGGGGATGTTGCGCCCGCCGCGACCGAGGACGGCGACGACCTCCAGCTCGAGGTCCAGCGCCTCGCACTCCGGCGGGAACGCGATCTCGTCGCCCGGGCCGCTGGGCGCGGCCGGGTTGGAGAAGTAGAAGGCGGGGCGCTCCGCCCACGCGTCGGGCGCCCTCGCGTCCGGGCCGCCGAAGAGCATCGCCGCGCCGTCGGCGTGGCGCTTGAACACGGAGAAGTCGCGGATCGAGGTGGGCAGGATCGGCGCGAGCAGCCGCGCATCGGAGAGCGCGATCTCCTCCGTGCCGCGCGCCACGATCGCGTCGCGGTCCTCGGCCGTGAGCAGCTCGAGGACGCCGACGCCCGGCAACAGCCGGACCGCGTCGTCGAGGACGACGCCCACCACGGGCGCGCCACCGTGCTCGATGCGTGCGACCTTCATTCCCCGTACCCCCTCACCACGACGACCGACCGCGTATCCGAACCCTAACTCGCATTCGCGTCCGGCGCCGTCCCGGCGCTACAGTCGGGCGATGACGCTGCCGGACACCGGGGTGCGGCCCCCGCAGCAGCGCCGCAGCCGGGAGTCGCTGGAGCGCGTGTTGCACGCCGGGGCCCGCGTGCTGGCCGAGAAGGGCTACGACGGCTTCACGGTCGCCGAGGTCAGCCGGGCGGCGAAGGTCTCCATCGGCTCGGTGTACGGCCGCTTCGCGAGCAAGGACGCGCTCGTCCTCGAGATCCACCGGCGCATGCTCGAGCGCCTCTCCGAGCCGACCGTCGACGGCGTGCTCGCCGTCGGCGACGACCCCGCGCTCGACCTCCGCGGCGTCGTGGAGGGTGCGACGCGACGCTTCGCGGACGCCACGAACGCCGAGCGCGCGCTCCTGCGGGCGTTCATGCTGCGCGGGCCGGTCGACCCCCGCATCGCTGGCCCCGGCTCGGCCGCGAGCCATGCGGCGGGCCGGGCGTTCAGGACCGTGGTGCTCACGCGCCGCGACGAGATCGGCCACCCGAGCCCCGAGCTCGCCGCCGACATCGCCTACCGGATGACCTACGACGTGCTGAGCCGCCACGTGATGTACGGGCCGACCTTCGAATCGGACAGCGACCACACCTGGGACGAGCTCGTCTCCGAGCTCATCGAGGCCTCGGTCGCGTACCTGCGCCACGGCGGCCGCCGAGCCCCGATCCCCCCGGCCGCGGTCACCCGCCCGGCCGCGGCCATGTGAGCGCGCCCGGGGCCAGCGCGGCACCTGCGCAGCGCTTGCCGTACAGCCGCCGGCCCAGCGGCGCGGCCCGGTCGCGCAGCTCGTCGCGCCGCGCGACGATCGCGGCCGCCACGCCCGGATGGCCACCCGCCTCTCCGAGCAGGACGGCGAGGTCGTTGTGGTCGCCGAGCAGGTCGGCCAGCTCGTCGGCCGTCTCCACGAGCGCGGCCAGCTCTGGCCCTCCGGCGGGCTGGAGGATGCGTCCCGCGTACCAGAGGTCCTTCACGCGCTTGCGCCACTCGTGCCAGGCCTCGTCATCGCCGCCGCCCAGCGCGGCGCGCATGGCCTTCCGCCCACGCCTGCGGATGATGGCCGCGCCCTCGACCGCGCTCGCCGGCGTCGCGTCGTGCAGCTCCCAGTCCGGGATGCGGTCGCGGATCGCCTGCAGCTCGTCCGCCACCTCGCCGAGCAGTCCCGACTCGCCCGCCAGGCGCGCGGCCAGGTCGTCGCGCCGCCGCGTCAACGTCGCTCGCAGCGCGCGCACCTCCTCCTCCGGCAGCGCGGGCGACCGCGTCGCCAGCGTCTCGAGCGTGTCGAGCATGACCTGGGCGTCGCGTGCGCCGGACAGCCGGCGTGCGGCGTCGCGCATCGCGGCGGACTCGGCGCGCCTGGTGTCCTTCCTCAGGTCCGTCCGCACGAGGCGCAGCGCGGCGCGCGCCTTCTTCAGGCTCTTGCGCGCCTCATGGACCGCCGTCGCGCGGGCGGCCTCCGACGCGCCGGCCGCATCGCGCAACCCGGCGATCGCGTCGTCGAGCTCCTCCGCGACGATGCGGCGGATGCCGTCGGCCACCCCCTCGCCAGGGCTCAGCCGGTAGCTCATGCCGGCCGCCCGTGCACCGCGAGCGCACGGTTCGTGTAGCGGTCGTCGTCGGTCACCTCGCGCCCGAGCCAGGGCGGCGGGACGAACGCGCGGGCGGCCTCCTCGTCGGCGAACTCCACCTCGGCGAGCACGAGCCCCTCCAGATCCCCCTCGAACACGTCGATCTCGAGCAGGGCCTCACCGTACGGCACGGCGATGCGCCGCTTCTCGATCCGCCGCCCCTCGGTGAGCGCCCACAGCGACTCACCTACCCGAGGGTCGATGCCGATGTCCTCCTCCACGCGCCGCAGGCCGCCGCCGTGCTTGACGGTCAGCCGCCAGGCCCCCGCGTCGTCGCGGACGCGGACCTCGGTGGGCCCGTCGAGGGCGACGTAGCCCTGGCGCAGCCGCCGTGCTCCGCTGCGGTCGAGATCGGCGGGCAGCGCGTCCACGAGGAACGTGCGCTCGATCTCGACCGCGGGCACGTGACTCGTCCTACGGGACGTCGATGAGCACCTTGCCGACGAACCCTGCCTCGACCGCCTCGTGGGCGGCCTGCGTCTCCTCCAGCGGGAACCGCCGCGTCGGCAGCGGTCGCAGCGCTCCGTCGCGCAGCGCGCTGGTGATGTCGGCCACCGCCGCGCGCTTGGCCTCCTCGGGCATCGTGTAGACGAGCACGAAGTCGATCCGCGCGTTCTTGGCGATGAGGTCGCGGTTCGGGGGAAGCGGCCCGTCCGGGGCGCCGTAGGAGGCGATCGTGCCGCCGGCCGCGAGCGCCGCCCCGTCGGTCGCGAGGTTCGCGGAGATCGCGACCTCCACGACGCGGTCGACGCCGTCAGGGGCCCATGCGCGCAGCGTCTCCACGACGTCCTGCTCGCGGTAGTTGACCACGAGGCCGGCGCCCGCCTCCTCGGCGAGCCGCGCCTTCTCGGGCGAGCTCACCGTGGCTGCCACGCGCGCGCCGGCGCGCGCCGCGAGCTGGACGGCGGCGTGGCCGACGGCGCCCGCGCCGCCCTGCACGAGCACGACGTCACCGTCGATCGGGCCGTCGGCGAACAGCGCGCGGTGCGCGGTCATCGCCGGGATGCCCAGCCCGGCGCCGTGGTCGAAGTCGACGTGCTCGGGCAGCGGCACCGCCTGCTGCTCGGGCAGGGCGATCCACTGCGCCGCCGAGCCGTGCTGCCGGCCCCACTGGCACTCGTACAGCCACACCCGCTCGCCCACCCGGCCGGGATCGACGCCGGGGCCGACGCGCTCCACCACGCCGGCGCCGTCCTGGTTGGGGATGACCCAGTCCATCCCGCCCGTCGTCAGCCCCTCGCCGACCCGCGCCTTCCAGTCCGTCGGGTTGACGCCCGAGACCCGGACGCGGACGAGGACCTCGCCCGGGCCCGGCTCGGGGACATCCATCTCGACGATCCGGACGCGGCCCGCCTCGGGGCCGGAGGTGTCGTAGCGCGCGGCGATCATGCTGCGAATCATTCCCTGGGCGGCTCCGCGATGCGCGCGGCGTGGACGGTGTTGCGCAGCACCCACACGTCCGTGATCGGCCCGACGCCGCCGGGCACGGGCGAGACGGCCTCCACGACCGGCTCCACGCCCTCGGTGTCCACGTCGCCGGTGAGCGTCACCTCGCCGTCGGGCCCCTCCTGGGCGTTGATGCCGATGTCGATGACGATCGCGCCCTCCTTGACCATGTCGCGCGTGATGAGGTGCGGCACGCCGACGGCGACGATGAGGATGTCCGCCTGGCGCGTGTGCTGCTCCAGGCGCCCGGCGTCGGCGGTGTGCTTGTGCGCGGAGACCACCGTGGCGTTGTGCTGCAGGCCCAGGATGGCGGCGGGCTTGCCCACGTTGTTGGAGCGGCCGACGAGCACGAGGTCCACGCCGTCGTAGGCGATGCTCGGGTCGCGGCCCATCGCCAGGGTGTGCGCGTCGAGCATGTGGAACGCCGCGGCGGGCGTCGAGGGGATGAAGCGCGGCATGCCCAGCGACAGCAGCCCGGCGTTCGTCGGGTGCAGCGCCTCGACGTCCTTGAGCACCGGCAGGGAGTTGAAGATCCGCGCCTCCGGCAGGTGCGGCGGCAGCGGGCGCAGCACGAGGATGCCGGAGATCTCGGGGTCCGCGTCGAGCTCGGCGATCTTGCCGATCACCTGCCCGAGCGTGGCGTCGCCCGGCATCTGCTCCGGTCGCGACGCGATGCCCAGCTCCTTGGCGTTCTTGTCGATGCGCCGCTGGTAGACCTGCGCGGCGAGGTCGTCGCCGACGAGGAGCGTCGCGATGCCCGCGGGGCGCCCGAGCTGGGCGAGCTCCTCGCGCAGGGTGTCCTTCAGGTCCCGGGCGATCGCCCGGCCGTCGATCAGCACGTCGTGTTGCCTCCCTCAGTCCGTGAACGGGCCGACAGATGGTGTGTCCGCGTCGCGGGGCCGCATGTCACGCCACGATCGCCTGCGACACGAGCTGGCGCAGCTGCGAGCGAAGCGGGTGCGTGCTCGACGGCAGCAGCTGCGTGAGGAGCAGGACCCCGAGGTCCTCCGAGGGGTCCAGGTAGAACGCGGTGCTCGCCGCGCCGCCCCATGCGAGCTCCCCGGCGGAGCTCGGCACCTTGCCGGCGGCGGGATCGAGCACCACGCTGAAGCCCAGCCCGAAGCCGATGCCGTCGAACGTGCTCTCGGAGTGCATCGCTCGCCCGATCGCCGTCAGGTCCACGTTGCCGGGCAGGTGGTTGCGGCCCATGTACGCGACGGTCCGCGGGGCGAGCAGCCGCTCGCCGTCCAGCTCGCCGCCGCGCAGCAGCATCCGCATGAACCGCAGGTAGTCGTGGGCGGTCGACAGCAGCCCGCCACCGCCTGACAGGAACCTCGACGCGTCGTGCACGGCCTGCCCGATGGCGTCGCTGCGCGTTGCGCGGCCTGTCTGCGGGTCGGGCGAGTACAGGGCGGCGAGCCTGGGCGCGTCCCCGTCGCGCAGCGTGAAGGCCGTGTCGCGCATGCCGAGCGGCTCGAAGATGCGCTCGGCGAGGAACCGGTCCAGGGGCAGGCCGGAGACGACCTCCACGACGCGGCCGAGCACGTCGGTCGCGACGGAGTAGTTCCACTCGCTGCCGGGCTGGAAGAGCAGCGGCAGCTGCGCCCACGCGTCGCAGACGCTTGCGAGGTCCATCCCGTCCGGCGCGCCCCACTCGAAGCCCGCCTCGCGGTACAGGCGGTCGACGGGATGGGCGTGGTGGAAGCCGTACGACAGCCCGGACGTGTGCGTGAGCAGGTGCCAGATGCGCATCGGCTCGGTCTGCGGCACCGTCACCGGCTTCAGCGCGCTGCCGCCCGCCCACACGCGCGTGTCGGCGAACGACGGGATGAACCGGCGACCTCGTCCTTGAGCTCGAATGCGCCCTCCTCCCACAGCATCATCGCGGCGACCGACGTCACCGGCTTCGTCATGGAGTAGATGCGCCAGAGCGTGTCGGGCGTGACCGGCAGGCCCGCCTCGAGGTCGCGGCAGCCGGCGGTCGCGAGGAAGGCGAGGCGGTCGCGGCGGACGATGGCGATGAGCCAGCCCGCCAGGCGCCCGTCGTCCACGTATC
>Ga0180215_1001790_pt1 | contig 22835 bp, 22 predicted proteins | sample eDN3rd37CBELigBY_FD_128871 | JGI IMG/M metagenome (GOLD analysis project Ga0180215, IMG submission 128871) | Enriched backyard soil microbial communities from Emeryville, California, USA - eDNA 3rd pass 37_C BE-Lig BY (version 2) (version 2) | ecosystem: Environmental > Terrestrial > Soil >... | reverse complement strand
GAACTCGTGATCTCGGTGAAGACCGTCGAGACGCACGCGTCGAACGTGCTGCGCAAGACACAGCAGTCGAACCGCAACGCGCTGACCCGGTGGGCGCACCGGCGCCGTATCGACTGAGGGTGGGGTCGGATCAGACGATCAGCGCGATGACGAGGGCGACGAGCAGCGCCACCAGGATCACCGCGACCATCGCCGCCATCGCCAGGGGCGCATAGGCGACGATGCGGTCCTGCGGGTTGTCGGGTACGGGACCCTTCGGCAGCAGTCGGTCGAGCAGATCCGCCGGGGCGAAACCCTTCGCCGACTTCCTCGGACCACCGGTGGACTGCGTCGCGGCACCGAGGGGGCGGTCGACGAAGGATCCACGGGGACGTGCGGGTTCGGCGAAGTGCGCGGAACGCTGCGCCCACGACGGGATCGTGCCGTCCTCGTTCTGGATGGGACGGCCGCGCAGGGCCGCCGCCGATCCGCCCGGTCCGAGGACCACGCGGGCGAGGAGATCGCGTGCCTGCGCCATCGTCGGGCGTCGCGCCGGATCGGGCTGGAGCATCTCGAGCAAGGGTTCGGTGAGCGGACCGGTGTGCGTGGGCATGATGATCTCCGCCCGGGCGACCCGGTGCAGCAATGCGATCGAGTCGGTCTCGAAACCGAAGGGCGGTTGCCCCTCGACCGCGGTGTAGAGGGTCGCGCCCAGCGAGAAGACGTCGCTGGCCTCGGTGGGGTCGTTGCCGCGCGCGACCTCGGGTGCGAAATAGGCGGGGGTGCCGATGATCACGCCGTCGGGGTCGTTGTCGCCCTTCGCGCGGGCGATGCCGAAGTCGCTGATCTTCACGATGCCGGCGTCGCGGCCGCGCTCGGCGATGAGGATGTTGCCGGGCTTGACGTCGCGGTGGACGATGCCGGCGGCGTGCGCGGCAGCCAGGGCGTCGGCGACGTTCGCGCCGATCTGCGCCACCACGTACGGCGGGAGGGTGTCGACGACGTTCATCACCTGCGCCAGGCTGCGGGACGGCAGGTGTTCCATGACGAGCCACGGTTCGCCGTAGTGCAGTGCCATGTCGTACATCGAGATGGCGTGCTCGTGGGCGAGCTGGGCGGCGGCCCGGCCCTCGCGAAGCGCTCGGCGGCGCAGATCCTCGGCCTCGTCGGGATCGAGGTCTGCGGTGGAGATCACCTGCTTGACGGCGACGTCGCGGCCCAGACGGTTGTCGCGGGCGAGCCAGACGGCACCCATGCCGCCACCGCCGAGCTTGGAGTCGAGCCGATATCGACCGGCCACCAAGTGATCCGGCCCTACGGCCCGTCCTGCCCACGCCTGCTCCGCCACTCGATCGAGAGTAGTCGATCGGAGGTGTCCGGCCCGGCCGAAAAACGTGTGAGCTGCACTGTAGTCACCGGCGGGGGCGGTGCTTCCGGCTTGACGGGAAGGATTCGGGTCGGTTCTACTTGATGAAGATCGAAAGTATGTTCGAATAGAGTGCGAGCCGGGCCACGACTTCCCCGTGGTCGGCCGGTCGTGTGTGTCAGGCGGCAGGCGGATGACAGGGGTGACAGTGGGCGAGGTGGCCGAATTTCCGGTGGACGACGAGGAAGCGGGTCGTGCGGAGCGGATCGAGGCACTGCGGCGTCGGATCGCGGCCGTGCCGGCACGCGGTGAGGTCCAGTCCGTCGCGCGAGGCCGGGTCGAGGCCGCCTCCGACCGCATCCTGCCCGTCCCGACTCCGCTCGCGGAACTGTTGCCGCAGGGCGGACTGGTACGCGGCAGCGTCGTCTCGGTGTCCGGAGCCACCTCGCTTCTCCTCGGGATGCTCGCGTCCGTGACGGCCTCCGGCGGGTACGCCGCCGTGATCGGTCAGCGCCGGCTGGGTCTGCTCGCCGCCGCCGAAATGGGCGCCCGTCTGCACCGGCTGGCCGTGATCCCCGATCCCGGACCGGATCCCGTGGAGATCGCCGCGGTGCTGCTCGACGGGATCGACCTGGTGGTGCTGGGACTCGGTGGAGCATCGGTGCCCCCGTCCCGCGCTCGTGCGGTCGCCGCCCGGGCGCGGAGCAAGCAGTCGGTCCTCGTGGTCACGGACGGTCGCTGGGAAGGTGCCCACGTGCGGCTGGAGGCGCGGGTCGACGGGTATCGGGGTGTGGACGGTCCCGGCCGGGATCGCCTGTGCGCGACCCGCCTGTCGGTCCGAGCGCACGGGCGGGCATTCCCTCCGCGCGCCACCCGCGTGGAGGTGTGCGCCGACCGCAGTGCCGTCGAATGGGCGAGTGAAGAGCGGAATCGGCTGGAGGACGGGCGTTTCCGTAAAGCGGTCCGGTGAACGACTCGTCCTCTCTGCGGGCACCCGCGCGGGTCGTGGCCCTCTGGTGCCCCGACTGGCCCGCCGTCGCCGTCGCCGCCGCCGCGGAGCTGCCCGCGATCGTCCCGGTGGCGGTGGTCTCGGCGAATCGTGTCGTCGCCTGCTCGGCCTCGGCGCGGGCCGCGGGTGTCCGGCGCGGCCTGAGGCGACGGGAGGCGCAGGCACGCTGCCCGGAACTGCATGTGGCCCGCTCGGATCCCGACCTGGAAGCGCGGACGTTCGAGGCGGTGGTGGCCGCGATCGATGCGGTGGCCCCGGGCGTGGAGGTGCTGCGCCCGGGTCTGGTGGTCCTCGCCGCGCGCGGTGTGGTCCGGTGGTTCGGTTCGGAGGAGGCCGCCGCGGAGGCCCTGATCGACGCGGTCGCGGCGACCGGCGTGGAATGCCAGGTCGGTGTCGCCGACGAGTTGTCCACCGCGGTCCTCGCCGCGCGACGGAACGCGCTGGTCCCGACAGGGAGGTGTGCCGAGTTCCTGGCGCCGTTGCCGGTCTCGTATCTCGCGGTGGAACCGGCGTTGGCGGCTCCTCGGCGGGCCGACACGGTGGATCTGTTGCGTCGTCTCGGTATCCGCACCATCGGAGCGTTCGCCGCGTTGTCCCCGATCGATGTGGCGTCACGCTTCGACGCGGACGTCGTCGCTGCGCACCGGAGCGCGCGGGGACTGCCGGAACGTCCCCCGTCGGGACGGCCGATCCCTCCGGACCTGACGGTCGAGCAACCCTGCGACCCGCCGGTGGAGCGGGTCGACGCTGCGGCCTTCGCCGGTCGCGCACTGGCCGAACTGCTCCACACCCGGCTCGCGGCAGCGGGAGTCGCCTGCACGCGACTGCTCGTGACGGCACGCACCGGGGCAGGGGAGGAACTCGCGCGCACCTGGCGCTGCGCCGAACCGCTCACCCCCGAGGGCACGGCCGATCGTGTGCGATGGCAGCTCGACGGATGGCTCACCGGCCGCAACACGAACCGGCCCACGGCGGGAATCGTGCTGCTACGTCTCGAACCGGTCGAGGTCGTGGCCGCCGGCGCGCTGCAGCTCGGGCTCTGGGGCGGTGTCGGCGACGAGGACGAACGCGCACGTCGGGCGCTCGTCCGGGTGCAGGGCCTGCTCGGTGGGGACGCCGTCCGGATCGGAGTGCTCGGCGGCGGCCGGGGACCCACCGAACGGATCGTCCTCGTGCCCGTCGGCGACGAGGCGATACCGCACTCAGACCCGGACGCACCGTGGCCGGGCCGGCTCCCGCCCCCGGCTCCCGCGCTGGTGTTGCACACACCTCCCGCGATCCGACTGGACGACGACGTGGGGAATCCGGTCTCGGTGACCGAGCGCGGACTGCTCAGCGGGTCGCCTGCTCGGCTGCGATGGGGAAGTCGCAGCTGGACGGTGATCGGATGGGCCGGTCCGTGGCCGGTGGACGAGTACTGGTGGGATCCGGCCGCAGCCCGGTGCGCCGCCCGTCTGCAGGTGCTGCTCGAGGAATCACGGGCCTTGCTGGTGTTCTTCGGCGCCGACGGCTGGCGGGTGGAGGGCGTCTACGACTGAGTAGGCTCGGACATCATGAGATCTCCGGTCCTCACCGTCGCGCCGAACGGGGTCGCCCTGGCGTATCGCGAATACGCTGCGTCCCGCGAATCCGCGGGGTCCGCCGCCCGTTCCGTGCCCGTACTGCTGGTGCACGGGATGGGTGGTGACGGGCGCACATGGACCCGGTTCGCCGGAAACCTGGTGAAGGCGGGCCGACGGGTGATCACCATCGACCTGCGCGGGCACGGACGCAGCGGCCGGGCCCCCTCGTACCGTTTCGACGAGTTCGCCGCCGACATCGCCGGCCTGTGCGCCCACCTCGGTGTCGAGGCCGTCGACCTCGTCGGACACTCGCTCGGCGGTCATGTGGGATCGCTGGTCGCGCAACAGAATCCCGGCCTCGTCCGGCGGCTCGTCCTCGAGGAGACACCCCTGCCGCTGCGGGAGGGGGATCCGGTTCCGGAGGTGCCGGCCCACCGTCCGACTCCCGCGGAGTTGTGGCACGCCGCGACCAGCATGGCGCTCAACCCGCGCGCGGTCACCGCCTTCGACCGCTCGATGACGCCGTCCGTCGTCGCCCAGTTCCACACACCGAATCCGGTGTGGTGGCAGCATCTTCCGTCCCTCGACGCCCCGACCCTGCTGTTGCGCGGAGTGCGGCGCGGCAGCATGGTCGACCCGCGCCTGCTGACGGCGGCAGTCGACGCGCTGCCTTCGGCCTCCGTGCGGGAGATCGGCTGCGGGCACAGCATCCACCGTGACCGTGCCCGCGATTTCGCAGCGGCCGTCGTCCCGTTCCTCACGGATCGAACGGTTGCCTAGACTGGACGATCGTGCGCATCGCGACCTTCAACATCAACGGAATCCGCGCCGCACAGCGACGCGGATTCGAGGACTGGCTGCGTGAGCGCAACCCCGACGTGGTGGCCCTGCAGGAGGTACGCGCCCCGGCGGCCGCGATCCCGCAGGGAGTCTTCGGCAAGTACCACCTCGCCTACGAGGAGGGCACCCTTCCCGGCCGGAACGGCGTCGGGATCCTGACCCTGCACGAACCCGCCGCCGTGCGCACCTGGAGCGGTACCGCACTGCTGCGACTTCCCGGTGAGGAACACGTCGACCGGATCGGGTTCGATCGGGGGCCGCTGGCACGCGGACTGTCCGAATTCGCCCAGGAGGGGCGGTACGTCGAGGTGGATCTCGCCGATGCCCCGATCACCGTGGCGTCGCTGTACCTGCCGAAGGGCGGGCTCCCGGCGCACCTCCAGAAGCCCGGGCGCATGCGCGACGAACCGGACGGTGGGGTGCGCTACCAGCGCAAGATGCGGTTCCTGTCCGCCTTCGCCCGGCAGTTGACCCGCAGCCGGCTCGCGGCGCGCGCCCAGGGGCGGGAGTTCCTGATCATGGGTGATTTCAACGTCGCCCACACGCGCTACGACGTGCGCAACTGGCGGCGTCGCGGGCAGGCCGAGGGTTTCCTGCCCGAGGAACGCGCCTGGTTCGATTCGCTACTGTCGCCGCGCACGCTCGTCGACGTCGTCCGCCGGCATCATCCCGAGGTCGACGGTCCCTACTCGTGGTGGTCGTGGCTGGGGGAGTCGTTCGCCTCCGATTCCGGGTGGCGGATCGACTACCACCTCGCCACGCCGCGACTGGCCCGGACCGCGATCTCCGCAGGGACCGACCGCGATCCGGCGCCGGACCGGAGGATCAGCGATCACGCGCCGGTCGTCGTGGACTACGACATCTGAACCACTGAACGACCGACCACCGGCGTGGGCCGAGGCTCAGTCCATGGTGAGGATCTGACGGAGGGCGGTTCCGTCGGCCAGTGCGTCCATCGCCTCGTTGATTCGGCCCAGCGGCAGACGGTCGGTGACGAGCCGCTCGACCGGCAGTCGCCCCTCGCGCCACATGTCCACGAACCGGGGGATGTCGCGGGCCGGGACGGCGGATCCGAGGTAGCTGCCGACGAGTGAGCGGCCCTCGCCCACGAGAGCGGTGGGTGAGATCTCGAGTCGGGCGTCGGGGGCGGGCAGTCCGACGGTGATCGTGGTGCCACCCGGCCCGGTGAGCGCGACCGCCGTGGCGAGCGCGGGCACGCTCCCCGCGGCCTCGATGACCAGCCGCGCCTTCACACCCTGCTCGACGGCCTCGTCCGGTGAGAGGACGCGTTCGGCTCCCAGCGAGCGGGCCGTATCGCGCTTGTCCGGGGAGGTGTCTACGGCGATCACGGTGACGTCGTCGTGGGCCAGCGCCACGAGCAGTGCGGCCATGCCCACTCCGCCGAGACCGACGACGACCAGCGTGTCTCCGGCCTGAGGACGAGCAGCATTGACGACCGCACCGCCACCGGTCAGCACGGCACAGCCCATCAGCGCGGCGACCTCGGCGGGGACGTCGTCGCCGACACCGACGAGCGACCGCGTGTCGACGACGGCGTGGGTCGCGAAGGCCGATGTTCCCAGGTGGTGATGGAGGTCGTTCCCGTCGCGGTGCAGCCGCCGGGCACCCGACAGCAGGGTTCCCGCAGCGTTCGCGGCCGATCCCGGGATACAGGGGCGGATGCCGTTGCTCGCGCAACCCTCGCACTCGCCGCAGCGGGGCATGAAGGTCATGACGACCCGCTCGCCGACGGAGAACCCGGTGCTGTCGTCGCCGAGTTCGACGATGCGTCCGGCCGCTTCGTGCCCGAGGAGCATGGGCACCGGGCGGGGCCGGTTGCCGTCGACCACGGACAGATCGGAGTGGCACACACCGGCGCATTCGATCTCGACCAGCGCCTCACCCGGTCCCGGTGGGTCGAGTTCGAGAAGGTCCACGCTGAGCGGGGTGGACTCCTCGTACCGCCGTCGACGTCCGATCTCCTCCAGGACTGCTCCGGTGATCTGCACGGGTCTCCCTTCCGTAGGGTCGCGGGTTCATCTACCCCTAGCATCACGAGCATGACACTCACCCGGGCCGACCGCTTCCTCATCGGTGCTACCGCAGTCTTCCTCGTGTCCCAGGCGAACATCGGTCGGGTTCTCGGCTCCACGGCCCCGACGGTGGGCACCCTCCAGACCACCTTCTCGGCCGCGAAGTACCGGAAGATCCTCGACAATCTCGGTCCCGAGGAGATCGAGCGCTACCGGCAGCACTACTACTGGGACATGGTCCATCCGGCGACCTTCGCGATCGCGTTGCGGGCCGGTGCACGATCGCTCGACGAACACCGCCCGCTGTCGTCGGGCACGCGTCGGATCCTGATGGCGGCGCCCGTCGTTGCCGCAGCGGGGGACTACGTCGAGAACGTCGTCGGCCTGTACCTGCTGGATCACCGCACCCGGATCGACGATCGGACGGTCCGGGCCGCCTCGACCGTCAGCGTCACCAAGTGGGTGCTGGCGCTGGGCAGTTTCGCGTACCTGTCGCAGGGATTCCTGCGGATGTGGGGCGGTGCGGCACGGCGGCTTCTTCGCCGCGGCTGACCGGTCACCGCGGGGTGCCGGGCCGTCACCAGGGTGTCCGGGCCACAATGTCCGCGTGACCACCATTGCCGCTCCCACCTGTTCCGCACTGTCCGCGCTCGACGAGCCGCTGCCCGGTACGGCGGCCACCGCGCCCGGTTACGTGTGCCTCGAGGTGCCGACGGGTTGGGGACGCGACGTGCTCGACGGCACCGCCCTCGGCGCCGAGTTGTCGGACGAGCTGTCCGCTCGGGCGAAAGCCGCGGACGTGCGGATCCTGTTCATCCGGAGACCCGGCCGCGACGTGGTGCGGGAGACCCGGACCGTCCTGCTGGCCCGCACCGAACCGGGGAACACCTGGTGCGAGCGGCTCGAGATCACCGAGCCGGCGGAACTGCTTGACATCGTCCCGCGCGTGGTCGCGGGCCCCGCCCCCGGTATCGGTGCCGCCGTGCAGGACCCGATCGCCCTGGTGTGTGCCCACGGCAAACGGGACCGGTGCTGCGCTGTGCTGGGGCGTCCGATCGCGGCGGCTCTGACCGCCGAGTTCGGGCAGGACGTGTGGGAGTGCTCGCACACCGGCGGACACCGTTTCGCGCCGTCGATGATCATGCTGCCGACCGGATACACCTATGGACGGCTCGACGAGGACGACAGCCTCGCCACGGTCCGCGACGCCCGGAACGGGCACATCCATGCGGGTGGCCTGCGCGGGCGCAGTACCTGGGGTGCGGCCGGGCAGGCCGCCGAGATCGCGGTGCGCGAGGCGATCGACGAGTTCGCGGTCGACGCCGTGACGGTCGAGGACGGGGACGAGCCGATCGTGCGTCATCGCGACGGCCGCGCATGGCGGGTCGGGGTGGAAACCTCGGAACTACCGGCTCGGCCGGCGAGCTGCGGTGCCGCGGCCAAGCCTGCACGCCCCGTCGTCGCGACGACGATCACGCCGCTGTAGCGACGTCCCGAACACCTGCCCTGCGGTCTAATGACCGAGGCCGACCTTCGCGTGCACGCGCTTCATCCATGCCGGTGCCCACCAGTTGGCCTCGCCCATGAGCTTGACCAGCGACGGTACGAGCAGCATGCGCACGATCGTCGCGTCGATGATGAGCGCGACGATCATGCCGACACCGAGGAAACGCATGATCGACAGGCCGGAGACGGTGAAGGCCCCGGTGACCACGATCAGCAACAGTGCGGCGGCGGTGACGACACGCCCGGTGCGGGAGATGCCGTACTCGACGGCCTCGACGGTCGTCGCCCCGGCCGCGCGGGCCTCCATCATGCGCGACATGAGGAACACCTCGTAGTCGGTCGACAGGCCGAACACCACGGCGAGGATGAGGACGACGAAGGTCGGCTCCATCGCCGCGGGCACGACGTGCAGCCACGAGGCGCCGTGTCCCAGCTGGAACACCCAGGTCAGCACACCGAAGGTCGCGGCGAGGCTCAGTGCCGCCATGAGCACCGCCTTGATCGGCAGTGCTACCGACCCGAATGCCAGGAACAGCAGCACCAGGGTCGAGAGCACCATGATGGTGATCATCCAGGGAAGCGAATCCGAGACGGCCTGGTTGGCGTCGTCGACGAGGGCCCGGCCACCACCGACGAGCAGGTCGGTGCCGTCCGGCACGTCCAGGGCGCGCAGCTCGCCGGTGATCTCGCTCGCCCGTGTGGTGCCGTCCACGCCCTGCGCGTAGAGGCCCTGCAGGACCACGACGTCGGACTCCTGCCCGACGATGACGGTCTGGGAGATGCCGTCGACCTTGGCGACCTCGGTGGACACCGTGCGCACGGCAGCGCTGTCCGGCGCCTGCCCGTTCTCGCCGCGCAGGACGAGCGTGGCGCCGTTGCCGGTGCTCGGGAACTCGTCGAGCAGGGTCTGGGTGGCCGCGCGGGCCTGGCTGTCCTCGGGCAGCGCGGTGTATTCGATCTCCCCGAACCGTGCCTCCACCACGGGCGACGCGAGCACGAGCAGACCGCCGGTGATCACCACGGCGATCAGGGCGGGACGGCGCACGACCTTGCGGACGACCCCACCCCAGAAGCGGCGTGCCCGCGCTTCGGCGCGGGTGGAGGTCTCACGGTCCCAGGTCCACGCGTTGATGCGGTGGCCGAGCATCGTCAGCAGCGCGGGAACTGCAGTCAGCGACAGGACGGCGGCACCGAGGACGGCGGCCATGGCACCGAGGCCCAGCGACCGCAGCACGGTCTGCGGGAAGACGAGCATGCCCGCGAACGCGCAGATCAGCAGGGCAGCGGAGAACATCACGGTGTGACCGGCGGTGGACATCGTCCGCTTGACCGCCGACGTGACGTCCGAACCGGCGGCGAGTTCCTCGCGGTAGCGGCTGACGATGAACAGGCCGTAGTCGATCGCCAGACCCAGACCGATCAGCGACGTGATGTTCAGTGCGTACGACGACACCTCGGTGAAGTTCGACAGCAGACGCAGGGTGGCGAGGGACGAGAAGATCGCGAGCACACCCACGAAGACCGGGACCGCAGCGGCGATCACGCCGCCGAAGATGAACACCAGCAGCACCAGCGTGATGGGCACCGCGATGAGCTCGGAGCGGATGAGGTCGCTCTCCAGGGTGTCGGTGAATTCGATCGCGACCACGGTGTTGCCGGCGAACTGTGATTCCACACCGGGTACCTCGAGCAGCTCGAGGGCATCGGGGAAGTTCGCGGCGGTGAGTCCGGAATTCGCGCCGAGCGTGATCGAGGCTGCCACGCTGCGCTGGTCGGTCGCCAGCAGCAGCTGGTTCATCGGCGGGGGAGCGGTCCAGTAGGTCTGGATCGACTCGGCGGGGACGGCGTCCTGGAACTCGGCGAGGGTTCTCTCGATGTCGGGACGGATGTCGTCGATCGTGCGTCCCTCGGGTGCGGCGTAGAGCGCGATGATGTCCGCGGCCTGCGACCCGAAGTTCTCGTAGATGATCTGCTCGACCTCGACGGCCTCGCTGTTCGGGTCGTAGTAGCCCGTGCCGGTCAGCTTGCCGAAGATCCCGACGCCCCAGGCGCCGGCGAAGAGCACGACGAGCAGCACGATCGCCAGTACCCATCGGCTCCTGGTGACGACGATCTCGGCCCAGCGACTCATGCCCACTCCCGGTTCCGCTGACGATTGTGACGATCGGCAACTGTACTGGCGTGGAGTGGGAGGGCTTTACCCTGCTCGGCCGGAACGGGCACGAGATCAGGGGAGGAAGTAGGTGGACCGACGCGCCGGATGCCTCACGGCACGGTGCGCAACGTGGCTCCAGCCGGACGGTATTCCACGAAGGCGGTTTCTCATTGGCTCCGGGGCGTACGCGACGCGCCGATCCACACTCCTCAACAGGGGTGGGCGGGGATCCATTCCCCGCCCTGCCGGACGTGACCGGGTTCACCCGCCGTCGTGGGCATGGTGGGCCGTGCCGGCCACCTGCGTCACCTCGTGCACCTCGTCGGCGCCGACCACCACGAACTGCCCCATCATCCCGGCGTCCTCGTGTTTGAGCAGGTGACAGTGGTACATGTACGGCATCGCCGGATCGGTGTGGCTACCGAACGGAACGAGCAGCCGCACCGTCGCCGCCGGCGGGATGAAGACGGTGTCCTTGCGCCCCGCCAGGGACGGATGGTCGGGACTCATCCCGGTCATGCCGAGGATCTCGAACTGCACGTCGTGGATGTGGAAGTTGTGGATCGTGCCGCTGGCGTTGGTCACCTCCCACAGTTCCGTGGTGCCGGCGACGATCACCTCGTCGATCCGGCTCATGTCCATCTCGCGATCGTTGATGGTCGTCGACGACGTCAGGTCGATGCGGCGGGTGTTGCTCGGCTCCCCGAGCTCCGGGAGGGTCGTCAGCTTCTCCGGGATCGCGGCCGACGACCCGAGCACGGGTGCCGCCCGCAGTTCGAGGACGTCCAGGCGATCGTCACCACCGGAGAAGCGGTCCTGGAAGAAGCCGGCCTTCAGCTCGGGTGGGGTGCTGCGCAGCACGTGGCTCGAACCTGCTTCCGGCCGGACGACGATCTCGGCGCGCTCACCCGGCGACAGCTGGAGGCTGCGGACGGCCTGCGGTTCCTCGAGCAGACCGCCGTCGCTGCCGACGACGAGGAACGGCATCCCGGTGTCGAACGAGAAGTTGTAGACGCGCGCGTTCGACGCGTTGAGCACCCGGAGCCGGACCGTCTCGGTGCCGACGTCCAGGAACGGTCGCGGTGTGCCGTTGACGAGGATCTCGTCGCCGAGCGTCCCGACGTCGGCGAAGATCGCGTTGCTGTCGTCGAGCTGATCGCCCTCGAACTTCCGGTCCTGGACGATGAGGGGGATGTCGTCGACCCCGTAGTCGTGGGGGAGCGGCGACGTGCCGGGTTCGTCGATCAGGAACATGCCCGCGACACCCCGGTACACGTGCGCGGCGGTGGAACCGTGCAGGTGCGGGTGGTACCAGAGGGTCGCGGCCGGCTGATCGACGGTCCAGTACGGCGACCATGTCGTTCCCGGCTCGATCGGCTGGTGCGGTCCGCCGTCCATCGCCGCGGGCAGGTGCATGCCGTGCCAGTGCATCGTGCTCGTCTCGTCGAGTTCGTTCGTGACGTTCACGCGCACGTTCTCACCCCGCACGGCGCGGAGGGTGGGCCCGAGATAGCTGCCGTTCACTCCCCACGTCCGGGTGTCGGGGCCGTGCCCGAGGTCGGTCGTGCCGCGCTGCATGGTCAGGTCGAACACGCGTGTGCCGTCGGCGTCGACGGTGCCCGACTCGACGGGAGGGATGCGCAGGGCGGTGTCGAAGTCGACGCGTCCGGTGGTGTCGATCGCGCGCGTGGTCCACGCGTGGACGGCCAGGCCACCGATGACCGCCACGAACGCGAGGAAGAGCACGAAGGGTATGGCGAGCAGACGCACCAGGAGTTTCACGACATCCATGCTCGTTCTCCCGCACTCTCGGCACATCCGGCGTGGCACCGGATTTCATGGTGGGGGAGAACCCTGAGCGACCCTCAGGAAACGCTGTGCAGGCGCGCCGCCTGCCGCACGAGATGGTCCCGCTCGGGGACGCTGGTCGCCAGGTGTGCGGCCTCCGTGTAGAGCCGGGCCGCCGTGGCCGTGTCGCCGGCGCGTTCGTGGAGATATGCCGCGGCCGCCGTGTACCGAGGCAAGCCGGGGTCGAGTTCGGCCAGCGCCGCGAGACCGGCCTGCGGTCCGTCCGCCTCACCGACCGCGACGGCGCGGTTGAGGCGGGCCACCGGGTTGTCGGTGAACCGCAGGAGCTCGTCGTACCACTCGACGATCTGCACCCAGTCGGTCTCCTCCGCAGTGCGTGCGTCGGCGTGAAGGGCGGCGACGGCGGCCTGTGCCTGGAACTCGCCGAGCCTGTCGCGGGCGAGTGCGGCCTGCAGGATCTCCACGCCCTCCGCGATCATGCGCGTGTCCCACAGGCTGCGGTCCTGTTCGGCGAGGGGGACGAGACTGCCGTCCGGCCGGATGCGCGCCGCTCGCCGGGCGTGGTGGAGCAGCATCAACGCGAGCAGACCCGACACCTCGGGGTGGTCGATCACCGCTGCCAGCCGGCGCGTGAGCCGGATGGCCTCGGTGGCCAGGTCGACGTCACCCGAATAACCCTCGTTGAACACGAGATAGAGCACCCGCAGCACCGTCGCGACATCGCCCGGCCGATCCAGCCGGACGTCCGCGATCGTGCGCTTGGCCCGGCTGATGCGTTGGGCCATCGTCGCTTCCGGGACGAGATAGGCCTGCGCGATCTGCCGGGTGGTCAACCCACCGACGGCCCGCAGGGTCAGCGCGACCGCCGACCCGGGCGTGAGCGACGGGTGGGCACACAGGAAGTACAACGCGAGGGTGTCGTCCACCGGTGTGCCCGGACCGGGCCGGGGCTCGGCGTCGACGAGGATCTCGCGGCGCCGGCGGGATGCGTCGGCGCGTACGGTGTCGAGGAATCTGCGCCACGCCACCGCGACCAGCCAGCCCTTCGGGTCGCGTGGCGGATCCTCCGGCCACACCCGCAGGGCTTCGACGAGCGCGTCCTGCACGGCATCCTCGGCCGCTGCGAAATCCGCTCCGCGGCGGACGAGGATGCCGATCACGGTGGGGACGAGCGTGCGCAGCAGAGCCTCGTCCACGTCTACTCCGTGACGGTCGGCGGCTCGGACATGAACGGGCGCACCTCGAGCCATTCGTGGATCGGCTTCCCGCCGGCTCCCGGCGCGGCCGACAGTTCGGCGGCCAACTCCAGTGCCCGGTCGTAGCTGTCGACGTCGATCACCATCCACCCGGCGATGAGATCCTTCGTCTCCGGGAACGGCCCGTCGGTGACCGGGGGACGTCCCTCACCGTCGTAACGGACGAAGGTGCCCTCCGGGGAGAGCGCCTGCGCGTCGACGAACTCGCCGGTGCTCTCGAGACGGGCGGCGAAATCCTGCATGTACCGGATGTGGGCCGACACCTCGTCCGGCTCCCACTGATCCATGGGTACGTCGTTCACCGCTGCCGGGGCGCCGCGGTAATGCTTGAGCAGCAGGTACTTGGCCATGATGTTCTCCTCCGTGCGGTACGGCCCATTGTGGCCGCGTTCATGGAGGAGACGGAGCCGCTTCCGGATTCTCGACATCCCTCCGCGAACGATTCGAGGTTAGGGTCGCGGCATGCGTATTCATCTCGGACCGGGCCACGACGAACACCTCGCCGCCGCGATCGTCTCCGGCGGTGGAACCCTCTCCGAACTGGACGAGGCCGATGCCCTGGTGTGGGACGGCAGCGCCGAGGAGTTCCCGGATCTGCCCGACCGGGTGCGCTGGGTGCAGCTCACCTACGCGGGTATCGAACCGTTCTTCCGGGCGGGCGTGATCGACGACCGGCGGCTGTGGGCGAATGCGTCCGGTGTGTACGCCGACAACGTGGCCGAGTACGCGGTGGGAGCGCTGCTCGTGGGGTTGCGGCAGTTCCACGCCTCGGTTGCCGCGAAGCGGTGGACCAAGGACGTTCTCGACCCGCGGGTGCGGACCCTCCACGGCTCGACCGTGGCCATCGTCGGATGCGGCGGTATCGGCCGGGCGATGATCCCGCGCCTGCATGCCCTCGGCGCGTCCGTCGTCGCGGTCAATCGTTCGGGCCGTCCCGTCGACGGCGCGAAGGTCACGCTGCCGGCCGACCGCACGTCGGAGGTGTGGTCGATGGCCGATCACTTCGTCGTCGCCGCACCCGCGACCGCCGAGACCGATCATCTCGTCGACGCCGCCGCGCTCGCGGCGATGCCCGGGTCGGCGTGGCTCGTGAACGTCGCGCGGGGCAACCTCGTCGACACCGACGCGCTGGTGAAGGCGCTCGGGGACGGTGCGATCGCCGGGGCGGTCCTCGACGTGACCGATCCCGAACCGTTGCCCGACGGTCATCCGCTGTGGGATCTCGACAACGCCGTGATCACACCGCACATCGCCAATACGCGCAGCCGGCTGACGCAGACGTTCGCGCCGACCCTCGAGGAGAACGTGCGCCGGTTCGCCGCGGGTGAGGAGTTGATCGCCCGGGTCGATCCGAACGCGGGTTACTGAGGCCGTTCGGCCGCCTTCTTGATCGCGGACAGGCGGCGGTCCCAGCCTGCCCCCACGGCGTCGATCGCACGCCCGACCGCGCTCAGCCGCGATCCGACGGCGGAGAAGCGGATCTCCCGTCCGGCGCGCTCGGAGGTCACGAGACCGCACCGTTCGAGCACCGCCAGATGCTTGGCGATGGCCTGACGGGAGACCGTGAACTCGGCCGCGAGCCCGGACGCCGACGCCGGGGATCGGCCCAGTCGCTGCAGGATGCGCCACCGGGTGTCGTCGGCCAGGGCCGCGAAGACGGGATGCAGGTCGGCGGAGAACTCAGCGTCGGGCAACGCTTCCGTCCTTCTCGAGATGGTGCTTGGCGATCTCCAGTTCGGTGGTCCAGCCCCGGGAGTTCTCCTCGAAGCGGGTGCGGCGTTCGCTCGCGTCGCCGGGCAGGGAGTCGAATCCGGTTTCCGTGACGCGTAATTCGGTCGTGTCGGTGTCGAGGGCGGTGAGCCGGAACTCGACGAGGGTCGACGGGCTGTCGGGATCGGTGTGGTCGGCGAGCCAGCGGAAGGCCGCGTAGTGCGGTTCGTCGAGGGTCACGGTGCGGAAGACGAAGGCGCCGTGGACCGGATCGTGCACGGTGGTGAGATCTCCGTCGTGTTCGAGGCGGTGCTCGGTCCACTCGTTGTCGTTGATGTACCAGCCGGGTTCGGCCACGAGTGTCCACACCCGGTCCACGGGGGCGTCGATGGTGATGTCGCGTTCGATGCGGTCGAGTTCGTCGGTCATGATTGCCTCCTTCGATGGGAATGCAACTCCAGGGTTGCACTTGCTGGCCCATGATGCAACCCCCTGGTTGCAGTCGATCGTGCAGTTCTCGTCGCCGACTCCCGGCGTGTCGCGACGAGAACTGCACATGTGTTCGAACGTCTCGTTCGAACACATGTGCGATACTGGATCGGTCGAGGAGGTGCCGGAGTGGGATGGGGAAACGGTCCGCCGACCTGGTCGGAGATGGAACGTGTGCTCTCGGGACGACCCGGCACTTCCCGCCGCGATGCCGAACATCCCGGCGACGGGAGCGACAGCCCGGCGTGGTCGCGCACCCGCACCGAGTACGAGGCGCGGGTCCGACGTCCGGAAGGACCGGTCGTGCCCTACGCCGAACTGCACGCCCACTCCGCGTTCAGCTTCCTCGACGGTGCCTCCACGCCGGAGGAACTCGCCGAGGAGGCGGCACGACTCGGACTCGAGGCCCTCGCGGTGACCGACCACGACGGACTGTACGGAGCGGTGCGATTCGCCGAAGCCGCACGCGAACTCGGCATCCGCACCGTCTTCGGAGCCGAGCTGGGCCTCGACGATGCGCACCTGCTCGTCCTCGCCCGCGGTCAGGAGGGCTATCGACGCCTGTCGCGGCAGATCGCCGACGCCCACCTCGCAGGAGGGGAGAAGAACAACCCGAGGTACGACTACGACGCGCTCACCGACGCTGCCGGTGGGCACTGGCAGATCCTCACCGGTTGTCGTCGGGGGCACCTGCGACAGGCGCTCACCACGGGCGGGATCCTCGCCGCCGAAGCAGCATTGCTCGATCTCGTCGACCGGTTCGGTGCCGACCGCGTGACCGTCGAACTCACCCGTCACGGATATCCCGACGACCACGAACGCAACGCAGCCCTCTTCGAACTTGCCGCGCGACATGGCATTCCGTGCATCGCGAGCACGGCGGCGCACTTCGCGCATCCCCATCGGCGACGTCTGGCGATGGCCGTGGCGGCGATCTCCGACCGGCAGAGCCTCGACGACGCCGTCGGCCGGATCCCCCCGACCGGAGGCGGGCACCTGCGGTCGGGGGAGGAGATGACGCGGCTGTTCGAGGCCTTTCCGGGTGTCGTGCACCATGCCGCCGAACTCGGTCGTGAATGCGCCTTCGATCTGCGTCTCGTCGCCCCGAAACTGCCGCCCTTCGATGTTCCCGACGGGCACACCGAGTTCACCTGGCTGCGCGAACTCACCTACGACGGGGCGCGTCGCCGCTACGGTCCGGTCGAGCGCCGCCCCGACGCCTATCGGCAGATCGAACACGAACTCGACGTCGTCGGCCGGCTGGGATTCCCGGGATACTTCCTCGTCGTCCACGACATCGTCGACTTCTGCAAGCGGAGCGACATCCTCTGCCAGGGACGAGGATCGGCCGCCAACTCGGCGGTCTGCTACGCGATCGGCATCACCAACGTCGACCCCGTCGGCAACAAGCTGCTGTTCGAACGCTTCCTGTCGCCCGAACGCGACGGCCCACCCGACATCGACCTCGACATCGAATCCGACCGGCGCGAGGAGGCGATCCAGTACGTCTACCGCAAGTACGGCCGCATCAATGCGGCGCAGGTCGCGAACGTCATCACCTACCGCGGTCGTTCCGCCGTCCGCGACATGGCCCGTGCTCTCGGATACTCGCAGGGACAGCAGGACGCGTGGAGCAAGCTGATCGGCCGGTGGGGTGGGGTGCGGGTAGAGACCGACGAACGGATCCCGGAGACGGTTCTCGATCTCGCCGAACAGATCGAAGGTCTCCCACGGCATCTCGGCATCCACTCGGGCGGCATGGTGATCTGCGACCGGCCCGTCGCCGACGTGTGCCCCGTCGAATGGGCGCGAATGGAAGGACGCACCGTTCTGCAGTGGGACAAGGACGACTGTGCTGCAGCGGGTCTCGTGAAGTTCGATCTGCTCGGCCTCGGCATGCTCTCCGCGCTGCACTACATGATCGACCTCGTCGACGAACACGAAGGCATCCGAGTCGATCTCGCGCACCTCGACCTCTCCGAGCCGGGGGTCTACGAGATGTTGTGCCGCGCCGACTCGGTGGGTGTCTTCCAGGTGGAGTCGCGGGCGCAGATGGCCACTCTGCCGCGGTTGAAGCCGCGCTGCTTCTACGATCTGGTCATCGAGGTGGCCATCATCCGGCCCGGCCCGATCCAGGGCGGTTCGGTGCACCCCTACATCCGGCGGCGCAACGGTCTCGAACCCGTCACCTACGACCATCCGTGCCTCGAGAAGGCCCTCGAACGCACCCTCGGCGTTCCGCTCTTCCAGGAACAGCTCATGCAGATGGCCGTCGACGCCGCGGGATTCACCGCGGCGGAGGCCGACCGGTTGCGTCGCGCCATGGGATCGAAACGGTCGACGGAGAAGATGGAGCGTCTGCGGGGACGCCTCTATCAGGGCATGCGGGACCTGCACGGCATCACGGGGGACGTCGCCGACCGCATCTACGAGAAGCTCTACGCCTTCGCGAATTTCGGTTTCCCCGAAAGTCATTCGCAGAGCTTCGCCTCGCTGGTGTTCTATTCGGCGTGGTTCAAACTGCACCATCCCGCAGCGTTCTGCGCGGGTCTGCTGCGTGCTCAGCCGATGGGTTTCTACTCGCCGCAATCGCTGGTCGCCGATGCCCGCCGTCACGGTGTGGTCGTCCACGGCCCCGACATCGGGGCGAGCCTCGCGCACGCCACCCTCGAGAACGAAGGGCGAGAGGTCCGGCTCGGCCTGGCGACGGTGCGGCACATCGGCGACGACCTCGCCGAACGCATCGTGACCGAACGCAGTGCCCACGGCCCGTACACCTCGCCCGCCGACCTCGCCGCCCGCGTCGGTCTCACCACCGCGCAGGTCGAGGCACTGGCCACCGCGGGAGCGTTCTCCTCGTTCGGTGTCACCCGCCGCGAAGCCCTCTGGGGTGCGGCTCCGGCGGCGGCACAACGCCCCGGCCGGCTTCCCGGGATCGGGACGGTGCCGGCTCCGGCCCTGCCGGGCATGAGCGCTCTCGAACTCGCCGCCGCCGACGTCTGGGCCACGGGAATCTCGCCCGACAGCTATCCGACCCAGTTCCTGCGCGAGAGGCTCGACGAACTCGGGGTGATCCCGGCCGCGGAGCTGCTGCAGGTCCCCGACGGGACGCGCATCCTCGTCGGCGGGGCCGTGACCCACCGGCAGCGTCCGGCGACCGCCGCCGGTGTCACCTTCCTCAACCTCGAGGACGAGACCGGAATGGTGAACGTGGTGTGCTCGGTCGGTCTGTGGGCGCGCTACCGGACCGTGGCCCACACGGCTCCCGCCCTGCTCGTCCGCGGCCGGCTCCAGAACGCCGAGGGCGTGGTCACGCTCCTCGCCGACCATCTCGAAGCCATGGATCTGCGAATGCCGAGCAGATCACGCGACTTTCGCTAGCATCGCCGAGTGTGAAACGCCTGTGGCCGGTCTCGTTGGCTCTGTTCGCTCTGGTCGTCACCGGCTGCGACGAGGGTGGGGGTGGGGAGGGCTCCTCGGCGTCCGCGCCTGCGATCTCGGCACCCGCGATCGTCGACGGCGGTCTCCGGGAGTCGCAACCCGAAGAGGCCGACCGCAAGGAGGTCGTCACCGGCTACCTCGAGATGGATGCCGGTGACCCCGTGGCAACGGGCCGCCGGGTCGTGACGGTCGTCGAGGAGGCCGGTGGGCGCGTCGACTCGCTCACCGAGCAACCCGAGGCGAGCAGCGTGCTCACGGTGCGGGTGCCCGCCGACCGGCTCGACGAGGTCGTCGACGAGATCCGTACGCTCGGCCGTGTCACGAGCCTGAGCACCACACGCGACGACGTGACGATGCAGTACACCGATCTCGAAGCCCGGGTGGGTGCGCTGCGGGCCTCGGTGGACCGCCTGCGCGCGTTGCTCGAGTCGTCGGCCGACGTCGAAGCGCTGATCGCCGCAGAGACCGCCCTGGCCGAACGACAGGCCGAACTCGACAGTCTCGAGGCGCAGCGACGGCAGCTGGGCGACCGGATCGAACTGTCCACGCTCACCGTCGACATCACCACCGATCGCCTCCCCTCCGAGCAGGACAGTTTCTGGGACGGGCTGGTCGCGGGATGGAACAGCCTGTGGGCCGCGCTGGGGGCCGCGGTGGTCGGTATCGGCGCCGCGATACCGTGGGTGGCGTTCCTGTTCGTGTGTGCAGGTGTCCTCTACCTGGTCATCCGGCTCATCACCCGACGGGGACGTTCGTCCGGAACCACCGGGACGCCCGATACCGAGAGGACCGACAGCGATGCGTGAGGTCGACCTGGCCGCACTCGAATCCGCGCTCACCGACGGGGCGACCGTCATCGACGTGCGTGAACGCGACGAATACGCCCAGGTGCGCGTACCCGGCGTCACGAACATCCCGCTCAGCGAGTTCGTCGCGCGGATCGACGAGATCCCCACCGAGGGCACCGTCTACGTCGTCTGCGCCGTGGGTGGCCGCAGCCTGCAGGCCGCGCAGTATCTCGCCGGTCGCGGTGTCGACGCCGTCTCCGTCGCGGGCGGCACCGACGGATGGGCCCGCTCGGGTCGTCCGGTGGAGAGCGGCGCCTAGACCGCTCCGGGGAAACCGTGCTGCCGCCACGCCTCGTAACAGGCGACGGCGGCGGCGTTCGACAGATTCAACGAACGCCGCCCGGGCAGCATGGGGATACGGATCTGCTCGGTGATGTGCGGGTCGGCGAGCACCTCGGGCGACAGCCCTGTCGGTTCGGGTCCGAACAGCAGCACGTCGCCGGCCCGGTACTCGATCTCCGCGTAGCTCGACGTGCCGTGCGCGGTGAACGCGAACACCCGCTCGGGGGCCAGCGCCGCCCATGCGGCGTCGAGGCTGCTGTGCACGGTGACCGACGCGAGATCGTGGTAGTCGAGCCCCGCGCGGCGCAGTTTCGGCTCGGACAGGTCGAAACCGAGGGGCTCCACCAGGTGCAGTTCCGCGCCGGTCGCGGCGACCATGCGTATGGCATTGCCGGTGTTGGGGGGAATGCGCGGCTCGTGGAACATCACTCTGAACACAACGCAGGTTAACAAGTCGGCACTGTGTGTCCCGGCTCGCACGTCTCCCCGACCTGCCGCTGTGAGGTTTCCGAATCGTCGGTGTAACACACCGATCGGTACCGGCGACGTTCTGCGGAACGTATTCCTCAGAACGGATCGAGCATGAACCCTCCTGCCGGTTGGCATCCCGACCCCTACGACCCGTCCATCGATCGCTACTGGGACGGTCAGCAGTGGACGAACCAGACCAGGCCCAAGGGCAGCGGCGACCCCACGCAGGTGTTCGGGGCTGTCGGCCAGGGCGGCAATCCTCCTGCCGGAGGCGAACAGAAGCGGCGCAAGTGGCCGTGGGCGCTCGGCGCCGGCCTCGTCGGACTCGTGGCTCTCGGCGCCGCTGTCGGTGACGAGGAGCCGAAGACGGAAACCTCCTCGGTGGTGTCCACGACGAGCAGTTCGGTGGCGCCGACCACGACGACGGCGAAGCCCACCACGACGACGCCCCGGACGACCACACCGGCGCCCATCATGACCTCCGACTCGCCTGCCGTGGTGCCGTTGGTTCCCCAGGCCGGAACGACCGTCGTCGAAACGACGACGGAGTACACGCCGCCCGCGCCCGCATACACCCTGCCTGCGACGACGGAGTACACGCCGCCCCCGACGCCCGAGTACACCCCGCCGCCGGTCACGCAGTACACGCCCCCGCCGGCGCCTGCGTACACGCCGCCACCGGCTCCTGCCCAGCAATCGGGCGGAACTGTGCACGGCGGTTCGTTCTGTTCCACCCCAGGTGCCACCGGAGTTACGACCAAGGGGACTCCGATGGTGTGCGCTCCCGGCTCGGATGGCCGGGACCGTTGGCAGTCACCGAATTAGAACCACCCGTCGACGTCAGTGCACCGGCGCTCGGCGGATGCATTCTGCGCAGCCTGAGCGGAACCGGTGACAGGCCGGAAGCGCCCGTGATCGAGTGTCGAACGGATATGTCGCCCGCCGAATCCTTCGGTGGGCGATGTACCCGTGGACTCGAATTCCGCTGGAACCGAAAGGCGAACCCCGCCCGATGTCGCACGGCACCATCGAAACCCCGTACACCGCATCCGAGAACCGTTACGAGACGATTCCCTACCGGCGCTCGGGGCGGTCCGGCCTCGACCTGCCGGCCTTCTCGTTCGGGCTGTGGCAGAAGTTCGGCACCGACCATCCGTTCGAGACGCAGCGGGAGATCATCCTCCACGCCTTCGATCTGGGCATCACCCACTTCGACAACGCCGACCGGTACGGTCCGCCGCACCGTGCCGCGCAGAAGAACTTCGGCCGGATCCTCGACAAGGACCTCGCGCCCTACCGGGACGAGATCATCCTGTCGACGAAGGCCGGCAACCCGATCGGTCCCGGTCCCTACCAGAAGGGCGGGTCGCGCAAGTCGCTGCTGGGTTCGCTCGAGCACAGCCTGCGTGACCTCGGCACCGACTATGTCGACATCTTCTACAGCCACAGCCCGGACCTGTCGACGCCGCTCGAGGAGACCGTCGGGGCACTAGTCTCCGCCGTCGAGCAGGGGAAGGCCTCTACGTCGGCATCTCGAACTACCAACCGGATCGTGCGCATGAGGCCGCGACACTTCTGCGGGAAGCCGGCGTCCCACTGCTCGTCCACCAGCCGCGCTACTCGATCTTCGACCGCAGCATCGAGCAGAACGGTCTGCTCGATGTAGCCGAGCAGGACGGTTTCGGCCTAGTTGTGTATTCGCCGCTCGCACAGGGACTTCTGACGGACAAGTATCTCGAGACCATCCCGGACGGTGCGCGAGCGATGGACAGCGCGTTCCTCTCTCCGGACATGATCGACGAGACCTACCGGCAGCGCGTCACCGAACTCGACAAGCTGGCCCGGTCGCGTGGGCAGTCGCTGGCCCAGCTGGCGCTGCAGTGGGTACTCCGGCAGCCTGCCGTGACCTCGGCGCTGGTCGGCGCGAGTTCGACCTGGCAGCTCGACCACAATCTCGAGGCGCTGAGCTTCCCGCCGCTCGCCGACGACGAGCTCGCCGTCATCGACGAGTACGGCGTCCACGGCACCGGACTCGGTCTCTGACATGACCGCGGGTGCTTCGCCGGCGGTCGACGCCGT
>Ga0180215_1001789_pt1 | contig 22835 bp, 20 predicted proteins | sample eDN3rd37CBELigBY_FD_128871 | JGI IMG/M metagenome (GOLD analysis project Ga0180215, IMG submission 128871) | Enriched backyard soil microbial communities from Emeryville, California, USA - eDNA 3rd pass 37_C BE-Lig BY (version 2) (version 2) | ecosystem: Environmental > Terrestrial > Soil >... | reverse complement strand
CGGCCTGGTCACCGCGTTCACGGAAAAGGTCATCCAGCCACTCATCGACCGCATCGGCGCGGGCGGCGAACGCGAATACGGCATCCTCAAGATCCCGCTCGGTGGCGACCCGGAGCAGTTCGTAGACCTCAATGCCGTGCTGTCGGCGGCGATCAACTTCCTGATCGTCGCGGCGGTGCTGTACTTCGTGATCATGCTGCCCTACAAGAAGCTGCGTGAACGCGGCGAGGTCGAGCAGGCGCAGGACACCGAGCTGAGCATCCTGACCGAGATCCGGGATCTGTTGGCGGAGAACAGCAATGGTTCCACAGGGAAGCACGTCAGCGGCCCAGGCACCGGCCCCAGCCCCGACACCGCCACCTACACCAGCGGCGACCGCACCTCCTGAGTCACCTCTGAAAAACCGAAGACCGAAACAGAGCAGCCCCCGGAGAAATCCGGGGGCTGCTTTGTCGCCTGCAAGGCGTCAGTTCATGTTCCAGGGCTCGCCGTAGGTGGTGACCGAGTCACCGGTCGAGGCGATCAGGCGGGCGAACGGACGCAGCAGCACACCGCCGGCCGCACCGGTCACGGTGCCGTGCGCGTTGGAGACCGCCACTCCGCCTGCGGGACCCGAGACGTCGACCGAGAACGTTGCGACTTCCTGGATGCCGGGGCCGTTGCCCAGGTCGGCCGAGATCGACACACCGGGGAACAGGTTCGGGGTGATGACCGACTCGAGGCCGAAGGGCGGACCGGTGATGTCACCGTCGTCGATCAGGATGTTCGGGGTGGTGTAGCTGAAGTTGATGCCCACACCCAGCGACCACGGGAAGCCGATCTGGTAGCCGAGTTCCAGCGTGCCCTCGAACTCGTCGGCACCGGGGCCGGCCACGATGTACTTGGCGCGACCGGAGTGGAACCACTCACGGGTCAGACGGTTACGGTCCAGGGGGAACACACCATTGAGGAACGTATCCCACTGCTGCACGGTCAGAGTGCGGTCCTGACCATCGACAAGGCTGAGCTCATTGTCGAGACCCGCGTGAGAGGTGCCCGCGCTCACGAACAACCCCGCGACGGCCGCAGCCAACGCGGAAATCATCGCGATCAGCACCCGACTGATTGCCTTCATGTTCTCCCTAGCTATGTCGCCGGCGGCCCCTCGGGTCCACCGATGTTGTGGTGTAGGTGCCCGGCCCGACTACGACCGTCCACCCGGCAAGACCATTATGTGGCGCGAATTAAAAACTCCACACTCTGTTCTTACGTTCTGCTCATCGTTGACACGAGGAACATAACGGGGAGGCCACGGACCGGCAACGCAGGGGGACAAAGGCGCGTTCATGTCGCCTCGCCCGTGCGGACTTTGCTAATCGGGAACGCTCAAATGAGCGGAGGGGGTGCCGAGAATGAGCGTCGGCGGGTCGGCAATGCCGCGACGCGCCTCACGGCGACACAGGACGCGACCCGCGCCTGATGCGACGATGCCGATTTCTGGCACGCATTACCCAAAGGTGTCGCAGGTCACTCGTGGTGCGGCGGAACGTTCTGACGCAGCCAGCGATCGTGCTCGTTCTCGTCTTCTGGCGAAGCCGTGTCACGTTCGTCGGGCGCGATTTCGGGCAGCGCTTCGCCGAAGATCTTGTTAACTGTGTGACGGTTGGGCTTGTCCGGTTTTCCCATTGCGATACCTCTTTGTGATGAAGATCACACTCCAGCGTAGCGCCTGCCGCCCCGGAGGTTAACCTGCTGGTAACCCTTCCGGCGGCGGCTCGACGCACGTCTGGTGATCTTCGCCAAACATACGAAAACGGCGGCCGATGGCCGCCGAGTTCGTTGTCGTTAGATCTCCAAGCTTGATAGCTGTCCGATGATCTGCACGGCCAGCGGACCCAGCGTGGCCATACCGTCGCGCACTGCTGCGCGCGATCCGGCAATGTTCACCACCAGGGTGCTGCCCGAGATTCCGGCCAGTCCACGCGACAGTCCGGCATCGACGATGCCCGCCGCGAGACCCGACGCGCGCAGTGCCTCCGAGATCCCGAGGAGCTCACGATCCAGCAACTCTCGGGTCGCCTCGGGCGTGACGTCGCGAGGTGTGACCCCGGTACCGCCCACCGACACCACCAGATCGACGCCGCCGATCACCGCGGTGTTCAACGCGTTGCGGATCTCGACCTCGTCGGATGCCACGACCACAACGCCGTCGACCACGAACCCGGCCTCACCCAGCAGTTCGGTGACCAACGGGCCGCTGTGGTCCTCTTCGCCGTGAGCCGTGCGATCGTCGACGACGATCACGAGGGCCCGGCCGACCAACTCCCCTGGCTGTTCCATGTCTGCAACCGTATATGTGCTCGGCGACAGCGGTGCGGCCACTGTCAGGGTCACCGGCCCGCGGGTGGCGGTCAGCGTTCCCGTCGGCGGCCTCACTGCTCGGCCTTCCCCAGCGTGACGTCCACGGTCTGCGGCTTGCCTGCCTGGTCGAGGTAGGTCAGCGTGACCTTCTCACCGGGAGCCTTGGACCGCACGGCCGCCACGAGCGCGTCGGCGCTGCCGATCACGCGGTCGTCGACCTTGGTGACCACGACACCGCTAGGCAGGCCGGCCGCCGCGGCGGCACCGCCGTCGTTGACCTCGACGATCTTCGCGCCGTCACTGCTCCTGTCGTTGGCCACCTGCACACCCAGCGACGCGTGCGAGGCGACACCGTTCTGGATCAGTTCGTCGGCGATGCGCTTGGCCTGGTCCACCGGAATCGCGAAGCCGAGGCCGATCGACCCGCTCTGGGCGTTGGGCGAATCGCCGCCCATGGTCGCGATCGCCGAGTTGATGCCGACCAGTTCGCCGTTCATGTTGACCAGTGCGCCACCGGAGTTGCCCGGGTTGATCGCGGCGTCGGTCTGGATGGCGTCGAGCACGGTGTTCTGGTTACGGGTGTCACCGCCTGCGGCCACGGGCCGGTTGAGCGCGCTGACGATGCCGGTGGTGACGGTGCCCTCGAGGCCAAGCGGGGACCCGATGGCGACGACGTCCTGGCCGACGCGCAGGTTCGCCGACGAGCCCAGCGTGATCGGGGTCAGTCCGGACACGTCCTGCGCCCGCACCACGGCGATGTCGCTGCTGGGGTCGGTGCCGACGACCGTGAACGGCCGTGTGGTGCCGTCCGCGAAGGTCACCTTGGTCTGGGCGGCCGGTCCCGGACCGTCGCCCTTCGCGGCCGCGACGACGTGGTTGTTGGTGAGGATGAGCCCGTCGGCGGTCAGGATGATGCCCGAGCCCTCTTCCGACGCGCGGCCCAGATCCGTCTCGAGCTTGACCACACTCGGCACCACCTTGGCCGCGACCTGCTCGACGCTGCCTGCGGGCAGCGCGGCCGCGGGCACGGTCGGTGCCGCACCGATGGCCGGGGAGCCCAACTGCGGGCTCTCGTTGTGCACGAGCGTCGCGACGCCGCCGCCGATGCCCGCCGAAACCACCGCCACCGCAAGGGCGCCCGCGGCCAGCCCGGCCCTGGAGCGCTTCTTCGCGGGGATCGCGACGGGCTGCGCGGTGCTGGGCGCGCGATAGGGGTCATACGCCGGGCGGAAGCCCGGCTGGGTCTGATGCGTCTGAGGCGACTGGGGCGCCTGCTGGACCTGCTGGGCGTAACGCCAGTCGTACTGGGACGTCTGCTGATACGGGTCGGGGCGCCCACCCGGGTAACCGGGCGTGGCGCCGGTGCGGGGGTCCGGCTGCTGTGAGTACCTCGGGTGGTTGGTCATTTCGCTGCGGTGCTCTTCTCTTCTAAAGGGTCCTGCTGTTGTTGCGGCTGCGGCACTTCTACTTCAACCAACGAAGCTGCTGCGTAACAGGTTGCATAGCTGGGCTGAGAATCCACTTAGAGATCATTCGGACCCGTCCATGAGTTGCCCCCCGGCGCTGTTGCCTGCCTCACCTATTCGGTGGCGACAGTATGCCCGCCCCGGTCGTCGACGAACCCCTCGGCGGAGCGTGTCGCACCCGGATCGGGGATCCGCTGGCCGGGCAGCAGCATGTGGACCGAGGCGCCCGGCGGGTTGCCGCCGGGGACCGTCTCGTCGATGCGAAGCGCGCCACCGTGTTTCAGGACCACCTGCTGCACGATCGCCAGGCCCAGACCGGATCCGGGCATCGCACGCGCCGCGTCGGAGCGGTAGAACCGCTCGAACACCAGGCGCCGCTCCTCCGGCGGGATGCCGGGTCCCTGGTCGGAGACGACGATTTCGGCATGCATGTGGTCGACCTGATGCAGCCGGACGCCCACGCGTCCGCCCGGCGGACTCCACTTCGCGGCGTTGTCGAGCAGGTTGAGCACCGCGCGGCCCAGACCCTGTGCATCGCCGAACACCTGCCAGCCGATGACGTCGACATCGAACTCGATGTCGTTGCGGCGGCGGCGGACCCGTTCGAGGCTGCGGTCGATGACGTCGGCCATGTCGACGGGCTCGGGCGTGATGCCGCCCGCGTCCTCGCGGGTGAGGTCCACGAGATCGCCCACGAGCGTGGACAACTCCTCGATCTGGGCGATCACGTCGGCGCGCAGCCCGGCCATCTCGTCCTCGGGCAGCGGCGGTGCACCGGGTTCCTGCGCGGCCATCAGCAGTTCGACGTTGGTGCGCAGCGAGGTCAGCGGCGTGCGCAGTTCGTGTCCCGCGTCGGAGACCAGCCGGGCCTGGCGTTCGCGGGATTCGGCCAGCGCCCGCAACATCATGTTGAACGCCTCGGTGAGGCGCGCGAGCTCGTCGCTGCCGACCACCGGGATGGGTCGTAGGTCGTCGGTGCGGGCCACCCGTTCGGCGGCCTCGGTGAGTCTGCCGACGGGACGCAGCCCCGCTCTGGCGACGGCCCCACCGGCGATGGCGGCCACGGCGACGCCGATACCGCCGACGATCAGCAGCACCGTGCCGAGCCGTCTGAGCACTTGGACGGTCGGCGCGAGGCTCTTGGAGATCAGCAGTGAACTGCCGTTGGCCAGATGCACCGCGAGCACCCGCTGATGATTGGCCGTGCGCAGTGACATGAGCAGTTCGCCGGAGATGACGTCTTTCTCCGGTTCTCCCAGCGGCAGCGTCTGACCCTGCTGGTTGGCGGTGTAGATCGACCGGCCCGGGATCACCAGCATCGCGTTGACGTCCGAGTAGGCGGTGCCCTCGATGGCCTTGCCCGGATCGGCGGCCAGCGACCCGCTCTCGATGAGCAGCCGGGCCCGGCTGTGCAGCTGGTTGTCGAGGTCGTCGTAGAGCGCGCGCGAGACGACGGCGTACACCGCGACGGCCATCAGCACCACCACGAGCGCCACCATCGACATCGCGAGCATCATCACGCGCCAGCGCAAGGACAGTGAGCTGGTGGGGAGCGGGCCCGTGGGCCGCCAGGAGTTCGGAGGAAAGGCCATCTCGCTACGGAGGCGTTTCCCGCAGCACGTAGCCGACGCCACGCACGGTGTGGATCAGCCGCGGCTCGCCTTCTGCCTCGGTCTTGCGGCGCAGATATCCGATGTAGACCTCAAGGGCGTTGCCCGAGGTCGGGAAATCGAATCCCCACACCTCTTCCAGGATGCGGCTGCGGGTCAGCACACGCCGCGGGTTGGCGATGAGCATCTCCAGCAGCGAGAACTCGGTGCGCGTCAGGCTGATCTGCCGTCCGCCGCGCGTGACCTCGCGGGTCACCGGGTCGAGCGTCAGATCGGAGAACGTCATCTTCTGCGAGTCGCCACTGTCGTCGGAGACCGTGCGGCGCAGCAGGGCGCGCATCCGCGCCAGCAGTTCCTCGAGTGCGAACGGCTTGGGCAGGTAGTCATCGGCGCCCGCGTCCAGGCCGGCGACGCGCTCGGACACCGAGTCGCGCGCGGTGAGCACCAGGATCGGCAGGTCGTCGCCCGTGCTGCGAAGCTGCCTGCAGACCTCGAGGCCGTCGAGCCTGGGCATCATGACGTCGAGGATCAGGGCGTCCGGCCGGTTGTTGGTGATCGCGTCGAGAGCCTCGACCCCGTCCTGGGCGAGTTCGACCGAATAACCATTGAAGGAAAGCGACCGGCGCAGGGATTCGCGCACAGCGCGATCGTCGTCAACGACAAGTATGCGCACAGCCACAGTTTTGACTCACTATCTGAGAGAGGGCTGAGAGGCGCGCCGCAAATTCACCCTGTGTCTGTCGTAATCTGCCGCACATCTCTGCGATGAGACCTGACCCGGAGCACACGAAAAAGCGCTATCACAAGTGATAGCGCTTTTTGTGGTGTTGCGCGTTTCAGCGCTTGTCGAGGTCGACCAGACCCAGACGCGCGGCCTTGAGCAGGCGGCGCGGGACCTTGCGCTGCTGGCCGGCGACGCTCACGGTCACCAGACCGGGGGCCTCGGCCTTCCACTGCGCGCGCCGGCTACGGGTGTTCGCGCGCGACATTCTGCGCTTGGGCACAGCCATGACGTGCATCTCCTTGCTTAGGGTTGTTGCCGCGCGAACGTGTTCACTCGCCGACGGCGACGATTGCACTACAGAGTAACCGTTGACCTGGGTCGGCTCCAAAACGCCCGACGGAACTGGTCGGATACGCCATACGCTGGCGTGACAGGCGGCACAACCGCGGCCCGCGCCGCGGTCCGTCACAGAAATCCTTGACTCGTGACCGGTGGTACCGGATAACCTACCGGTTGGTTGGGCTCAGTCGGCGTCGACGGGAGTATGCGTGACTTCTGGTTCGGTCCGGATCGGGAACTGTTCCGGGTTCTACGGCGACCGCATGGCCGCCATGCGGGAGATGCTGACCGGGGGCGAGCTCGATTACCTCACCGGCGACTACCTCGCCGAGCTCACGATGCTGATCCTCGCGCGCGACCGCGCCAAGGATCCCGGGCGCGGCTACGCCAGGACGTTCCTGCGCCAACTCGAGGAGTCCCTCGGGCTCGCGCTGGACAAGGGCGTGAAGATCGTAGCCAACGCGGGCGGGCTCAACCCCGCGGGCCTGGCCGAGGCGGTGCGGGCGCTGGCCGGACGGCTCGGGTTGAGCGTCGCCGTCGCCCACGTCGAGGGCGACGACCTGCTTCCCCGCGCCGCCGAACTCGGCTTCTCCGAGTCCGGCGACCCGCTGGCCGCCAACGCCTATCTGGGCGCCTGGGGCATCGTCGACTGTCTGAACGCCGGCGCCGACGTCGTTGTCACGGGCCGCGTCACCGACGCCTCGGTCACCGTCGGACCCGCGGCCGCGCACTTCGGCTGGGCCCGCACCGATTACGACGCGCTCGCCGGTGCGGTGGCCGCCGGGCACGTCATCGAATGCGGGGCCCAGGCCACCGGCGGCAACTACGCGTTCTTCACCGAGATCGAGGATCTGCTGCATCCCGGCTTCCCGATCGCCGAGATCGCCGCCGACGGGTCCTCGGTGATCACCAAGCATCCCGGCACCGGCGGCCGTGTCGACGTCGGCACCGTGACCGCGCAATTGCTCTACGAGATCGGCGGCGCACGCTACGCGAACCCCGACGTCACGCTCCGTGTCGACTCGCTGCGACTCGACCCCGACGGGCCCGACCGGGTGCGCATCTCGGGCGTCGTCGGCGAGCCCCCGCCGCCGACGTACAAGGTGTCGCTCAACCGCATCGGCGGGTTCCGCAACGCGACGACGTTTGTGCTCACCGGCCTGGACATCGAGGCCAAGGCTCAGCTGGTGCGCAACCAGTTGGAGTGCGCGCTCAAGACCGAACCCGCGGAACTGGAATGGACGCTGGCGCGCACCGACCATCCCGACGCCGGCACCGAGGAGGCGGCCAGCGCACTGCTGCACTGCGTGGTGCGCGATCCTGACCCGAACACCGTCGGGCGCCAGTTCTCCTCGGCGGCCGTCGAACTCGCGTTGGCCAGCTATCCCGGCTTCACCGCCACCGCCCCGCCCGGTGACGCCCAGATCTACGGGATCTTCACGCCCGGTTACGTGGCCGCCGCCGAGGTCGCGCATGTCGCGGTGCACGCCGACGGCACCCGCGTCGCGATCCCGCCGACGTCCGAGACGCGGGAACTGGGACCGGTTCCCGAACCCGCTGTCGCGCCGCCCGACCCGGGCCCGACAGTGCGCGCGCCGCTGGGCCTGATCGCCGGGGCCCGCAGCGGCGACAAGGGCGGATCGGCCAACGTCGGGGTGTGGGTGCGCAGCGACGCGTCGTATCGGTGGCTGGTGCACACACTGACCGTCGACGTGCTGCGCGACCTGCTGCCCGAGGCCGCCGAATTGCCCGTCACACGACACGTGCTGCCCAATCTGCGGGCGCTGAACTTCGTCATCGACGACATTCTGGGGAAGGGCGTGGCCTGTCAGGCACGTTTCGACCCACAGGCGAAAGGCCTCGGTGAATGGCTGCGCAGCCGTCACCTCGACATCCCGAAGGATCTGTTGCCATGAGCATCTGGACCACCGCAGAACGCGAGGCACTGCGAAAAACCGTGCGCGCCTTCGCCGAACACGAGGTGCTTCCGCACGCCCACGAATGGGAACGCGCCGGGGAGATCCCCCGCGAACTGCACCGCAAGGCCGCGGAACTGGGTCTGCTGGGCGCGGGCTTCCCCGAGGATGCGGGCGGCAGCGGCGGGGACGGCGCCGATCCGGTGGTCATCTGCGAAGAGATGCACTACGCGGGCTCACCCGGCGGGGTGTACGCATCGCTGTTCACGTGCGGTATCGCTGTCCCCCACATGATCGCCTCGGGCGACCAGCGGCTCATCGACACCTATGTGCGGCCGACACTGCGCGGCGAGAAGATCGGCGCGTTGGCCATCACCGAACCCGGCGGCGGATCCGACGTCGGGCATCTGCGCACCCGCGCCGATCTGGACGGCGACCACTACGTCATCAACGGCGCCAAGACCTACATCACCTCGGGTGTGCGCGCCGACTACGTCGTGACCGCCGCACGCACAGGCGGCCCGGGCGCGGGCGGCGTCTCGCTGATCGTGGTGGACAAGGGCACACCGGGATTCGAGGTGACCCGCAAGCTCGACAAGATGGGTTGGCGCTCAAGCGATACCGCCGAGCTGTCCTACACCGATGTGCGGGTGCCCGTGGCCAACCTGGTGGGCAGCGAGAACACGGGGTTCGCGCAGATCGCGGCCGCGTTCGTGGCCGAACGGGTGGGCCTGGCCACGCAGGCCTACGCGGGCGCGCAGCGCTGCCTGGACCTCACCGTCGAGTGGTGCCGCAACCGGGACACGTTCGGGCGTCCACTGATCTCACGGCAGGCGGTGCAGAACACACTCGCGGGCATGGCCCGGCGCATCGACGTCGCGCGGGTGTACACGCGGCACGTGGTGGAACGACAACTCGCGGGCGAGACGAATCTGATCGCCGAGGTGTGCTTCGCCAAGAACACCGCCGTGGAGGCCGGCGAGTGGGTGGCCAACCAGGCCGTCCAATTGTTCGGCGGCATGGGCTACATGGCCGAGTCCGAGGTCGAGCGCCAGTACCGCGACATGCGCATCCTCGGCATCGGCGGCGGCACCACCGAGATCTTGACCAGCCTGGCCGCCAAGACGCTGGGGTTCCAGTCATGACTGCCCTGCACTCCACGATCGATGCCACCTCCCCCGGCTTCAACGAGGCCGCCGCGGTGATGACGGCCAAGCTCTCCGAACTCGATGCCGAACACGCCAAGGCCCTCGGGGGCGGCGGGCCCAAGTACGTCGACCGCCATCACGCGCGCGGCAAGCTCACCGCGCGTGAGCGTGTCGAACTGCTGCTCGACCCGGACTCGCCGTTCCTCGAGCTGAGCCCGCTCGCGGCGTGGGGCACCGACTTCGCCGTGGGCGCCAGCGTCGTCACCGGCATCGGCGCGGTCGAGGGCGTGGAATGCCTCATCGTCGCCAACGACCCCACCGTCAAGGGCGGCACCAGCAATCCCTGGACGCTCAAGAAGATCCTGCGCGCCAACCAGATCGCGCTGCAGAACCGGCTTCCGGTGATCTCGCTGGTGGAATCCGGCGGCGCCGATCTGCCGACGCAGAAAGAGATCTTCATCCCGGGCGGGCAGATGTTCCGCGACCTCACCCGGTTGTCGGCCGCGGGGATCCCGACCATCGCGCTGGTGTTCGGCAACTCGACGGCGGGCGGGGCGTACGTGCCCGGCATGTCCGATCACGTCGTGATGATCAGAGAACGCTCCAAGGTGTTCCTCGCCGGGCCGCCGCTTGTCAAGATGGCCACGGGTGAGGAGTCCGACGACGAGTCGCTGGGCGGCGCCGAGATGCACGCCCGCACCTCGGGTCTGGCCGACTACTTCGCGCTCGACGAACCCGACGCCATCCGCATCGGGCGGCGCATCGTGGCGCGGCTGAACTGGCGCAAGCAGGGCCCCGCCCCGGCCGAAGTGGTCGAACCGCGTTACGACGAAGAGGAACTCATCGGCATCGTGCCCGCCGACCTGCGCGTGCCGTTCGATCCGCGCGATGTCATCGCCCGTATCGTCGACGACTCAGATTTCGACGAGTTCAAACCGCTCTACGGTTCGTCGCTGGTCACCGGGTGGGCCCGGCTGTGGGGTTATCCCGTGGGCATCCTGGCCAACGCGCGCGGTGTGCTGTTCAGCGAGGAGTCGCAGAAGGCCACACAGTTCATCCAGCTGGCCAACCGCGCCGACACCCCACTGTTGTTCCTGCACAACACCACCGGCTACATGGTGGGCAAGCAGTACGAAGAGGGCGGCATGGTCAAGCACGGCTCGATGATGATCAATGCGGTGTCCAACTCGACCGTGCCGCACATCAGCCTGCTGATCGGCGCATCCTACGGCGCGGGGCACTACGGCATGTGCGGGCGCGCCTATGATCCGCGGTTCCTGTTCGCGTGGCCCAGCGCCAAGTCCGCGGTGATGGGTGGCACGCAACTCGCGGGGGTGCTGTCGATCGTGAGCCGCGCAGCGGCAGAGGCCCGCGGGCAGACGGTCGACGAGGATGCCGACGCGGCACTGCGCGCGGCCGTCGAGGCCCAGATCGAGGCCGAGTCGCTGCCGATGTTCCTGTCCGGGCGGTTGTACGACGACGGCGTGATCGATCCGCGCGACACCCGCACGGTGCTCGGAATGTGCCTGTCCGCGATCGCGAACGCACCCGTGGAGGGGACGTCGAACTTCGGCGTCTTCCGGATGTGAGGTCTAGATGCACCGATACACCGTCGAATGTGGGCCTATGACCCATTTCTCGTCGATTTCTCGAACACAAGCCCACGTTCGGCGACGGGGAGTCCGCGCATGATCACACGAGTTCTGGTGGCCAACCGGTGCGAGATCGCCCGGCGGGTGTTCGCGACCTGCCGCCGCCTGGGCATCGGCACGGTCGCGGTGTACACCGATCCCGACGCAGATCTGCCGCACGTCGCCGAGGCCGACGCTCGCGTGCGTCTGCAGGGCCGCAACGGGTACCTCGACATCGCGCAGATCATCGCCGCGGCGCAGGCATCCGGCGCCGACGCGATCCATCCCGGCTACGGATTCCTCTCGGAGAACCCCGATTTCGCGGCCGCCGTGATCGACGCGGGGCTGACGTGGGTCGGGCCGCCCGTGGCCGCGGTGAGTGCCATGGGTTCCAAGATCGAGGCCAAGAAGCTCATGGCGGCCGCGGGTGTGCCGGTGCTCACCGAACTCGACCCCGAAAGAGTGACGGCCGAACAGTTGCCGGTGCTGGTGAAGGCGTCGGCAGGTGGTGGCGGTCGCGGTATGCGGGTGGTGGGTGATCTCGCGGCGCTGCCGGACGAGGTGGCCGCGGCGCAACGAGAGGCCCAGTCGGCCTTCGGTGATCCGACCGTGTTCTGCGAGCACTACCTCGCGGCAGGTCACCACGTCGAGGTGCAGGTGCTCGCCGACGCGCACGGCACGGTGTGGACTGTCGGCGAACGTGAGTGCTCGATCCAGCGCCGCCATCAGAAGGTCATCGAGGAGGCACCGTCCCCGCTCGTCGAACGCACACCGGGCATGCGCGCCAAGCTGTTCGACGCGGCCCGCCTGGTCGCGCAGGCCATCGGGTACACCGGGGCGGGCACGGTCGAGTTCATGGCCGACGACAACGGCGATTTCTTCTTCCTGGAGATGAACACCCGGCTGCAGGTGGAACATCCGGTGACAGAGGCCACCACGGGACTCGACCTGGTCGAGTTGCAACTGCTCGTCGCCGACGGCGGCCGGTTGGACCCCGAGGCCCCGCCGACGCGCGGCGCGGCCATCGAGGCCCGCATCTACGCCGAGGATCCGGCCAAGGACTGGCAGCCCCAGGCAGGCACGTTGCACCGGTTCGATTTTCCCGAGAATGTGCGCACCGACACCGGTTTCGTCGACGGTTCGGTGGTGTCGGTCTTCTATGACTCGATGCTCGCCAAGGTCATCGCGCACGCCCCGACACGGCGACGCGCCGCAGCGGTTCTCGCGGATGCGTTGGCCCGTGCCCGGATCCACGGCGTCCGCACCAATCGGGACCTGCTGGTGAACGTCCTGCGACACCCGGCGTTTCTCGACGGCGCCACCGACACCGCGTTCTTCGACACCCACGGGCTCGACGTGCTGGCCGCTCCGCTGACCACACCCGTCGCGGCCCGGGCGTCGGCGATCGCCGCCACGTTGGCCGATGCCGCCCACAACCGCAGCGCCGCAGAGGCTTTCCTGCCCGCACCCAGCGGCTGGCGCAACCTGGCCTCGGGTTATCAGCAGCGTCGCTACCACGATGCCTCTGGTGAGGAGGTCGAGGTGCGGTACCGGTTCGCGCGCGACGGCCTGCGGCTACCCGACGACGAGAACGTCGCGTTGGTCTCGGCGACGCCGGCCCGCGTGGTGCTGGCTCTCGACGGGGTCGAGTACACGTTCGACGTTGCCCGCCACGGCGACGACGTCTTCGATGTCTTCGTCGACTCTCCGCTGGGCCCGGTGCGGTTCACCGCGATGCCCCGCTTCCCCGATCCCGGTGACGCCGTCGCGCACGGTTCGCTGTTGGCCCCCATGCCCGGCACCGTGGTCCGTGTCGGCGCCACGGTCGGCGCGAAGGTGTCCGCGGGCCAACCTCTGGTGTGGCTGGAGGCCATGAAGATGGAGCACACCGTGGCCGCGCCCAGCGACGGTGTGCTCACCGAACTCAATGTCGAACCCGGCCGGCAGGTCGATGTCGGCGAAGTCCTCGCCCGTGTGGAAGATCCCGAAGGAGAACAACGATGAGCGGTTTCGTCGAGACCGAGGAACAGCAGGCGCTGCGCCGCGCTGTCGCGGCCATGGCGGCCAACTACGGGCAGGACTATTACCTGGCGAAGGCCCGCGCCGGCCAACACACCACCGAATTGTGGAACGAGGCGGGCAAACTCGGCTTCATCGGGGTGAACCTGCCCGAGGAGTACGGCGGCGGCGGGGCAGGCATGTACGAACTCAGCCTGGTCATGGAAGAGATGGCCGCCACCGGGTGCGCCCTGCTGATGATGGTGGTCTCGCCCGCGATCAACGGCACCATCATCTCCAAGTTCGGCACCGAGGAGCAGAAGAGGCGCTGGCTTCCCGGCATCGCCGACGGGTCGATCACCATGGCATTCGCCATCACCGAACCCGACGCCGGATCCAACAGCCACCGCATCACCACCACGGCCCGCCGCGACGGTAGCGACTGGATCCTCAAGGGCCAGAAGGTGTTCATCTCCGGCATCGACCAGGCGCAGGCCGTGCTGGTGGTCGGCCGCACGGAAGATCACAAGACCGGCAATCTGAAGCCCGCGCTGTTCGTGATCCCCACCGACACCCCGGGGCTGCACTGGACGAAGATCGAGATGGAGTTGATCAGCCCGGAGAGCCAGTTCCAGGTGTTCCTCGACGACGTGCGGGTACCCGCCGATGCGCTGGTGGGTTCCGAGGACGCCGCGCTCGCCCAACTGTTCGCCGGCCTCAATCCCGAGCGCATCATGGGTGCGGCCAGTGCGGTGGGCATGGGCCGGTTCGCGATCCACAAGGCCGTCGATTACGTCAAGACCCGCCAGGTCTGGAAGGTGCCGATCGGCTCGCACCAGGGTCTGTCACATCCGCTGGCGCAGAACCACATCGAGATCGAACTCGCCAAGCTGATGATGCAGAAGGCCGCGGCACTGTACGACGCGGGTGACGATCTCGGGGCCGCCGAGGCCGCCAACATGGCCAAGTACGCCGCAGGCGAGGCCTCGGTCCGTGCGGTCGACCAGGCCGTGCAGTCCCTGGGCGGCAACGGTTTGACCAAGGAGTACGGCATCGCCGCGGCGGTCACGGCATCGAAGTTGGCGCGCATCGCACCGGTCAGTCGCGAGATGATCCTCAACTTCGTCGCGCAGACCTCACTCGGACTCCCGCGCTCATACTGATGGACACTCTCGTACGCTACGAGGTCGACGGCGCCGTCGCACGGTTGACGCTCGACTCTCCGCACAACCGCAACGCGCTCTCGACGGCGCTGGTCGAACAACTGCACGAGGGTTTCGCCCGCGCCGCGGGGCAATCCGGCGTCCGCGTGGTGGTCCTGGGGCACACCGGCGGAACATTCTGCGCGGGAGCCGATCTCAGTGAGGCAGCCGGACGCGACCCTGCGGATATCGCCGTCGACCGGGCGCGCGAGATGACCACGCTGCTGCGCGCGATCCTGGAGTTGCGCCTACCCGTGATCGGGGCTATCGACGGTCATGTGCGAGCCGGCGGTCTGGGACTGGTGGGGGCGTGCGACGTGGTGGTGGCCGGGCCCGGCAGTACATTCGCGTTGACCGAGGCACGGATCGGGGTTGCGCCGTCGATCATCTCGCTCACGCTGCTGCCCAAGATGACACCCCGCTCGGCGGGCCGCTACTTCCTCACCGGTGAGCGATTCGGCGCCGAGGAGGCCGCCGCGGTCGGCCTGGTCACGGTCGCCGCCGACGACGTCGACACGGCCGTGGCGGCACTGGCGGGTGAGATAGCCAAAGGGTCACCACAGGGCCTCGCAACGTCGAAAGCCCTGACCACCGCGGCGATCCTGCGCGATTTCGACGAGCACGCCGAGGAACTCACCCAGCAGTCCGCACGCCTGTTCGTCTCCGATGAGGCCCGCGAGGGGATGCTGGCGTTTCTACAGAAGCGGTCACCGAACTGGGCGGATTAGGTACGCAGTCCGGGATTGTTTGACTTCCCGCCGTGCGTGGGAACGCAGGTTCTGATGTCTGAGACGATCGAGCTCGAATCTGCAACGAATTTCGCCGTCACCGCCGCATGGGTCGCGGGTGCCGTCGCACTTGCCTATGGCGTCGGCCTCGGGTTGAACTGGCTGGTGCAACGCGTGGGTGGACGCAGCGCAGTGTTGCGCGACGCCGCGCAACTGACACGCAGGCCGGTGCGCGCGACGCTGATGGTGATCGCCGCCACGGTCGCCGTGCAACGGACCTCCGACGAGCAGGCGCGTTGGCGCGGCTGGCTGGATCACTCGCTGGTGATCGCTCTGATCGCCACGATCACGTGGTTGATCGCGGCGCTCGTCATGGTGGCCGAACGACAGGCGTTGACGCGATTCGCCGGCGGGGACACCGGGCTCACCGATGCAGACCTGCACCGACGCAAGGTCCGCACACAGGTCACCCTGGTCCGCCGCCTGGTGGTCGCCGTGGTGGCCGTGCTGGGTGTCGCGGCGGCGCTGATGACGTTCCCGTCGTTCAGCGATATCGGCAAGACGGTGTTCGCATCGGCCGGCGTTTTGTCGGTGGTCGCGGGCCTGGCCGCACAGACGTCGTTGGGAGCGGTGTTCGCCGGTATCCAGATCGCGTTCTCCGACGCGATCCGCGTGGGCGACGTGGTGGTCCTGGAGGACGAGTGGGGCCGCATCGAGGAGATCACGCTCACCTACGTCGTCGTCCATCTGTGGGATGAGCGCCGCCTTGTGTTGCCGTGCACGTATTTCACCACCACGCCGTTCCAGAACTGGACGCGCAACGCGACCGAACTGTTGGGCACCGTCGAACTCGACGCCGACTTCACGGTGCCGCTCGATGCCATGCGCGCCGAACTGGACCGGTTGTTGCGCGCTGACCCGCTGTGGGATCAGCGCGTCGGAGTGCTCCAGGTGACCGATGCCGTCGGCGGGCAGGTGCGGGTACGGGTACTCGTCAGCGCGCCGAACGCCGGGGCGTTGTGGGATCTGCAGTGCAACGTGCGCGAGGGTCTGGTCGAGTGGTTGCAGCGCACCAATCCCGGTGCGCTGCCGCGACAGCGCATCGAACACGAAAGCGCCCGTGACACACGGATCTCGGACACGGCCGCCGGCGGGTACGCCCAGGCCGACTCCGGTCTGTTCACCGGCAACCCGGAGGCGGAGCGACGGGGGCGGTCGTTCGACCATGCCGACGGCGATGACGCAAAGAAGACCGAGCCGGTGCCTGTCGCCGCTGGTCAGACGCAGTGTTGACAACGCCGGCGAGATCATGGGCCGCCCTGCCACGGGCAGGCACGCCGCGTCATGATCACGATCACCGATCGCCACGCCGACGGCAAGATCGCCGAGAGCTGGGCCATCTGGGACACACTCGGGATGTTGCAGCAGCTCGGGCTGGTCCCGTCGTCGTCAGGCGCCCAGCAGCCGGCCTGATCGCTCAGGGCGTCGGGGGCAGTCCGCAGCGGTTGCGAAAATCGGCCGCGGGTTGGCGGATGCGCTGAAGATCATCGCGCACAGCTGGATTCGCGTCCAGGTATCCGCGCACATTCTCCGCGATCTGATCTTTGGGTTGCCCCTTGAGGCTGGTGAAGAAGTCGTTCACATCGGGATGCTCGGTGAGATAGTTCGACGTGTCGAACGTGACACCGGACATCACCCGCGCCATTTCCGCTGCCGTGCACGGCGGCGGGACGGGGGGCGGCTGCGCAACGGCAGCCCCGGTGAATCCGAACAGCATGAGGCCGGCAAATCCGACTGCTCCCGTTGCCGTGCAGGCGATGTGGCGATTCTTCGAAGGCATGATGACTCCTTGGCTGAAGGGTGATGTTCGGTGAGTACTGGTCAACGGACCGGTCAACGGGGGCCTATGCCTCCTCCCCCTCCTGGCCGGTTCGGCCGGTTCGGACGGTCAGGACGACCTGGGTCCCAACCGATGTCGAGATCCACGTCTGTGCCGCAGTACCAGTCGTATTCGCATGGATACGGCACCACAGGAGTCGCCGCCCGTGGCACGCCGTCGGTTCCGCGCACCTCGCCCTGTGCGCAGACGGTGGCGTACCCGGACGACGTGCAGTCGGCGCGCGCGGGAGGCGGGTCGACGACGACGGTGCCGAACGGCGCCAACGCCAAGGCAAAGCCTGTGATCAGGTAGCGCTGTGTTGATCGCACGGCCCCACCACCTCCTCGGATCGGTGGGATCCCATGACCCCTATGTGGCGGAGTGTAAGCACGCGGATCAGCGCAGGATCACGTTATTGACGTTTTCGACTATTCTGTGGTTACGCGTCGCGGTGCCGTGCGCCCGGCAACAGGGGCCCGGGTTCGCCACCGGCGGGTCGCCCGGACCCGTGGGCAACACTCGGCGCATTTGCCCCCACGGGGCGCCCAGCAAACGAAATGGTACCGGAGCACCATTTGATCTTGATGCTTACATAAGTTTGCCGATGCTGCGTTTTCGAGCGCAAATGCCAGCAATTTCATTGCGAGCACTTTTGGCCGAACTTGTCCCACGCGACGTGCTCAGAACCGTCGTCGACCTGCGCATTGACGCCGTGGGCATTTTCGGTTGCAAATTTGAGATTCAGCCGAAATCGGGTTGCTACAGTGTGCGCGAACTATTTCCCGATTCACACACAAAGGCGGAGCGCTTCATGACAAAGCCAACCCCTCACCGTCTCCAGAAGGCAAAGGCTGCCGCGGTCACCACTGCCGTCGTCGCAACCACCGCCGCGCTCACCGCCGGTGTCGGTTCGGCAGCCCCGGAGGCACTGTTGGCACACAAGCGCACCATGGAGGCCGAGGTGGCGTTGACCGCCTCGGTTCCCGGCCTCCCGAACATCCCGGGGTTGGAGGATCTCGACCTCTCCGGTATCCCCAAGCTCGGTGGCGCCTACGCGGTCGGCCCGGTGTTCTGGGCCGCCGAACTGCTCGGCATCATGCCGATCGATGTCATCAAGGCCGCTGCCGGCCTGCTCGGTGGCAGCGAGGTGGCGGGTCTCGTCACCGAACTGCTCGACCTGCTCGAATTCCTCTCCCCCGTGGACCTCGGCGTCAAAGGCCCCTGGCCCAGCGATGTCTACAACGCCGTCAACAATCTCGATCCCCTGGTGAGTGGTCTGGTCGACATGATCGGGGAACCGATCCAGGCCATCCCGATCGTCGGCCCCATCGTGTGGGAGGCGATCGATGGCATCGTCGAAAAAATAATCGACACGGCACCGGTGCTGAACCAGCGGCGTGCGTTCATCTTCTCCGAAAGTCTCGGTGGACTGACCACGTCGCTCGGCTACCGCGACATGATCAAGGCCGTGCAGTCCAACGCCGCGGACTGGAAGGAAGGCGTCACCGGCCAGTGGCTGATCTTCTTCAACAACCCCAGCCGCCCCGGTGGTGGATTGTTCGCTCTCGCAACGCCTATCACCAACCTCTTCGGGCTGAATCTGTCGACCCCACCTGCGGGCAGTTACACGAACGGGGCCGCGAACGGTGGTGACATCACCAAGGTTCTCAACACCTCGATCCTCGACATCTCCTGGGCGTACAACATCCTCTCGGACGCGCCCACCACGCTGAACCCACTGGCGTGGGCCAACGCCGCTGTCGGCGCGGTGTTCCTGACGTACCTGCTCCCCAGCACCAAGCCCCAGAACAACATCCTCAGCCATGTCATCCCCGAACTGGCGCTCAGCACGATCGATGGGCTCAAGACGATCCTCGACGTCACCGGTGGCCAGAGCCTGGAGATGGTGCCCGGGTGGTCCGAGATCGTGAAGGTCGTCGAGAAACTCGACTTGCTGGGCATCGGCGTGGACGAGGTTCTCAAGGAGATCGCCAACGTCACCAAGTTCCCGGGTACGGGCAGCTACATCACCTACGATTCCGGCAACCTTCCGCTGCTTGAGCCGTTCCGGATCATCCCGCGCCTGGTGAGTCTCATTCCGGGCGTTCATATTCCGACGCCCTTGACCGACAGTGTCGAAGAGGCGCTGCGGATGATGATCAACATGGCGTACCAGGACGTCGATCCGTTGACGCTGCAGCGCCAGTACAACATGGCCGGCGATCAGGCGTACTTCTACAAGAACCCGCTCACCCCGACGCAACGCCTCGCGGCGCAGAAGCTGATTTTCAACACGCTGCTGGACGGCATCGTGGCCAATGCCCTGACACCGTCCAAGTGGACTCCGACAATCCCGGGCCTGAACCTCGCCCCGATCTTCGAGAACGACATCACGTACGCGATCTCCGCCGCGTTGACGCAGATCGTGGAAGGCATTCGTGCCGCGGTCAACCCGCTATTCGGGGCGGTCGAAACGGGGCTCAAGCCGGTCACCGATGCGCTCGACGACATCGAAGGCCAGATCACCGACGCCCTCGACAACGTGTTCGAGGTGAAGGAACCCGAGCCCACCACGAGCATCCTGGCCCGCGCCACCGAATCGGAGGACGCAAACAGCCTCGCTCCGCTCGAAGGAGCCCAGCTGCGAACGCTTTTCGTCGCCAAGGAAGACATCACTCCGGTCCCCGAGGTCACGGAAGTCGAGGGCGAAGAAACGGTCGTCGAGACGGTCGAAGAAACCAAGGACGCCAAGGACGCCGACGTTTCACCGGCACCCGAGGCCGAGGTCGTGACTCCCAAGGAGCCCACGACCACGCCCGCCGAGAAGAGCCAGACCGAGACGACGGCATCGGAGCAGACGAAGGAAGCCGCCACCGAGACGACCGCCGACGCGCAGGACGCACCCGCCAAACCGAAGAAGCCGGTGCTCAAGCGGATCACCGAGTCGTTCAGGGCCACCCCCGGCAAGCACGCCGCCGATGCCAACGACCCGGAGAAGAAGACGGTGCAGGAGACCGTCGAGAAGGTGGCCGGGGAGACCACCGACGGGACCGACACTCTGACCAAGGCTGCCGAGGACATCAAGGCCAAGTCCAAGACCCGGGCGTCCAGGACGAGCAAGAACAACAACGACGAGTCGACGACTTCCACCGCCGCGAGCAGCGAATCTGCTTCCGACGACAAGGCCGCTGCCTAGTCACACCACACACCCACCATCGGGCGCCGGTGTCCGTCTCACCCGAGACGGACACCGGCGTCTTTTGCGTCGCCACGCTCCCGGCGGGGTGACTGTCGCTTCAACGTTCGCCTTAGATGCAATGACCGGGCGACGGCAACGAGATCCGTATTTCACCGCGCAACCAAGTACGGCCGGTGACAAGCAGCACCCCACCTTCAAGATCGGTTACATAGGTCAGCTAAATCCGCTGACCAGCGACAACCTGAAGCAAAGTCGACATGCGTCAAGACCGGCTGGCTACGAGGACTCAGCTGCGGATTCAGTTGCAATCGCGCATGGATTTACGACGCCGAAAGTGAATGACAGCAACGTTCGATGGACCTTCGATCTTGTTGCTACAGTGTCTCCGCCTATAACCAAGATCACACACCTAAGGCGGAGCGCTTCATGACACGGCCAACCCCTCCTCGTCTCCAGAAGGCCAAGGCTGCCGCGGTCACCACCGCCGTCGTCGCCACCACCGCCGCGCTCACGGCCGGCGTCGGGTCGGCAGCCCCGGAGGCGTTGTTGGCGCAGAAGCGCACTGTCGAGGCCGAGGTGGCGCTCGCGGCGCTGCCCCAGCTGCCCGCCGTTCCGGATGTTGTCGGAATCTACGGAGTTGGCCCCGTGTTTTGGGCGGCCCAGCTTCTGAATCTCACGCCCACCGACATCGTATTGGCGGCGGCCGGCCTACTCGGTGGCACCGAGGTCGCCTCGGCCGTCACTGACCTGCTGGAACTCCTCGACACGATCTCCCCGGTCGAGGCCGGCATAAAGGGCCCTTTGCCGGGCGATGTGTACGACGCCGTGAACGGACTCGATTACACCGCCTCAGGCCTGTTGGACATGCTTGCCGGTCCCGTACGGCCGATCATCGGCGACTCGTTTTGGAACAGGTTAAGGAACGCGATCGACCGGGTCATCGAAAGGGCCCCCATCCTCAACCAGCGGCGCGCGATCATCTTCTCCGAGAGCCTGGGCGGTCTCACCACAGCGTTGGCCTATCGCGACATGATCAACGCGGTGCAGTCCAACAGCGACGAATGGGGGATCGGCGTCACCGGCCAATGGCTGATCTTCTTCAACAACCCGAGCCGTCCCGGTGGCGGATTATTCGCTCTCGCAACACCGTTCACGAACCTCTTGGGCCTCAACCTGTCGACTCCGCCCGCGGGCAGCTACACCAACGAAGAGGCCAACGGCGGCGATATCACCAAGGTGCTCAACACCTCGATCCTCGACATCACCTGGGCCTACAACATCTTGTCCGATGCGCCCACCACAGCGAATCCGTTGGCCTGGGCCAACGCGGCGACCGGTTCGGTCTTCCTGACCTACCTGCTGCCCAGCGACGACAACAACCTGCTCCGCCATGTCGCGCCGCGCTTGCTGCTCGGCATCGCCGACGGCGGCAAGGTATTACTCGATCCGACCGGTGGCCAGGGTCTGGAACTGCTGCCGTTCTGGGATGAGATCGTCGACCTGGCCGACGCGATCGACTTCCTGGGCTGGCTGAAGCTCAGTGACAAGCTGGAAGAGATCGCCGACCTCAGCAAGTTCCCCGGCACCGGCACCTACATCACCTATGACTCAGGCAATCTCCCGCTGCTTGAGCCGTTCCGGGTGATGCCGCATCTGCTCAATCTCATTCCGGGGACGTACATCCCGACGCCGTTGACCGACAGCATCGAAGATGCCCTCCGAATGATGGTCAACATGGGGTACCAGGATGTGGATCCCGACACGCTTGAGCGTGGCTTCGACATGGCCGATCAGCAGGCCTACTTCTACGACAACCCGTTGACCCCCACGCAGCAGCTTGCCGCGCAGCAGAAGATCTTCAATGCGCTCGTCGACGGCATCCAAGAGCACGCACTGAATCCGGCGGCTTGGACTCCCTCAATCTCCATTCCGGGTATCGATTTCCAGCCGATCGTCCAGAATGCGGACTCGGTTGCGCTCATGGCGGCGCTGCGAGATGCCTTGGAGGGCTTCCAGGATGCCGCCAATCCTGCCTTCACCGCGGTCCGAACCGGCCTCGCTCCGGTCACCAACGTGCTCGATGACATCGATGAGCAGGTCACCAAGGCCCTCGATTCTCGGTTCAAGGTGACCGAACCGAAGCCGACCGAAAGCAGCCCGCTCAACCTGAACCAGCGCTCCGCCCCGTCGATCACCAACTTCTCGTCCGATGACGCCGAACTCCGCACCATCACGGTTACCAAGGAAGACATCGAGCCTGTCGCCGAGAAGGCCGAAGAGCCCGTCGGTGACCAGGATTCGCAGAAGGACTCCGAGAAGAAGGACGCCAAGAAGCAGCCTCGGGGGCTCAAAAAGGTCACCGAGTCGTTCAAGGCCACACCGGGCAAGCATGCCCTGGACGCGAACAACCCGGTGAAGAAGTCGGTGCAGGAGACCGTCGAGAAGGTCAACGCCGGTGTCACCGACGCCGTGAAGAACCTGGAGAAGGCGGCCAAGGACGCGAAAGCCAAGGCGAAGGCCAAGGCCTCAGCGTCGAAGGACTCGGACAAGAAGTCCGGCGGCGCCGATAACGAAGCCTCCGACGACAAAGCCGCGGCCTGATAGGCACGTTCCACGCGGGGCCGGCGACCAGCGGAGCCGGCCCCGCGGGCACAT
>Ga0180215_1001787_pt1 | contig 22871 bp, 20 predicted proteins | sample eDN3rd37CBELigBY_FD_128871 | JGI IMG/M metagenome (GOLD analysis project Ga0180215, IMG submission 128871) | Enriched backyard soil microbial communities from Emeryville, California, USA - eDNA 3rd pass 37_C BE-Lig BY (version 2) (version 2) | ecosystem: Environmental > Terrestrial > Soil >... | reverse complement strand
GCGCCCGAAGGCCTTCATCTCTTTCGGATGCTTAGACTGCATAATTGAAGCCAGCATTTCATCGTCCCGGAACAACCGCGCCTTCTCCGCCATCATATATTGCTCTGTGCAGGAGTACGCCGTCCCGTCCACGGCAAACGGGCTCATCCACCATTGGCTTAAGCAGCTCTTATCGACGCTGCCGTCGCCCGGGGGCGTATGGCCCCAGAAAAATACAAACTTGAATGTCTTTCCTGCGCGATAAGCGCTTCGTAATTGCTCTATATCGTAAATCATCGCCATTCCTCCAAATTTCTTCGATACAAGCGGGATGGGCGGTGGCCCGCATTTTCGGTATAATGATCCGTTTCCGTAACGAGATCAGCCACTTTGCGCCGGAATGCGGCTTTCAGCAGCTCTTTGTCCAAAATAACCTCGTACACCTGCTGCAATTCGGTCAAGGTGAACAGCTTCGGCATCAAATGAAGCGCGATATCGGTATAATTCACTTTGCCGCGCAGCCGCTCGGCGGCGAGGGCAATAATCTTCGCATGGTCGAAAGCCAAGCCGTCATTAGATACAACCGCATAGGACGTTGCAGAAGAAGTCTCCGTCAATGTTACCGACTTCTCAACGACTGCAGACAATTCTCCATGCGCAGAGCTTAGCTTAAGCTCGTACTGCAGCTTTTTGACGTAACCATCCTCAATAAGCTCCTTCTGTTCTCTAAGCAGCCGGCAGGTTACCTTAAACCAAGCGGCGCCGGCAGCGTCATCGCCCGCCTTCAGCTGCACGGCGCTGCTGTTGATGAGCGCCATATAGCTGCAGCTCATGACCCAAGTGCGAGGATCGCGTCCGATATCGCTGAACGTATACAGCTGCTCCAAATAAACGTTGTCGACGCCAGTTTCCTCCCGCAGCTCCCTTACGGCAGCCTGCTCCGTCGTCTCGTTCGGCCGGACGAACCCGCCCGGCAGCGCCCATTTGCCTAGGAAAGGATGCCCTCCCCGCTTTATGAGCAGCACCCGCAGCTCCTTCTCCGGAAGCTTGCGGTAATTGTCTTCTTCCGCTTCCGTCACAGTGAAGATGACCATATCAGCCGCCACTGAGGGACGCTCGTAATCGTTCGCCCGATACTGCTCCATAAACTGGCCTTCCGTTAGTCCATCCCGATCCAGCATATCTGCTTACTCCCGCCTTTCTTATTGATTTCAATGCGACTCTCCGAAATAATTGGCGTAAGGCTTGAAGCGAGCCAGCACCCCTTCAACCTTGCGCATCCGCTCCTCCAAGCTCCCTCTTAACGTAATATAGGGAATCCGGCGCTCCTTCAAATCCGCGATAATCTGCTTGTGGAACACCTGCCGCTTCTGATCGCCGCTGCGATCCCACGTATCGTCGTAAGGAATATCGTCCTCGCACAGAAAGAACAGATCGTATCTTTGCGCATTTTCCAGCGCGATTCGAGTAAGCAGCTCGGGAGCTTTGCCATGGTAGTCCAGCGCGAACATGTACGTCGTAATCGCATTCGTATCGACGAATAAATAGCGGTTCGCTTCCAGCAAAGCCTTCTCCTCGCGCTCCATATGCCCTAATGCGATCTCGTCGAACGCCTCAAGGCCAATCCTTCTGTCCACTTGATGCTCCGTCCAATAGTCTCGCCCGTATTCGCTAGCGAATGCCGTCTCATATCGCCTCGCCAACGCTTCCGTAATCGTCGACTTGCCAGTTGACATCGCGCCGACGAACACAACCTTCGTAACTAAATCGCGGTATACGATATCGCTTATATATTCACGGTATTTATAAGGGTCGGAACGAACCATCGTCGCCGAGATCGGCACCGTACTGCGCGCCTCATCCACCCGTCGGTCGACCGCGCCTAGCGCGATGCTCATATGCTCCCCATAAAACTCGCTGGAATAAAAATGCGTAACCTGCTCGCCCTTCAGCAAGCCAAGAATATACTGCTCTTCGCGAATTTCATGCTCCCGGTCATTGGAATAGCCGTCCGGTCCGTCCCATGCCTCGATCACTCTAACCGTCGGATAGAGCTTGCGGATCCAATTCGCCCGAATATGAAGCGGAATCGTCATGACATCCGTCTCATAAATGACGACGATCAGCTCATCGACCTCCTGCAGCGCCGTTTCGAACATGAACTGATGCCCCTTATGCAGCGGTGCGAATTTACCCAGCGTCAGACCCAGCTTCTTCATTGCAACGCCTCCTTAGCCCCTTTGTTCCAAGTGTAATATCCGTAGACCGCATTGATTAAATAAGCGCTCCACATGACGATCATCAGCACGCCGTCCGGGCTTCCGTCCACTGTTCGAATAACCCACAACAGCACCGTAAAAATGTTCAATATGATATAGACGATCCACTGCTCCTTGAACCTTCTTACCATCAAAAAGGTCGCCACGACCGAAAGCACCGTCGTAATCGCATCAATATAGGGCGAATTTTGCTCCGGAATGAGCGACAGTCCGTACCCGAGCAACAGGCTGCCCGCGATGCAAATAGCCGCTACGAGCGCCAAATCCCCTAGATTCATCCCCCTCATAGCGAGCTTTCCGCCTTGGCGGTGCTTCTTCCACATGAAGAAGCCGATCGCGTTCATCGGGACAAAAAAGAGCAGGTTGAGCATCACTTCCCCGAACAATCCATTATTATAAGCTAAATAGGCATAACCGAACGTATTATACATGCCGAATACATAGGTCATCAGATTGCCTTTCGCAGCAAGCACCACGCATAGCACGCCTGTTATAAAAACGGTGAAGCCGAACAGCGTATCCTCCATTATAATGGTCAGCGCGACGGCAATGGCGGAGAACAGGCCCAGCCAAGCGATCTCGAATACATTCCAATTGCCCAAAGCCTTTCTCATGAGCATCTCCCCAGCTTTCTGTTCGTATAATTTTGATAATAACATTTTGTTAATATCAAAATTAACAGAAAACCGCGCCGGAATCAAGCTATTTTTTCCAGCGCGGTATCGAATTGGGCGCTTCACGCCTGCTTTTCGTCAGGGCATATGCCTGCTCTTGTTCTTGCTCATCGAGATAACAAGCCGATTTTAACGTTAAGCGCTTCGCTTATGACTGCTTTTTTAAATTTATTTTGCTGGACTTGGAGACACTCCTCGAAAAAGGCAGTTTGCTCGCTTATTTTGAGCAGCGCCGCCTTTGTCGCATCGGCAGCGAGTTTTTCGTCCCCGAGGAGAAAAAAAGCAACGGAATATCCGAATCCTTCTACCCTCTTCAATTGTTCAATTCTGCTATTCAGGCAAAGCGTTGGATGCATGACGCATACCCCATTATTCTTTTACTTTAAGATTTAATAAATGCAGTCTTCCCATTCGATACTCGGCCTCCGAATCAGGCCCGACATAAACCGCTTCCCCTGCATATAGGAGCTCTCCGTTATGAATATCCACCACGGCTGCCATTGGAACCCGGTCTTTTGTAATGAGGACATATAATCGATTATTCGCTATGCTCATGGAGTTGCCTATTTCCGTTGCGCCCATATCGCTGGCAGTAATCGCCGCCTCATTCAACACTCCCGTATTGAGATCGTAGCTGGATAACATAATCTCTTCATCTTGTTTCACAGCATACGCGAAGACATTGCCATCCAGACTGCCAACGCCCCTATCGCCGCTCTTAATCGGCAAGGCTGACAGCTCGCCTGTCCGGTAGGAATAGGCATAAAACCGTTCGCTTATCCGCTCAGATCTATAACTGTCTACTCCATTTACGGAGGTTATTTTCTCTTCATACTGTAAGAAAATAACGAAGTCGTTAGGCGCGGAGCTCGTGCTGTCTGCAATAGCATATGCCCGATAAATATGCTCATCATCGCTATTAAGGGCTAACTGCTCAAGCTTCTCAACGCTTTTTAGCTCTCCGTCGCTAAGACCAACGGCATAATGATAAATAGAGTCGGAGGACATTCTATCGGAAGGATATACAGACATTAACAAATGTATGCGGTCATCCGTAAACTGTACATCTCTAAGAAGGATGTTGTGCGGCTCCTCTATGTTCAGCTCATATTCTCTTGTTTGCTTCGTTGCTTTATCAAGAATGCTAATGCTCAGTATCGTTATTGTCGATTTTGAAGCTTCATTATAGGTTCTCGCCGTGTCTGCATAAATGAGCCTTTCCTCATCGCTATAGAAGCCGTTAGAATTGCTTCTGTTCCTCATAAACGGCCTGTGCTCCTTTACAAGCTGCCGGATATCCGAGTATCTAAAAAACCAGGGACGTGTATTTAGAATGTTATGGCGGAAATTCGTTTGTGTATATTGCGAATAGCTGCTTCCTATCTCATTTACATTCAGAGCATAGGAATAGACGCTCCCGTAATAAGAGCCTAAGAGCTCGACAGCCCTCCCTTCCTCGGGATTGCCTTGCACGGCAGCAAGACGATATTTAGGCAGATGATCGATTGCACTGTATATATAGCTTACAGCAATGCCTCCGACCGCAAACACTGCGAACACGATGGAAAATAGGTATCTCTTCAAGCTGATCCCCCCTTACACAGTTATTTTTCGGCCCAAAAGCCGAAATCCGAGCAGCAGGGAAATAACGAGCACGATTCCGCATAAGGCAGATGCAATGGCCAGTATTTCTCCCGGATAGAAGTAATAAATAGATTCGTCCAGCCCAAGAAATAAAACGGGTGACGTTACAACGAGCACACATGCTCCTACATAGAGAATGCCGTACAAAATGCCAATTCCGCGGTAGCATCTCTCCAACATAATCGCGGTGAAGATAACAAATACGGCAAGCATGCCAAGTCCATAAGCATAAAAGAATTGCTCGAAGCTTTGCGGAACCAGCACCTTTAAAGCCAAATTCGATTGAATGATTTCCGCAAAAAACGATTCAACGCGCAGCTCCGCCGGAACGATTAGATTGAATATCATGTTTTCCACTAGGAGCAAAACCATCTGGAAAGACAGCAGGCTCAATATGAATAATAGAATTGCGGTGCCTTTGGCCAAATAAATATGGCGCCTGGACGTCGGCAGCATAAGCAGACGATAGATAAACGAGGAGCGTCCCACCCAGTCTCTGTACCATATCCAAAAAACATACATGGCGATTACAGCAATACAAATCAACATCGGAATAATGAACCAAAAATTAGTGCTCGCTACCGCCCAGGCGAACGATAGCGGACTGCCCGATGCATTCTCTCCTAGGAGCTCCCTTCTAGACAGCTCACGAAGCAATGTGCTGACAAGCGCGCTAATTTGAAAGACCGCTGTGAGGGCCATTAATCCGCCCAGTATGTAACGAAAACGATAGATTTCCATATGGACAAGCTTCAAATACCGGTTCACGGCTGGTACACCTCCCGCATCACATCGGTGACAGATTTGCCTTCGCTGCTGCGCATATCCTCGCAATTGAACGACTTCCTCACGACGCCGTCCTGAAGAAGCACCGCTTTATCAATCAAATATTCCATATCATGGATCTCATGCGTGGTCAGAAGCACGCCGCGCTCCCCCATCAGCTCGCTTGCGAACACCTCTGTAATGAGCTCTTTGCTGAACATATCGATTCCTGAGAAGGGTTCATCCATCAGCACATATTCGGTATCCTGGCTAAGACCGAGCAATAAACTATACTTTGCCGCATTGCCCTTAGACAGATTGCCGATTCTCTCCTTCGGGTCCAGCTTAAAAAACTGCATCAGCTCGCACGCGCGCTCGGAGTCCCAGCTCTCATAAAATTCCTCCATAAACTGAAAGCCTTCCGACAGCTTCATCGCTAAAGGCATCGTTAGATGATCCGCGACGAAAGCCGCCTTCTCATAGACCGCCTTGCCGGTCTGCTCCCCATCAATTCGAATGGAGCCGCTATTCAAAGGGATTAAACCCATAATGGCTTTTAAAATGGTTGATTTTCCTGCGCCATTAATGCCGATGAGACAGGTGATTTGTCCTTTCTCGGCTGTAAAGGAAACGCCGCTCAGCACCTTTTTCCTCAAATAGCGCTTGTGAATATCTACTACCTCAATCATGCTTCGTCTCTCCTTCGTCCGCTCTGCTATCCATTTCTCGCATTTCACTGTACTTGCCAGACACCAATTCCAGCAGCTCTTCCAAGGGAATGTCAATATTGCGTACCGATAAGAGGAAGGCATTAACGGAATCGGCAAGCAGCTCTGACCGAATTTTCCGTAAAACCGCAGCATCGCTGGTAATTCGGCTCGGAGAATTTCCCTCTGTAATAATTAACAGCTGCTCTTCCATTTCCTTATAGGCTCTCTGTGCTGTATTCGGATTAATTTTCATTTGAGCTCCCAATTCTCTACGAGAAGGAATGACCTGTCCCGCCTGCAGCCGGCCTGTTGCGATTAGCTCCTTAAAATACCGGATAACCTGCAAATAGAGCGGATCCCGACTGTTGAAAGCGACTTCTGTCCATGCACCACTTTCTTTCATACGGTGACCTCTCATTCTTTTTTAAGTGTGTGTGTATTAAGTAGTTCATACATCTTAGATGTATTATGCACTTCATACACTTTGTTGTCAACCATTTCCTGTTTTAGAAGCAAAAGAACTTCTTGCATCCCATGATAGCGGATTGCGCAAGAAGTTCCTGCCCGTACAATATTTTAGATCAGATCTAATCCCCGAAATCAAACTGTGCTTCGATCGCCTCGCTTGCCGGCGGCAGGTCCATGCCCTTTTTCCAGACTAAAATAGCATCTTTCGGCGAACCGTAGTATACAGCTTTGATTTCAACATCCTTGTCCTTGCTTTGTTTATTAGCATTAAACTGATCAAGATCAATATTGTCATACCTATTGGCCAACCCGATGTCAGCGAATTTCTTCGATTTAATAATGGGTCGAACAGGCGTCATATATAAATTGCCGTCGCTGTTCAACTTAAAATTAATTTGATTTACATCGTACCCGTCGGTCATTTTGACATGGTAAGCGATCTTCCCGTTCTGCAAGAGGCTGACCTCCGTTATTTGAATGACATCCGCAGGCACTGTCGTTATGTTCCATCTGAACAAACCGATATAGCCTAGAACAAGCAAAGCGCAGACGGAAGCGGCAATGACAAATCCTTTCATAAAAGCTGCAGCCTTGGAGCGTTTCCAAGAGGCTTTGACGCTTTGCAGCGCGCTGCCCTCCAGCTTATTTTGTTCAATCGCTTCAAGCGGCAGGCCGATATCGGCCTTCATCCGCCCAAGCAACCACTTGCAGTCCTCGCACCCTTCAAGATGCGTCTCGACCATATCTTTCGTGGCTGCGCTGCATACTTGGTCATAATATAAGGGCAGCACGTCTTTAATAACGTCGCAAGGTATTTTCGTCATCGCTCTTCCCCCATTAACAGATCTTGAATTTTGTTTCGCGCCCGATGATAGGTCACTCTCGCCCAGCTCTCCGTCTTCCCAAAAATTTGGCTAATATGGCTAAAAGGCAGCTCGCCGAAAACGCGCAGCATGAATACCTCTTTGTAAGGATCATCCAAGCTGTGCACAAGCTTATGTATGCGCAGCGCCTCCGCTTTGTCGGCGAAGCTCTTTTCCATATCAAACCCGCTGGCTTCCTCCTGCCTCTCGTCATGCACGAACCGCTTTTGCGAGTTTAGGTAGGAAAAATAGCTATTCTTTGCGATTTGACACAGCCAGACGCTTAGCTTGCAGGTGCCTTTGAACTGCTCCATATTTTTTATCGCTTTAAAAAAGGTTTCCTGCGTAATTTCCTCCGCAATCTGCTCGTTGCGGCTGAGCGACAGCACAAATAAATACACATCCTGAAAATGCTGCTTATAGATTGCATCCAAATCGGCCACTCGTTCACCACCTTACATGAATAAGACTGAACAACCGTGAATTCGTTACAAAAAATAAGGACACCTGTTGAGGTGCCCTTGAGGATGTCGAGAAATCTCCAAATTTTTCGGATGAATCCGATCGAAGCTAACAGCCTGAAAATGGATGCAGATGTACATCCTTATTTGTGACAGATGGGCGATTCGGATGAAAAAGATACGATAATGCAGGAATTTGCTCACAACATGCTCGATTCTTATCCCTAAAGCGGAAAGGCCTGCACAAACGCAGGCTTTCCTGTGCATCTACTTGAAATATTCAAAAAAGCCTGTACTTACGCATCTTTTTTGTGGCAATGCCGCTTTCTTATCGACGCTTTGTCCTATTCATTTATTATAATCAATAGTCACTATCCATACCATTCGTTTAAGCTAAAGAATAATAATTACGGGTCAGCCTGATCTTCGTCAGCCTCGTTTTCACTTGCTGAAGCTTCTGCCAAGTCGCTTCTCCCGCTTCGAATGGCCTCCTTGAGCCTGCCTTCATGCCGCGCAAGAAGCTCCGCCGCTTCCTCGGCATTCACGCCGGTCTCCAATATGAGAATGGCCGTCTTCACATGCATCCCGGCTGCTTTCAGCGCTTCCGCAGCCTGCTCCTCGGGCGCGCCGGTCACCTCGCAGACGATGCGCATCGCGCGATCGTAAAGCTTGCTATTGCTGGCCTTCAGATCGACCATTAAGTTGTTGTATACCTTGCCGAGCTTAATCATAACGCCTGTCGTCAGCATGTTCAGCACCAGCTTCTGCGCGGTTCCGCTTTTCAGGCGGGTTGAGCCGGAAATGATCTCGGGCCCGACGACAGGCGCGATGCAAACATCGCATATAGCGGAAAGCTTGGAGTTGTCGTTCGTCACAATACCTACCGTTCCCGCTCCGACAGCCTTCGCTTGCGTAATCGCGCCAAGCACATAGGGAGTCGATCCGCTGGCGGTAATGCCAACGACCACATCGCTCGCGGTAACGCCCTTCTCGCGTATGAGAAGCGCTCCGCTCTCGGTGTCGTCCTCGCAGCCTTCAATCGCGGTTCGAAGAGCGGTATCTCCGCCGGCGATATACGCCTGAACGAGCTCCGGGCTCGTTCCGTACGTTGGCGGGCATTCGCTGGCATCCAGCACGCCGAGCCTGCCCGAGGAGCCTGCTCCTACGTAGAACATGCGCCCGCCCTTTTTAAGCGATGCGTATATTAAATCCACCGCGGCTGCGATCGAATCGATCTCCTGACGTACCGATGACGCGACAAGCTGATCCTCGTCGTTCATAATGAGCAGCATATCGCGCGTATCTTTCTCGTCAATTAATGAGGACGCAGGATTGTTCATTTCTGTTGTTAATTTCGAAAAGTATGAGATCATCGTTCATCCATCCTTTTGAGCGCGTATTTTTAACCTTTAACCGAGCCGACCGTTAATCCGGCGACAAAAAAGCGCTGCAGCAAAGGATACAGGATGATAATAGGCAGCGTCGAGGTTATAATAACGGCTGATTTAATAGACATCGCAATGGTGCTCTTATCTGCCGCTCCCGCCCCGTCTCCCACCATGGCCGTTCCATTGACAATGTTGCGCAGAAACAGCATAACCGGATACTGATCTGTGTTCAGATAGATTAAGCCGTTAAACCAGTCATTCCAGAAAAACACGGCGGTGAACAGACCGATCGTAGCCAATGCCGGCGTAGACAGAGGCAAAATGACACGACGCAAAATGCCGAAATAGTGCAGGCCGTCAATAATGGCCGCCTCTTCGATTTCCGTTGGTATCGCCCGCAGGAAATTAATGAGAATGATCAGATTGAACTGATTAATCGCAAAAGGCAGCAGCATGGCCCATACCGTGCCCGTCAGATGCAGATTCGAAATGAGCAAATAAGTCGGAATGAGCCCTCCGGAGAAAAACATCGAGAATACGATCAGCATCATGACGAGCTTATGTCCCTTAAGAAACCGCTTGGACATGGCGTAGGCGAACAAGGTTGTCATGAACAAAGAGATGAACGTGCCTGCTGCCGTGTAGAAGATCGTATTGCCATAATATTTGAAAAAGTTCGGATACGTAAAAATTTGGTTATAGGCTTCAAAGTTGATTCCGACCGGAACCAATGAGACCTTATTGTTAATTATCGCCTCCGGGCTAGACAGGGAAAGCGCCAGCATGTAGATAAAGGGGATAAAACAGAGCAGAACAACCAGAATCATGAAAGCGTAAATGAGCACGTCGGCAAACGTCAGAGGACGAAACTTTCGATGTGTGTGCATGGATCTGCTGCTCCTTTCCGGTTTAATAAATGCTTTCTCCCGACATTTTTCTACTCAGCCAATTGGTGGTGGAGACCAGTATGACGCCTACGATACCGCTGAAGAGTCCGATCGCAGTGGCATACGAGTAATTCTGATTGGCGAGGCCGGTTCGGTACACAAGCGTATCGATAATATCGCTCACCATGGCATTTGAAGGCGTGTAGAGCAGCAGCACCTTTTCAAAGCCGAGACTTAGAAGCGATCCGACATTCAAAATGAGCATGACCATTATGGTCGACATAATCGATGGAATCGTGACATAGATAACCTTCTGGAACCGGCTCGCTCCGTCTATGTCCGCCGCTTCGAACAGCTCGCGATTTACGCCGGCGATTGCCGCCAAATAGATGATGGCGGTCCAGCCCGTATACTGCCAGGTCTCGCTTAATATATAGATCGGCCTGAAATACTGCGGCTCATTAACGAAATAAATCGGCTCCATGCCAAACAGCGCGCCAAGCAAACGGTTCAACATGCCGGAGCTTGGGGACAGCAGCTCGCCCAAAATCGCGATGACGACTACCGTAGAAATGAAGCGCGGCATGTAGGATATCGTTTGAACGAATTTTTTGAACCGCTGCGCGCGCACTTCATTCAGCAGCAGGGCGAAAATAATCGGAATCGGAAAATTGATCAGAATGTTGCCGAAGGAAAGGATAAGCGTGTTGCCGAACGCCCGCCAGAAGGCCGGGTCCTGCATAAAACGTTCAAAATAGGCGAGCCCTACCCATTCCGTTCCATAGGGCCCCATGCCGGGCCTGTAACGCCGAAAAGCCAAAACATTGCCGATAAGCGGCGCGTATTTAAACAGTAAAAAATGGATGAGCGGCAGCACCATCATTACGTACAGCTGCCAATAGCGGCGAAAGTGACGCCTCCCAGGCCGTGGAGTATAGTCTTGTAGTGAGGGCTTGGATGCAATCGTCGTTTCTGTCATTTTTATCACCTTCTTCACAAGGTTGAAAAGCAGCCGGGACGTACATTCCTTGAAGAGCAAAGACCTGCCGTGAAAATGTCGGTCAACCTGTGACCCTATTTTCCTAGCAGGCCTTTATTCAAGTCATTTGCATCGGAAATTACGGAGTATGTTTTATTTCAAATTGTCGTTGTAAAGCTGGGTGAAGCGTTCGATATTCAACGCTTTCATTTCTTTCACATATTGATCCCAATCCTTATCCAGACTCTTCTTGCCTGTCAGGAAGCCGTCAGCCCATACTTCGAATGCATCAAGCAGCGGAGACTGCAGGGAGCTCGCTTCTTCGGCAATCATATCGTCAAACATCGGCGTCGGCGGAATGCTTTGAATCGCATTGTCCATAGCTGCTACAACGGCATTGATCTGCCCGTAATTTTCATCGTATTTGGTCATTTCGCGAGCGTTGACCCATACCATTTGCGTTACGTCGGAGCCTGCGCCGTATTCGAGCTGCATCGATTTGTAAATGCCGTTAGGAGAGTTAACGATGCTGTCAGCGTACTTAATGGTATTACCGTCCATCGTGTAGGTTACGCCTTCAACGCCAAGGCAGAATAGCTTAGCGCCTTCTTCGGAGAAGAAGATTTCGTCGATCGTACGCACCAGACGTTCAAAGTCAGGACGATCCGCCGTTTTCTTAGGGAACAGGATGCCGGAGCCTGTGCTGCTCTTCGGCTGATGATGCGCTCCCGCAGGACCTGCGAGCGGCGGATACATCTGCAAGTCGAATCCAGCTTCTGTCGACGCGCTTTCCACGCCGCCGATTTGGTCGTAATAAGCATAAGTTGCGAATGATTTGCCTGTTGCAAGCTTCTGGGACCACTTGTCGCCATCGATCGGGTCGGCCATCTCTGGATCGAGCAGCCCTTCCGCGTAAAGCTTGGAGAAGAACGTCATATACTCTTTGTATTGGTCGCTGATTGCGCCAGGGAAATAAGTTCCGTTCGTGTAATCCCAGCTCAGCGTGTTCGTTCCGGATGCGCCGTTCTTGCCGACGCTGACGCCGAACGAAGGCATTGTCATCCGATAGAGAACGCGAGGGCCGGCAAGTATCGTCAACGGGTAGCTGTCCGGATTTTCTTCCTTGAATTTCTTCAGCACGGTGTAGAGGTCGTCGAATGTTTTAGGTGCTTGAAGCTGATATTTATCCAGTAAATCCTGTCTCAAAATAAGGCCGCCGTCATAGAACGGCTTGTCGTATAGCGAAGGCAGGTAATAGCGTTTGCCGTCCTTCAAGTTAAGACTCGCCACTTGCTCCTCCAGGCCAAATTCCTTGACCCGCGCGTTGAAGTTCGGCGTCCAGTCGGCATAATCGCTAATCGGAACGATCGCGCCGTTCAAAGCGAGGGACGCGTTCTCCCCTTTTGTAGACTGATACAAAATAACGTCTGGCGCGTTGTTCAGAGTGTTAAGCGCGAGAGAAACCTTAGTCTGATAATCGGCAATCGGAATAATTTCGAATTTGATATCTACGTTGTAGCGTTTTTTGAGTTCTTGGATAACTAGCCAATCTTCCTTGAAAGGCAGCGTGGCATTGTCGGAATAGAACATCGTAATTTTAAGCGGTTCTTCTGGCTTGTCTGTTGCTGCTGGGGCTTGCGTGCTGTTGTTCGGGCTTGATGTCGGTGAGTTGGTTGGCTTATTGCCGTTGTTCGAGCTGCATGCGGAGAGAATAAGCGTTGCTACCATGACCATAACGAGGGAAAATAAAGCCGTTTTTTTCTTCAACATACTTGAAATGACCTCCCTGATTCTTGAATGAAACGCTGGTGAAGCGAAACAACAGTATCCGGTGGGTTACTCTAAGCTGACTGAGAAAGCGATTACAACTGCCTTATATAGCCATATCTATGATGTTAGGGTGAATAATATCATTTTTTTATTTCAATTGTCAATTATATTTTTGAAATTTTATTTCAGACTTGCCTATTATTAAAAAAGTTGAACAAGGCGCCAAAATAGCGCTTTTTTCGTCTGGCTGAACATGAAAAAGCCCGTAATCACAACGGATTACGGACATTCTGTCGAAAACCACCTCATTTTATCGGAAGGCATAAATGAATCTATTCGCGGCTAACAGCCTGAAGTCGGCGCTTTCCCGATAGTCTGAGATCAGCATTTCCTTGAATTCGACGTTTTCTCGACAGTCTGAAAATTGATGCAAAAGTACATCTTTAGTTTGTGAAAAATGAGTCATCGGACGAAAAAGATTCGATAATACAGGAATTCGTACGTTAAATACTCCATTCATAGCATTTCAGTCGAAAAGCCTGCACCTACGCAGGCTTTCCTGTATATCAGCTTAATATATATATTCAAAAAAAACTGCACTTACGCATCTTTTTTGGGCACTGCCGCCTGCTCTTCAAAGTCCCTAGCCGGCTATGTCATTTTTTATTAGCGGCTTCCTGCGAGCGGTCGTCAAGAAGAAAATCGACAAAATGAGACTAATGCTGCCAAAGACGACACCCATCAGCTGCAAGCCGATAAAATCGAGCATCGCTCCTGCCGACAGCAGCACGACCTGGAATACGACCGTATCCAGCATGTTGCGGAAGGAGAAGAAGCGCCCGTGATATTCCTTCGGCAAATCCGTTTGGAAAATCGTCATGACCGTCGGGAAGAAGCAGCCAACGCTGAATCCGAACGCGGCAAACGTCATGACCGGCATCCACGCAATATTGGCCAGCGCCAGCGTCATATCGAGGATGCACATGATGAAGGCAAACCCGAACAGCAGCGCAACCGGCTTGATCCGATCCGAAATCCGCTTCACCAGAAACGCGCCGAGCATAAAACCGATGCCTTCAAACGTATAGATAAGGCCGGATAGGCTGGCTTTATTATGCATCTCGACAATATTGATAATCATCAGGTTAAAGGAGCCTAAAAATAAGGTTGGAATGATTGTTAAGCACAGCGCTGTCAGCACCATCGGATATTTTTTAACAATCGGCCATACTTCCATAAAGCTTGCGTTTTGCTTGCTCTTAACCTCCGCCTTCTCCTCTGGCAACTGGAACGCCAGGAGGACGAGAAGCATCACGAAATACATGACAATCGAGATGACGTACAGCCAGATTACATCGACATAAGTGAGCAGCATGCCTGCTGCGGCAGTGCCTATGACGCGGCTAACCGTTCGAACGTTCATATGCCAGGCGTTCAGGCTCAGCAGCTCCGACGGCTTGACTGCCAACGGAATAACCGCCTGAATCGCAGGCATGAAGAACGCTGCCGAAATTTGCAATACGATTAAAAATAAAATCATCCATACGACCGAATTCGTATAAATGGCGACAAACATCAGCATTACGCTTAGGACGCGGCCGACTTGCGACCAGATTAATACTTTCTTCTTGGGCAATTGGTCAATCATTTTGCCTGCAAGCGGGCCTGCTAGCAGACCTGCCAGCATGCCTGCCGTCAAAATAAGCGACTTATGAAAATCGGACGGCACAATGCTTTGCATAAACGTCAAATTGCCGATAATGCCCGCCCACAAGCCTAATCCAACGACAAATTCACTGACTAGAATGACCCATACGTTTCTATTGTTCCACATTTCTTTTCTCTTTTCTTCGACATAATGTAAGACTAAGCTGCAAAATCTATTATGACATAGATGACGTAGATGATCATCTACTTCACTGGTATGGTAAAGGATACCGTTGTCCCTTGGCCAAGCTCGCTGGTTATCGACAGCCCTTGGCCGTACAGTTGAATCAAGCGCCTGTTCGTGTTGGCTATGCCAATGCCGCCCCTCTCCTTCATAGCGGGATTGAGCAGGCGCACGACCGTTTCCGAAGTCATGCCGATGCCGTTATCGATGACTTCGATGAGAATGCCGCGGTGCTGGCGAACGACTCGAAGACGGACAATCCCGCCAAGCGTACTGCCCATAAGGCCGTGCTTCACCGCGTTCTCAATCAGCGGCTGAATGGATAACGGCGGCAGCATCAGACGTATACCGGTATCTACTTCCCATACGACCGAGAGCTTATCCTTGAAACGCTCTTTCTCGATGTACAGGTAAGCCTCAACCAGCTCCAGCTCATGGGACAGCTCGACCGTCTCCCCTGTATTCAAATAATCGAAGCTTATTCGCAAGAAGGAAGTAAACGCGTCTCCCAGCTTGCGCATCTTGCCCGTATCGATCTCGCTAAGCACCATCAGCGAATTGAGCGTATTGAACAAGAAGTGCGGCTGAATTTGCGCCTGCAAATAAGCGGCTTCTATCCGCAGCCGGTCATGAATCGACTGCTTGAGCATAATTAACGCTCTTATCCGGTATTTAAGTTCAAGAGCGTCTGCAGGCTTGGTGACATAATCATTCGCTCCGGCCAAAAAGCCAGTATAAATGTCAGCGGGCTGACTGCGCGCGGTCATGAGCAGCACCGGCAATTCCGATACGGAATACCGCTCTCTCACCCGCTGCGTCAATTCATAGCCGGACATTCCCGGCATCATGACGTCGGCAATGAGCAGATCCCACTGCTGCGTCTCCAGCAGATCTAACGTCTCTTCCGCCGAGCAAGCCGTCGTCACACGGTATGGCTCCGCAGAAAGAATGCCTGTGAGCACCTTCAAATTGATCGGATCGTCATCCACTGCCAATATATGAATGGGGCTCTCCAACAGCAGCGGAGGCATTCCCTCAAGGGCGTCCCAGCCCGGCAGCGCCTTATCCTTATCCGGCAGCTCAAAGCCGCCAGCCGCTTGAATCGCTGCAGCAGCTTCCCGCTCGTACAGCGAGGCTGCTGGCTGCAGCGAAGAAGACGGCGCGGAAGCAAGCGGCAGCTCAAAGCGGAACGCCGAGCCTTCGCCGAGCTTGGAATCGACGGCTAGCGTGCCTCCGTGCAGCTCGACGAGCTGCTTGCAAATGCTTAGGCCGAGCCCAATCCCTCTTCCATCGCTTATACCGTATGCCCCTTGCGCATAGGGCATAAAAATTCGCGCTTGCGTCTCTTCGTCCATTCCGGCACCGGTATCGGCAACAATAATCTCTGCCTGCTCGTCCCGAATTTCGGCGGAAACGGTGATCGTTCCCTTTTCCGTATATTTGAGCGCATTATGCAGCAGATTGTACATTACTTGCACGAACCTCTTCTCGTCAGCCATGACGAAAGGAGTCGATTCCGCGATGTTCATCTGCAGCTTAATCGGTTTGCCTTCCGCCATATGACTCAGCATAGCCAATACGCCGGGAACGACTGCTTGAACCTGCAACGGCTCAAGCCTTAGGGCGATGCGCTGCTCCCGAAGCTGCGCGATGTCGAGCAGGTCGTCAAGCAGATAGGACATCCGCCGGCTAATGGTGCCAAGCAGCTCCATCTCTTTGCGGCTGCTCTCCTCAAGCCTCCCTTTCTCTCTGGCGTAAATATTGTCCGTTATATTCATAATGCCGTGCAGCGGCGTACGCAATTCGTGCGAGGTGTTCGCAAGAAATTGGTCTTTCATTTTGTCCGCAGTCTTCAGCCGCTCATATAGTTCGCCAATTTCATTCGCGTTGCGCAAATATTTTTTAAACCAGTACACGGAAAATACAGTTACGGCGATTACGAGATCGACTGGATAATAGACACTCGTTATATCCACGAACGACTCTGCGATGCTCCATGCCAAATTGGATATGATAGCGGCCGCTGTAAACAGCAGCAGAATGACATCCTTGTCGGTCTTATTCTTAAACGCTATCGTTACCGCCGTCCAAATAAACCAGACGTACGAAATCAAATAAATCGCGAGGAAGATCTTCAAATCTACTATGCCATTCACGACTGAAGCAGGCGCGGCCATAATAACTGCCGTCAGGCACGCGAGTATGGCGACATAAGACTGAACGCCTTTGCTGCGCGCAGGAGCTTCGGCAAACTTCCGGTAGACAAGAAGTATAAATAAATTTTGCCACAGCAGCGTGACCGTTCTAATCTTAATAGCCCAGGTATAATTGGCGGGCAACCACAGCAAAAGCGCCTTATCATGACCGCTGAATACCGCGATGCCGACTGACAAATAGATCAGGCCCGTAATTAACAGCGACCGATCCTTAGGCCTATACAAATAAATGATGCAAGCATACAAGCCATGCAGCAGCATAATCATGACGGTCATTAACTGGAATCCTATCGAATACCAGCTCATCGCATCCACCGCCGTTTGCGAGCCAAACCGCACGGAGCGCATAATCCCTCCCGAGAAGGGCGAGTCGTAATTGGCCACGCGGAGCAGCAGCTCGAGCTCTGTCGCGCCATTCTCCGAATAGGAAAGCTTGGTAGACACGTTGCTAGGCTGATAGGCTGCCGCTGCAACTGAGACGCTGCCGGCTCCGCCCAAAATGACGCCATTGACTTCTGCTTCGAAGGAAGCTTGAATGCCCTTGATCCAGAAAGCGACAGGCTGCTTAAGCGGATCGACTAAAAGGCGCAGACGATAGGTTCCATACCCGTTGGAGGAATCGGAATGAAGCTTCAACGCTTCCTGCCATTCGCCCGGCACCGAAATGCCGCGGGCTTCGAGCCCCACTGTTTGAATTTGCCCGCTAGTCGGCAATTGGCCGGGATAGAACTCCCATTGTCCGTCTAACGTTAGCGGCGATGACGTATCATCGAGATCCAATCCCCTCAGGTCGACGATTCCATCGACTGCACGGTACGCTTTCTCTATCGGAAAAATTTCAGACCAAGCCCATCTCAGCCCAAATAATACGGATAGGATCAGCAAAATAAAAACGAAGTACCGATAAGGAATAAAGGACTGGCATAGCCGTTTCATCATCTGTATGCCAAAGACCTCCAATGCTCGTACCAGCCTGCAATATGATCGCTGACCGGCAGCTCCAGCTCGCCTTCAACCTTCGCCTTAAGAAGCGCGTATTGTTCTTCGACAGCAGGCTTATTATCCATCGCATGATAAAGCTTCATCATTGAGAAATAGCTATCTTCCTCATCCGGAGACATAAGCTGGATTTGCCGGTTCACTTGGACGGCTTTATCCAGCATTGCTTCCTTCACATAAAACTCGCTTACCATGTTCATGTGATACAGCCATAGCAGCCGCAAGCGTTCCCGTTCATGCTCTGCCCAAATATATTCATAGTGCCTGAGATATTCGCCCTCGTACATGCTCAGCACGCGTTCATAGTCATCCACGGTGCTTGCATCAACAATGCCTAATTGCTTTAATTCGTATTCCCATACGTCCGCGTCCACGCGCGCTTCTCCGATATCAAGCCGGTACCCTGCTTCTTCTCCCCCGGAATCAACGGAAATCATGTCCATCTTATATGTTTTTAAGGATTGGCGAATATGGTAAATGGTTGTATAAAGGCTCTGTACTGCCTTTGTCTCCTCGGCGTCCGGCCATAGCATTTCAAGAAGAACGCTGCGGTTTATCGTCCGGGCCCGATGATGAAGCAAATAAATGAACAATTCTTGCGCTCTGCTCGTCCGCCACTTCACCATTTGCGGGCTCATGCCGGGCAGCTTGAAGCGGATATGATTAAAACAGCAAATTAATGGCGAATTCGTTTCCTTCTGTTCCAGCGATTGTTTAAAATCCAGCTTCTCTCTTATGCGCAGGATGGTTTTATTTAAACGTTTCATTTGTATAGGCTTCATAATATAATCCAAGGCATAAAGCTCAAAAGCCCGTACCGCATACTGATCATAGCTGGTCACGAAAACAATTTCGACACCGGGAACGACGGCCTGTAATTGCCTGCCTAGCTTCAATCCGTCTACCTCGGGCATATGAATGTCCAGAAACACGACATCAGGGCGATGCGCCAAGGCGCCGGCAATAGCCTCCTTCGGATTCGAGTAAGCAGCCGGAATATCGATATCGCTTATTTCACTTTCGAGTGCTTTTTGAAGCCCAATCAGCGCTAGTGGCTCGTCATCAACCAATATGGCTTTCACCCGAGCATCCTCCTTCAAGGCATGTTCTTGATGTATCCCAGTCTAAACATTGTATCACCGCTGTATAAGTTTTTGGTAGAGTATGGTTATTGTCAAATAAAAAACCTCCAAGACTAGGTCCTGAAGGCATAATATTTATGCTATTGCTGCAATGACTGCAGATGCTTCTCGAGACGGTCCCATGTTTCCGCAACGCCCTGCTCCACGCCCATCTTCAATACCGCATTAAGCGCTTCTTCCGTTTCATATCGCGACCGGCTGACGAGCTTCGTCTTGCCCTCGTATTCTTGGAAAATGGTCGTTACCGTACTTGCCGGCATTCCCTCCGCCTCGTTGCCCTCGGCATCAGAGAAGTAGTCGACAAAGACGATCTTCTCCGGCGCTTCAATTTCCTGGTATACCGCTTTGCCCCAGGATTCGAATCCGTAATATTCGGCTTGATTCTCATCGGTGCATTTCATGCAATAATGCCATATTCCGCCGGGACGAAAATCGATATTGCAGACTGTCAGCGTCCAGCCGTGAGTTCCCCACCAATGCTTCAAATGCTCCGCCTCGGAAAACACTTTGAATACCAGCTCGCGCGGAGCGTCAAACACGCGCTCCAGAACAATCTCCTGTCCCTCTACCCTTGAAATCATTTTGGCAGACATTGAACATCCTCCTAAGATTCATTTTTTGTCAGTTCTTCCGACTGCAGCTTATGCAAATAATGATCCAGATTGTCGAGTCGTTCTTCCCAGATGTCGCGGTATGTGTCAAGCCAAGCGTTAAGCGCAAGAAACGGTTCCGGCCGAAGCCGGCAAATTCGCCGATTGGCAGCCGGCTGCACGTCGACAAGCCCCGCTTCATGAAGCACGCGGATATGCTTGGAGGCTTGCGGCTGAAGAAGGCCGAGCCGTTCGGCAATTTCACCTACGGTGAGAGGGCCGCTGCGCAAAAGCTCAATCATGTTGAGTCGGTTGGGCTCAGCAAGCGCGTTCAATGTTGTGGTCATATTGACGCCCATTTATTTCCTTACTCCTTTTTACCAAAGTATAACGGACCACAATATTCCTGTCAAAGAATATTCTATTTGAGGAATATTTAAAGCGTTTCGTTAACCCCGCATATGCCAAATAACCAATCCGCAGCATGAAATTACGCGAATTGGCTATTAGTTTTTTCCGTTTATATCAGGCTTCTTCCTCTTATTCAGGCGTACGAATAACTTGTGTTGAGCTTGTGCTATTTGTGGCTAGGCTTTTTGAGAAACAGAGACAATACGAAATTAATAATGGCAAATACTAATCCGATCGTGAATACGAGTGTCGATCCCGAGGCCGCCGCCCTAGCCGCATCGTTCGCAACGTCCGCCAAGTAACTGCTCTGTCTGGCCGACATAATGGACACCATAACCGCAATGCCAATTGCGCCGGCCACCTGCTGAACCGTTTGCGTTAATGCGATGCCGTCGGGGTAGTACTGCTTCGGAAGCGAATTGAGCGTATTCGTCTGTACCGATGCAAGCACCATCCCGATGCCCAGCATCATAATAATATGAGTCAGCACAATCATCCACAGGGAGGTGCCGGTGCCGAACTGCGAATAAATGACATAGCCGATTATAACGAGCAGCGTCCCCGGCGTAATGATCGCCCTCGGGCCGTATTTGTCGAACAAGCGGCCGATAACCGGAGCCAATACGCAGTTAAGCAGGCTGCCCGGCAGCAGGACGAGCCCCGTCGTAAAAGAAGCGATTAATAGCGCCATTTGCATATACATCGGCAGGATAACAAGCAATGAAAGCATATTAAAGAAGGTAATAAAGCTCATAAAGACGCCAAGAACGAACAGCGGATATTTAAATGCTTTCAGATTGAGCATTGGATTGCTCATTTTTGTCTGACGAACCGCAAATATAACGATGCCGATCAAGCCGATGAGGATAGATGCAGCTACCGTCGCGCTTGTCCACCCGGTTTCTCCTCCGGCGCTAACGCCGTAAACGATACCGCCAAAGCCGATCGTCGAAAGAATGACCGACCGCGCATCGATCGATACGCTGCGCACTTCATTCACATTCGGAAGGTGCATGAGCCCCATAATGAAAGATAACAATAGGAACGGGATTGTAAACCAAAAAATCCAATGCCACGATAACGTGTCCAAAATAAGTCCCGCCAATGTCGGGCCCAGTGCCGGGCCGGCCAGCATGACCAAGCCCATGACTCCCATAGCGCCGCCGCGTTTATTTGGGGGAAATATCGTAAAAATTACGTTTTGCGTCAGCGGCAAATTAATCGCAAGCCCCGCCGCTTGAATAACGCGGCCCGCCAATAAAACGCCAAATACAGGCGCTGACGCCGCTAATACGGTACCGATAATCGACAGCAAGATCGAGGTAATGAACATTTGGCGCGTAGTGAATTTCTGCATCAAAATGCCTGTCACCGGAACTAAAATGCCTAAGGTTAAAAAGTAGCCTGTCGCCAGCCACTGAACGGTCGTCGGGTTGACCTCGAAAATTTGGCCTAATTGGCCCAAAGCAATGTTTAAAGCCGTTTCGCTAAATAGCCCAACAAAGCCTGCTACGAAAAGAGCGGCCATAATCGGGCCTGTTTTTACTTGTTGATTCACTTGTTAAAACTCCTTCAATAAATTGGGCATGACGCCCGAAATGATTTTAAGCGGTTCTGTCGACTTTTGCGTCAAGCAGAGCATCATTCCGCCTTCAATAGACGCAGTCATCATGAGCGAAACGGATTTGGCCTTTTCGCCGGAAAAGCCGTCCTTGACCAAGCTGTCATAATAAATGTCTTGAATCCGCTGATACAGTCCATTACACGCGTTTCGGATCGGTTCGCTTAACGACGCCATTTCGCTGACGATGCTGCTGAATGTATAGCCGGCAATCGTCCCCTTCGTTTCGAAATCGGCGATCAGCTTGTCAATTACAGCATTCATCGCTTCTTGCGTTGTCGAATAGCGGTCAAAAATGTCCAAGATATCCTTCGTAATCGCATCGTTGATCGATTGAAGGCAGGCGATTAACAGCTCTTCCTTTCCATTTGGAAAATGATGATACAAAGAGCCTTTCGAAAGATTGCATGCCTTTAAAATTTCATTTAATCCTACACCCATATATCCTTTTTGCTGAAAAAGCGTTGTCGCGATATCGATAATTAACGTTTTGGTATCCATTTTCGAAGCGCCCCTTCCATACCGACCGGTCTGTTTATTAGATTAACAAAAAAAATTTCTATAAGTCAATCTATTTATAGCCTGCTATAGTACAGTTTTCACAATTTGGACATATTTATAGATCTCCAAAAAAATAAGGAACAGCGCGAAGCTGCTCCTCTGCTCTAGTCTATAATCCTGAATGAGAATCGGCAATCAAGCAAGAAATTCCGCCATAATCTGTTCGATCTCGAACGGATTAATCCCTCTGTCTGCCGCAAATATTGTATCCGCCTGATCCGCTTCATTTACCAGCTTCCCTCTTGCCTTGGCATGAAGCATGAATAAATCGTACAGATTAGGCTTCCGTAAAGCGGTCATCGCTTTGCCTATCAGCACCATCCCTTTTTGGTTGCCCTCTACATTATTGTGGTAATCCGGATGCCTCGTCAGAGACAGATCGGTCCATATAGCCGTTCGTTCCGCCAGATCCAAAATAACTGGAATCGAAATTTGGCTATCGGCTGTTACATCCACTTTGTTTACAACCGTCGAAGGCTCGAATAATTCACCGGAACCCGGTTTCTTACGCATCATCCAACCGACAAAGCACTCCGGCAAGTCGCAGTACTTTTGATCTGTGAAAGCGTGAAG